>Ga0157370_10000903_pt1 | contig 37674 bp, 27 predicted proteins | sample C35metaG_FD_113463 | JGI IMG/M metagenome (GOLD analysis project Ga0157370, IMG submission 113463) | Corn rhizosphere microbial communities from Kellogg Biological Station, Michigan, USA - C3-5 metaG | ecosystem: Host-associated > Plants > Roots > Rhizosphere > Soil | place: USA: Michigan... | reverse complement strand
TCAAGCCATTCGATCGATTCTCCGCCGCCGCCGAGCTCGGGCGAGCCGGACGGATCGCCGCTGCCGACGGCGAAAAGGTCGGGTACGGGCTGCAGCTGACGCTCGAACGGTACCAGCAACTGATGCGCGCTTATGCACTCCACCTCAAAATCGTAGAGCGGCCCGGCAAGATTTGCGCGGTCGAGCTTCGCGGCACGGATGGATTTGTGGACAAACTGCTGCTCGACGACGGATCGGCTCTCGCTGCCGATTTGTTCGTCGACTGTACTGGTCCCGCCGCTGCACTTCGATCGCGGGTCGGTGGCGAATTCATCGATTGGAGCCGCTGGCTGCCCTGCGATCGCCTGATCTTCGCGAGCGCCGAACCTAATCTTGAAGTGCAGTTGCTTGATCGTGTTCGCACGACCCAATGCGGCTGGCGATGGAGCGCTTCCTCGCCCGTTGTCGCCTCTTATGGCGCCGCATTCTCATCCACGGATGCGCAAGCGCGCGACCTGGTTGAAAGCTTTCCAGACGACTGCCGGTCCAGCGCTCGCGAGATCGCAATCCGCCAAGGCCGCTGGGCGCAGCCCTGGGCCGGCAATTGCGTTGCGATCGGCGACGCCGCGGTCACTGTCGAGCCGCTCGAATGGACCAATCTCCATTTGCTGCACAGCCAGATCGACCGGCTCGTTTCGATGATGCCCGGCCGCGACTGTTCGCCGGTCGAGCTTGGCGAATTCAACCGGCAATGCAGCGCCGAGGCGGACCGCATTCGCGACTTCATCTGTCTTCATTACGTTACCGCTCGGCGCGATGAGCACTTCTGGAAGGACGCGGCCGCTATCGAGCCGCCCGACTCGCTTGCGCATACGCTCTCGCTCTTCGCCGAGCGTGGACGCTTACCTTATTATGAGGAAGAGACATTTTCGCGCGACAGCTGGTTGGCGGTACTGCTGGGGCAAGGCTTTGAACCGCGGCGGACCGATCCCCTGGCCGACATCGTCCCCACCGAACGGGCGCTGGATTCGATTCTATCATTTCAAGGCGCACTGGCCTCTTTCATCGAAACTCAGCCGGACTATCACCACGCAATGTCAGGATTTGGTCAGCACGGATGAAGGAGCACAGCATAGAGGAGGTGGTGATCGTCGGCGGCGGCACCGCCGGGTGGATGGCCGCTGCTGCGCTCTCCCGATACCTCAATAACGGCTACACGATTGTCACGCTGATCGAATCGGAAGAGATCGGGACCATCGGCGTCGGCGAAGCGACGATCCCGCCGCTGATCAACTTCAACGCGATGCTCGGGTTCAACGAAAACGACTTCGTCAGAGCGACCCAGGCGACCTTCAAGCTCGGCATCGAGTTTGTGAACTGGGGCCGTGTGGGCCAGCGTTACTTTCACCCATTCGGAGAGGTCGGCCACGACCTGCAGGGCGTCAACTTCCATCAGCTCTATCTGCGTGAGCGCGAACGCCGTCCGCTTCCCGATATCTCCGCCTGGTCGATGAGCAGGGTGGCTGCGGAGAACGGCAAGTTCGCTCGGCCCGGGCTGCAAGCGCAATTTCCATTCAACGGCTTGCGCTACGCGTTCCACCTCGATGCGAACCTCTATGCCCGCTTCCTGCGCTCGTTTGCACAAGCCGGCGGGGTCAAGCGCATCGAGGGCAAGATCGTCGACGTGAAGCTGCGCAGCGAGGACGGGTTCGTCGAGTCAGTCCAACTTGCCGACGGCCGAACCATCAAAGGTGAGCTGTTCATTGACTGCTCGGGCTTTCGCGGCCTGCTGATCGAACAAGCGCTAGAGGCCGGTTACGAGGACTGGACGAAATGGCTGCCGTGCGACCGTGCGGTCGCCGCGGCGTGCAGCTATAAAGGAAATCCCGACCCGTTCACGCGCGCGACCGCTCACCAGAGCGGCTGGCAGTGGCGAATCCCCCTTCAGCACCGAATGGGCAACGGCCACGTCTATTGCAGCGCGTTCATTTCGGACGACGAGGCCGAACAGGTTCTTGTTTCCAACCTCGAGGGCGAATTGCAGGGCGACCCGCGCCGGCTGGCGTTCACGACCGGGCGCCGCAAACTCGCATGGAGCCGCAACGTCGTCTCTCTTGGTTTGTCGAGCGGTTTCGTCGAGCCGCTCGAATCCACCAGTATCCACCTGGTCCAGGCCGGCATCGCGCGGCTGATTGCAATGTTTCCGGACCGTCGTTTCAATCCGCTCGAACGCGACGAATATAATCGCCAAATGCAGCGGCAGTTTGAATGGGTGCGCGACTTCGTCATCCTTCACTACAAAGCGATGCAGCGCGACGATTCCGAATTCTGGAAGCAATGCGGGGCGATGGAAATCCCGGACAGCCTCGCGGAGAAGATCGCACAGTTCCAGAACAAGGGTCGGATATTCTTCGCCGAAGGCGTCGAGCTGTTTCCAAAACAGAGCTGGATCGCAGTGATGCTCGGACAGAATATTGCTCCGGATGATTATGAGCCGGTCGTAGACGGTCTCGACGAGGACAAGGTGTCGCACGCGCTCGAGCAAATGAGAAAGGCGATGCTCGACACCGCCAATCGTCTCCCGCTGCATGGCGAGTTCATCCGCCAATGTTGCGCCGCAGCGGCGCCGGCGCTCCCAACGGAGTTCGCGGTTTGAGGGGTGACCGTATCGGTAAGATCGTGATCGTCGGCGGCGGCACCGCCGGCTGGATGGCGGCCGCCGGCATCTCGAAAGTCATGGGGGAACTGCCGGATTTTAGGATAGAGCTCGTTGAATCTGCCGAGATCGGAACGGTTGGAGTCGGCGAAGCGACGATCCCGCAGATCAATCTGTTCAACGCGCTTCTCGAGATCGACGAACGCGAGTTCGTCCGGGCGACCAATGCGACATACAAGCTCGGGATTGAGTTTAGAGACTGGACTCGGATCGGTCACCGATACGTCCATCCCTTTGGCTTTTACGGCCTCGACATGCTCGGGGTCGAATTCCACCACCACTGGCTGAAGGGCCGCGCGGCGGGCGATCAGACGCCGCTTGACGATTACTCGCTCGGCATCGTTGCCGGCCTGCGCGGCAGATTCTCGCACCCCCGGATGGACCAGCCCAAGTCTCCGCTTTCGCGCATTGCCTATGCGTTCCAGTTCGACGCGTCGCTTTACGCCAAATATCTGAGGCGGATTGCCGAGAGCTTTGGAGTTGCACGAACCGAAGGCAAGATCGTCGACGTCGTCCAATGTGGCGAGACCGGGTTCATCGATGCGCTGATGCTAAAGGATGGCCGCCAGGTTTCGGGTGATCTCTTCATCGACTGCTCGGGCTTTCGCGGGCTGCTGATCGAACAGAAATTCACCGCGGGTTTTGAAGATTGGTCGAAATGGCTTCCGTGCGACCGAGCCATGGCGGTCGCCTGTGAAACCAGCGACGACCAGCAGCCGCTGACCCGCTCGACCGCTCGGGCGGCTGGCTGGCAGTGGCGAATCCCGCTCCAGCATCGAACCGGCAATGGCTATGTTTATTCGAGTGCGCACATCAGCGACGATGAAGCTGCAAGCGTGCTGCTGGCGAACCTCGACGGCGCTCCTCTCTCGGATCCGCGACCGCTCCGCTTCAAGGCCGGTCATCGCAAGAAGACGTGGGTCAAGAATGTCGTCGCGCTCGGTCTCGCCAGCGGTTTTTTGGAACCGCTCGAATCGACCAGCATCCACATGGTCCAGAGCGGAATCGCCCGGCTGATGACGCTGTTTCCGAGCCGCCGTTTCGACCAGCTCGAGATCGACCGTTACAATGATCTGACGGTTCAGGAATATGTCGATATCCGCGACTTCCTCATCCTCCATTACAACGCGACCGAACGCGACGATTCCGACTTCTGGAATTATTGCCGGACGATGAGCGTGCCCGAGGAGCTCGCCTACAAGGTCGACATGTTCCGCAGGAACGGACGGGTTCTGCGCGAGCATAATGAGCTGTTCACGGAAACGAGCTGGCTATCGGTGATGGTCGGCCAAAACATCGAGGCTGCCGATTATCACCCCGCCGCCGACATGCTGCCGGACCCAGAAACGCTCCAGCGCCTCGCGCACATTCGCGAGGTCGTCGCCGAGACTGCCGAGTTGCTGCCAATGCAGCGCGATTATCTCGAGCAGATGGGCGCCAAGAGCGACCTGCGGCTCAGGCGCGCTGTTTCAGCCTAGCAGCGCACGGCCCCTTTCCGCTCCAGATTGATGCCGCCCAGTCGAGGAACGCGGGCCAGTTTGGACCTGTCGTGTGGCCCTGGTCGTGCTCGCGAAATGCAATGCAGCCGTCGGCGCGCGTCTCGTCAATCGCGGGAATGGTGTCGCCGACAAGTCCAGGCTCGCCGAGCAGGCGGTAAACAAGCGAGGCATGCTTCGCAGCGATGAAGCTACCGTGCGGATCGACCCAGCCGTCTTCCTTCAGATTGCCCGCACTGATGAACAACGGCCGAGGCGCTGCGAGGGCGATAAGGTCATCCGCATCGACCGGAAGATCGTTGACCGTCAGAGGCCCGCCGTAGCGCAGGAACTCCGGCGCGAACCAATGATATTCGCCTGACGCGGTCAAATTCTCGAGCCGCTCGCCGAAATTGCGCCGCAGCGGCTTCGCGCCGCCCGCGCCCGATGAGCCGATGAAGCCGATCGAGAAGCGAGGATCGAACGCCATCGTCACCAGCGCGGCTTTGCCGTATCGCGACAATCCCTCGACGGCGACGCGTTTGGAATCGACCTGCGGCTGCCACGAGAACAGGTCGAGCGCCCGGCTTGCCCCCCACGCCCAGGCGCGAAGCGCACCCCAGTCGTGCAGCCCGCGTGGCTTGCCCTGCGCAGCTATGCCGATCACCCCTTGCCTGAGTCCGGCGCCGTCGTCGGGCTGGACCGTGTACGGGACGATGATTGCATAGGCCCAGCCGCGCCGAAGCACCTGCGCAGTCCATGGATCGGCTGGCGGCGGCATTCCCGGGAAGTGGAACCCCTCTGGGAAGCCGAGCTCGAGGACGAGCGGCACGTGATGAGCGCCCTCGGGCAGCGTCTCGCTGAGATTTATGGCGAGGGAGCTTCCTTTGGCCGTTCCGCGATATTGGCGCTGGACCACAGCAATACCGCTCTTCTTGAGGCGCTGTTCGGAAACGAGTTGCCAGTCGATCCGAGGCGCGGCGGCCGGGACACGGCCATAGATTTCGTCCTCGAGCAGCGAGACCAGCTGCGGTCGCCGGACTTTCCACCACCATTCCGGCCCCGGATTCGCGACGTTGATGATCGGTGGCGGAGACGAGCTCGGGCCAGCCTTCGATTCATCGTAATTGACGTAGTTGGGGCTTTGCTTGTTGTAGCCGTCGGCGCCGGGCCGCATGCGCGTGATCTTGAGCCTCGCCAGCGTCTCTTGATAATCTTGTTGCGTGGCGGCCCGCCGTTCGGGAGAAGCGTTGAACTGCGCGGCGAGGGGAGCTCCGGCAAGAAGCGCAGCGCCCAAGATGGCAAGACCCCTCACCAATTGAACATGGTCCCGTCTTCGAGGCGGTTCACTGGAAGATAGGCGCGCTTGTACGGATATTTGGCGGCGAGCTTTTCGTCGATATCGACGCCGAGTCCCGGCGCCTCGCCCGGATGCATGGTCCCATCCCCGAAACTGTACCCGTGCGGAAAAACGGTGTCGGTCTCTTCGCTGTGTCGCATATATTCCTGAATTCCGAAGTTCGGCACCGACAGGTCGAAATGAAGCGCTGCGGCCATCGCGACCGGAGACAAGTCGGTCGCTCCGTGACAGCCCGTTCGGACGTTGAACATGTCGGCGAAGCTCGCGATCCGGCGCAGGTGCGTAATGCCGCCGGCGTGGACTACCGTCGAGCGGATGTAATCGATCAGCTGCTCCTGGATGAGCAGCTTCGAGTCCCAGACGCTGTTGAAGATCTCGCCGACGGCAAGCGGCGTCGTCGTATGCTTGCGAATGAGCCGGAAGCTCTCCGGATTGTCGGCGGCCACCGCATCCTCGAGCCAGAACAAGCGATACGATTCGAGGTCCCTGCCGAGACGGCCCGCTTCGATCGGGGTCAACCGGTGATGGACGTCATGCAGCAGGTGCACTTCCCAGCCGAGCTTCTCGCGCGCTTCGGCAAACAGCTCGGGCACAAGGCGCATATATTTCTCGGTCGACCAGACATTCTCGCTCGGAAGGTCGGCATCGGCCGGCTCATAAAAATATTTGTCCTTGGACACGCCGTAGGTCGACTCGAGCCCCGGAATTCCGCTCTGGAGCCGGATCGCTTTATAGCCCTGTTCCTTATAGTCGAGCGCGCGTTCGACCGTCTCTTCGACCGTCGTTCCATTCGCGTGGCCATAGACCATCACACATTCTCGGGATGCGCCGCCGAGCAGCTGGTAAAGCGGAAGTCCTGCAACCTTCCCCTTGATGTCCCACAGCGCCATGTCGACCGCCGCGATGGCAGTCATGGTGACGGGACCTCTACGCCAGTAGGCGCCGCGGTAGAGGAACTGCCAGACATCCTCGATCCGCTGCGCGTCGCGCCCGATGAGGCACGGGACCACATGATCTTCAAGGTAGGCGACCACCGCAAGTTCGCGCCCGTTCAGCGTCGCGTCGCCGATCCCGCGAACGCCGTCGCTAGTTTCGATGACAAGAGTGACGAAGTTGCGCCCGGGACTGGTCACGACAACGCGAGCGGATTCGATCTTTGTCATGGATTCCTCGGTTGTGAGCGCTAACATCCGCTGACGGCGCGACAGGTGTCAAGGCGGAGGAATGGGTGCGGCACAGGCTGACGTTCGGCAAGCGCATTTTCTTGACTTCAATTGCAGCATTCCTGTTGGGGATCGGCAATTCCTCAGCATCACTTGCGCGGCCGCAAAAAGCGGCGAAGTGGGTCAGCAGCTGGGCTTCAGCTGAAATTGGAGTCGACCCTAAAGAGACTCTCCCGTCGGGCAAGGATATGACCTTGCGTCAATTGATCCGCCTCAGCGTTGGCGGCGGCCCGATCCGGCTGCGCATCTCCAATGCGTTCGGCAATTCGCCATTGGAAATCGCCGGGGTGCATGTCGCTCGAGCGGTCTCGCCAGCTTCATCGCGCATTGAGCAATCGACCGACCGAGTCGTTACTTTCAACGGGGCTCAAGCGGTCTCGATCCCAGCGGGTGCTGAATATCTATCCGATCCGATTTCGTTGGACGTCGCACCATTTGCCACGCTTGCGGTGTCGATCCATTTTGCGGGTCTGCCGCAGCGCCAGACCGGGCATCCGGGCTCGCGCGCAACCAGCTATTTTGCATCTGGCGATCAACTATCGGCAGATTCGCTGCGCGACTCGAACAAAGTTGATCGCTGGTATTATCTCGATGGCGTCGATGTTCAGCGCGAGAAGCAATCCGCCGCAGTTGCGGTCATCGGCGATTCGATTGTCGATGGACATGGCGTCGTTTCGAACACCAACAGGCGCTGGACGGACTATTTGGCAGAGCGGCTGAAGGGCCGCCCGCTCGCCATGCTCAATCTCGGAATCGGCAGCAACTGCCTTGCACAAAATTGCGTCGGCCCGAATGTTCCGTCTCGCTTCGGGCGCGACGTCCTATCGCGATCCGGGGTGAAGTACGTCATCATCTTGGAAGGCGTGAATGATCTTGGCATGCTGACGCGCGATGCGCCGGCCGCGCCGGAGGCCCATCGCTCACTCGTTGAGCGCATGATCGGGGCTCTCGCCCAAGTGACCAGGCGGGCGCATGAGCGCGGGATCAAGGTGATCGGAGCGACGATCATGCCTTATGGGGCTTCGGGCTATTATCATCCCGATGCTGCAAGCGATGCCGACCGCGAAGCGGTCAATGCCTGGATTCGGGCGCCCGGGAATGTCGACGCAGTGGTCGATTTCGAGACGCTGATGCGCGATCCGGCACGGCCAGAGCGGCTCAAGAAGCAGTTCGATTCAGGGGACGGGCTGCACCCCTCCCCTGAAGGCTATCGGTTCATGGGCAACATCATTCCTTTGTCCATATTCCAAGGAGGGGATCGGTAATGCGCGCTGCAGCTGCGATTGCGATGTGGGTCGCCCTTTGCACAGCTGCCGCCGCCCAGTACCAGCCCTCGCACCCGATCGTCGCAAGCATCTGGCCGGAAAATACGCCCGGCCTTTCGAGGCGCAGCGAGCCCGAAATCGCGAAGGATTATTGGGTCCGCAACGTGCACAATCCGTCGCTGACAATCTTCCGTCCCATGCGCCAGAACGGAGCGGCGATCATCCTTATCCCCGGCGGCGGGCACAAGCTTATCGTCTGGACGACCGAAGGGGTGAATGTCGCCCAGGCGCTCAGCCGCTATGGAGTGACTGCATTCGTGCTGAAATACCGGCTCGCACAGGAGCAAGGATCGACCAGTACCATCGACGATTCGGTGAGCGACGTCCGCCGGTCGATCCGATGGGTCCGCGCCCACGCGGCCGATTATGGGATCGACCCGCATCGCGTCGGCATCATGGGCTTCTCGGCCGGAGGCGAACTCGTCTCCCTGGTCGCCGACAACCAGCCAAAATCGATCGCACCCATCAACCCGGTCGACCGGCTAAGTGACAGGCCCGATTTCCAGATACTCGTCTTCCCTGGTCCCAGGGGCGTCCCGGCCAACGACATCGCGCACGCGCCGCCGGCATTCATCATTGCGGGGACTCTCGACGATTGCTGCGCGAAACCGGCAGTCCAGCTCTATGAGCAGCTTCGTTCCGGCGGCCGCGACGCAGAACTGCACATGTACGCGGGCGCAGGACATGCATTCAACCTCGACGAATCCAGCCGCATCTCGATCATTCATTGGCCCGACCGGCTGGCCGACTGGATGGCCGACGAAGGGTTTTTCGATCGCCATCACTGAGCAACCGGGCCAGCATATTGCCCGACGACAAATCCCCACGTCGAAAATTCCGCACATTGCGAGAATGTAATTTGCCCCCCGCCTGCCCCGCCGATTAAGGCTTCTCCTCTGAGATGTAATACTATCACACGATGGGGTGGGGACTTCCCGCTGATTTGCCCACCGCAGTCAGGACTTCAAAATCGATGACGTCGCGGTTCTGTCGAGTGTCGGCCTTTGCGCTCTTCGCGCCCTTGCTGACGTCGGCCTGCGTCGTCGGACCGAACTTCAAGCCGCCCGCCCCGCCGGCGGTTTCGGGCTACACCGAGCAGAAGGAGCCGCGAACGACTGCTGCTGCGCCTGGCGTCCCCGCGGGCTCGGCGCAGGACCTGCTTAGGGGAGCCGATATCCCCGCTAACTGGTGGACCTTGTTTCACTCACCGCAGCTCAACGCGCTTATCCAGCAGGGTCTTGCGCACAATGCCGACCTTAAGGCTGCGCAGGCGGCGCTCCTCGTCGCCCACGAAAATACGCGCGCGCAGAAGGGTGCCTACCTCCCGCAGGTCAGCGCCGGTGCGAGCATCACTCGCGCGAAGGACCCATCGGCGACGCTCGCCCCGGTGCCGGCCAACAATGCGTCAACCTATTCGCTGGTCACGCCGGAGCTCAGCGTCTCCTACGCCCCCGACGTCTTCGGCCTCAACAAGCGAACCGTAGAAAGCCTCGCCGCACAGGAGCAGGCGAGCCGCTATCAGATGATCGCGGTGGACATCACGCTCAGTTCGAACATCGCCGAGGCGGCGATCACCGAGGCATCGCTCGAGGACCAGATCGCGACCACGAACGAGCTTCTCGGGATCAACCGGCAGATCCTCAGCCTCCTCCAGTTCCAAAAGTCGAAGGGCTATATCGGCGGCGCCGAAATCGCCGCTCAAGAGACTCAGCTGGCGCAGCTCGAGGCCTCGCTTCCGCCCCTGATCAAGCAGCGCGACCAGCAGAACGATCTCATCGCCGTGCTCACCGGCCGCTACCCGGCCGAGGTGCCGGCGGAGAAGTTCTCGCTCGGGAGCCTGACGCTCCCGGCTGATCTGCCGCTGAGCCTCCCGTCGACACTGGTCGAGCAGCGGCCTGACGTTCTTCAGGCTGAAGCCAATATGCACGCGGCGAGCGCACAAATAGGCGTCGCCCGGGCCAATCGCCTGCCCAACATTACGCTAAGCGCCAACGCCGGCACCAACGCGCTGGCGATCGGCTCGATCTTCGGTCCCGGCACCGGCTTTTGGAATATCGGCGCGACGCTTCTTGCGCCGATTTTCGACGGCGCGACCAAGCTGCATCAGGAGCGCTCGGCGCGCTACGCATATCAGCAGAGCGCGGAGCAGTATCGCGGCACGGTCCTCACCGCTTTCCAGAATGTCGCCGATACGCTTGTGGCCCTGGAGCAGGATGCCGACACGCTGAAAGCGACGGCGGCTGCAGCCGATGCGGCGAAGAAGAGCCTCGATCTTGCCCGGCTCCAGTACAAAGACGGCGATGCGGCTTTTCTCGCCGTTCTGAACGCGGACCAGGTCTATCAACAGGCTCGCCTCAATCTCGTTCAGGCTGAGGCAGCCCGTTTCACCGACACCGTTGCATTATTCCAGGCGCTGGGTGGCGGCTGGTGGCATCGGCCGGAGCTGGCGAGCATTCATGGCAGCTAAGCGCTTGCTCAATTGTGCGCTCATGGCCGCACTTGCAGCCGTTGCCGGCTGCTCGTCGTCGCCCGATGAGAATAACGCGACTCCATCACTCGCGAACGTGCGCCTGACCAAGGCGCAGCTCGCGCACATTCGGCTCTTCACCGTCGTCCCGGTCGGGTATCGGCAGAAGGTCGAAGCGCCGGGAACGGTCGATTTTGACAATGACCAGGCAACCTCGATCGTCTCGCCGTTCACGGGACCGGTTACCCGGATCTTCGTGGCGCTGGGCCAGCCCGTAGTCAGGGGACAGCCGCTGGCAGAGGTCCAGTCCGCCGATTACGCAGCGGCGATCGGCGCTTATCGCAAGGCGGTCGTCACCGCTGCAAATGCGCAAAGGCTCGCAGCCGCCGATCGCGATCTGGCGGCGCACAACGGGATCTCGGAGCGCGAGGCCGCTCAGGCGCAAACCGATGCAGCCAGCGCAGTGTCCGATCGCCAAGCGGCCCTCCAGACGTTGATCTCAATGGGCGTGGACCGCGGCACGATTTCGAGGGCCATGGCCGGAAATAGAGCCGCTGGTTTCGCCGCAGTCATTCGCGCGCCCGTATCCGGCACCGTCGTCGAAAAGCAGGTGACTCCCGGCCAATTGCTTCAGGCCGGCTCGTCGCCGCTATTCACCGTCGCCAACCTGTCGCAGATATGGGTCGAGGCGCAGATCTCGCCGAGCGATCTAGCCGATGTTGGCCTGGGGGACGCAGCAACGATCAACCCGGGCAACGGCACTGGCCCGTTTCACGGCACCGTCCAGAATATCGGCGCTTCCGTCGATCCCGATACGCGCGCCGTCGTCGCAAGGATCGTCGCCCAGAACCCCGGCGCTCTTCTCAAAAAGCAGATGTACGTCGACGTTTCGATCGAGTCAGGGCACGTCAGCACCGGCCTGATGGTCCCCGTCTCGGCGGTGCTCCGCGATGATGAGAATTTGCCCTTCGTCTACATCGCTTTGCCGGACGGAAGCTTCGCACGCCGGCATGTCACACTCGGTTATCGCGACAGCCAGAATGAAGACGTGACCATGGGGCTTTCGAGCGGCGACAAGATCGTCGCCGACGGTGCGATCTTCCTGCAATTCATGCAGAGCCAATGAGCGACGAACCGCCGGCCGAAGATCCGGATGGGCGGCGGCGGACCGGCTCATCCTTCATCAACCGGATCGTTGCTTTAAGCCTCGAGCAGCGCATCCTCGTTGCATTCCTGACAATCCTCCTGATCGCCGCTGGCGTGCACTCGTGGAACCGCTTGCCGGTCGATGCCTATCCCGACCTTTCGCCGCCGATGGTCGAGATCATCACTCAGTGGCCCGGCCATTCGGCCGAAGAGGTCGAGCGGCTGATCACAGTGCCGATCGAGCGGGAAATGACCGGCATTCCCAAAGAGAACAACATCCGTTCGATCTCGCTCTACGCCCTGTCCGACGTGAACATGACGTTCGACCAGGACACCGAGCGCAATTTCGCGCGCCAACAGGTTTTCAACCGTATTGGTGATCTGAGCCTGCCGAGCGGGGTCGCTCCCTCGGTCAGTCCGATGACCTCTCCATCGGGTCTCATTTACCGCTACACGCTTCAGAGCCCCGACCGCTCACCGACCGAGCTCAAGACATTCGAGGACTGGACGGTCGAGCCGCAATACCGGTCCGTTCCCGGCGTCGCGGACGATTCCGGCTTCGGCGGCGGGACGATGCAATATCAGGTGCTGCTCGACCAATATCGCCTCGCCGGCGCGGGATTGTCGCCGCAGCAGGTCGAAAGCGCGCTCGCCGCGAACAATGGAAATGGCGGCGGCGGATTCTATTCGGAAGGCGGGCAGTTCTATTACGTCCGCGGGCTCGGCCGCCTCTCCACGCTCGATGACGTCGGCAATGTCGTCGTCGGGGTGCACAACGGCATCCCCACACTCGTCAAGGACGTCGGGCAGGTCGCGCTCGGCATTGCCCCGCGCCTTGGTCAGTTCGGGATCGGCAAGCAGAATGATGCCGTCGAAGGCGTCATCATGCTTCGCACCGGCGAGAAGACCCAAGACGTGCTGAGAGGCGTCGAAGCCAAGACGCGCGAGCTCAACACCAGCATCCTCCCCAAGGACGTGAAGGTCGTGCCCTTCTACGACCGCACCGATCTGGTCCACGAGACCGTGCGCACGGTCGAGAACAACCTTTTTCGGGGCATGCTGCTCGTCATCCTTATCCTTATTTTCTTCCTTTACGACGTGCGCTCCGGGCTGATCGTCGCTGCAACCATTCCATTATCCTTGCTGTTCGCTTTTGCTTGTCTCGATTTGCAGAATGCGTCGGCGAACCTGCTTTCCATCGGCGCGATCGACTTCGGAATCCTGGTCGACGCCGCGGTGATCATGGTCGAGAATATTTACCGGCGACTGGCGCTCGCCGAAGACCGTCCCGACAATCTGATGGCGATCATCCGCGACGCGGCCGGCGAAGTCGACCGCCCGCTATTTTATTCGGTGGTCGTGATCGTCGTAAGCTTCCTTCCGATCTACGTGCTGACCGGGCCGTCGGGCGTGCTGTTCAAGCCGATGGCGGACACGATGATCTTCGCATTGGTCGGCTCGCTGATCGTGACTTTGACTTTGCTTCCCGTACTCTGTTCGTGGCTGATGCGCAGCGGCGTGCGCGAGCGGCGTAATGCGATCTTTGAGCGAATCCGCTCGGGCTATGCCCGCGGGCTCGACCATTGCCTGGCGCGGCCACGGGGAACGATCGGAGCCTCCGCTGTCCTGCTCCTCGCCTCGCTGCTGATCTTCGCCGAGGTCGGGGCAGAGTTCATGCCTCACCTCGACGAGGGCGCGCTGTGGGTTCGCGCGACCATGCCCTACACCATTTCATTCGACCAATCGGCCAAGATCGTGCCGCAGATCCGCTCGATCATCAGCTCTTTTCCCGAAGTGACCACAATTGCCTCGGAGCATGGGCGGCCAGACGACGGCACCGATGCCACAGGCTTCTTCAACGCCGAGTTCTATGTCGGTCTGAAGCCCTATTCAAAGTGGCACGGCGCAATCCGGACGAAGCCGCAGCTGATCGCCGCAATCAACGACAAGCTCCAGTCCTTCCCGGGAATCACGTTCAACTATACCCAGCCCGCAGAAGATGCGGTCGATGAAGCCGAAACGGGCCTCAAGAGCGCTCTTGCGGTGAAGATTTTCGGGCCCGATCTCATCACGCTCGAAGCCAAGGGCAAGGCGATCAAGGCAGTGCTCGAGCACGTCCGTGGAATCCGGGACGTGACCTTGGTGCAGGAGCTCGGCCAGCCGAGCCTCACGATCAAGATCGATCGCGACAAGGCCGCGCGCTACGGGATCAATGTCGACGACATCAATGGACTAATCCAAACGGCGATTGGCGGCGATGTCGCAACTAAGGTCGTCCAGCAAGAGAAGGAGTTCGATCTCGTCGTCCGGCTGCAAGGCCAATATCGCGACAATCCCGTCACCATCGGCAACATCCTCGTCGCCACGCCCGGTGGACAGCATATCCCGCTTAAGGAGCTTGCCACCATCTCCGTGAGCAATGGCGCCTCGTTCATCTACCGCGAGAACAACAGCCGATTCATCGGCGTGCAATTTTCGGTTGAAGGCCGCGATCTTGCTGGGGCAGTCCAGGATGCGATGGCGCAGGTTTCAAGAAAAGTGCAGTTGCCGCAGGGCTACCGCGCTGACTGGGGCGGCGAATATAGCGAATATACAGCGTCTCGCGCGCAGCTGATGACTATCGTTCCGCTGACGCTGCTGCTGATCTTCCTGTTGCTCTTCTTCCTCTATCGGAACTTCAAGTTCCCGGCGATTGCTCTCGTCGGCGTGCTGATGTCCGCGCCGGTCGGCGGAATCCTCGCATTGTGGCTCACCCGAACGCCTTTCTCCGTGTCGTCCGGAATCGGGTTCCTCGCGCTCTTCGGAGTGTCGGTTCAGACCGCCCTCGTCTACATCTCCTACGTCAACGAGCTTCGCCTTGGCGGAATGCCGCTCGCAGAGGCGATCCGCGAAAGCGCGATCCTCCGGCTTCGGCCGATCATGATGACCGCGCTCGTCGCTGCTTTGGGCTTGCTTCCGGCGGCGATCGCAACTGGGGTCGGCACCGATACGCAGCGACCCTTTGCGGTGGTGATCGTTGGCGGTCTCATCACCTGCCTCCTGATCATCGTCTTCCTGATGCCCGCGCTTTACACGCTCGTGGCTCGCGAAGGCGACCGTCTCGAGGTTTAACGACCGCTCCCGATCCTGATCGTGCCGCCAGCTGGAATGTCGGGGATCGTGAAGTCGACGGATTCGCCGGAGGAATCGTATCGGCTTTGCAGCGGCCCCCTCGTGCCAATAATAAGAGATGGTGCTGAGCGGCCGTGGACCGTGACCTGGATTTGTGTCCACCACGGCTGGAACTGGCCTTCGCGGTGATCAAAAGTGATCGAAAGATCGCCGGCATCGTCGCTCTTACAACGGATCGCCTGCCGCAAATAATCACCAGTCTGGAAGCGCATCGAATGACCGTCGTCGAGATAGATGGTGCCCTGGCAATCGGCGCCGGGATAAACGTCGAGATAAAGTGGCCCGTTGGGCCTTTCCGACGTGCTCTGCACAAGCGGCTCGCGCGGCAGGATCGTCCCGGCGCGAATGAAGACCGGCAAATAATCGAGCCTCGGCGCTTCCGCGATTCTTTGTGCCTGCAACAGCGCCCTTCCGGTCCAATAATCGTACCAGCCGCCCTTGGGCAGGCAGACGTCGTACTTCTCCGGCGATTCCATCCTGGGCGGCGGCTCGACAAGGAGCGCCTTCCCAACGGTAAAGGTCATCGACTGGTCGCATGAGGCGCTCGCGGCATCCGGATAATCGTAGAAGACGGGGCGCATCAGCGGGTCGCCGGTCCGGGCGTTCTCGTCGGCCAGCGCATAGAGATAGGGCATCAGCCGGTATCGCTCCTCGACGAAGCGGCGGCGGATCGCGAGTTGTTCCGGGCCATCCACCCAGGGCTCCGCACGAGGCGTGTCCTTTGCCGAATGATCGCGGAAGACGGGAGTGAATGCCCCGATCTCGAACCAGCGTGTCATCAGCTCCGGGCTCGGCCCGCCCGTGAAGCCGCCGATGTCCGCACCGGCATAAGAAAAACCCGACAGTCCAAGGTTGATCAGCTGGTGGACCATCAACTTCAAATGATCCCACGTCGATGAATTGTCCCCGGTCCAGGTCACCGCATAACGCTGACCGCCGGCGTAGCTTGCGCGGGTCATGACGAAGGCGCGCTCGTCCGGCCGGAGCTTCCTTATGCCGTCATAGGTCGCGCGCGTATTCTCCATGCCATAGACATTGTGGATCTCGGCATGGGTGGCATTGCGCGGCGTGAAATCGTCGCTGTCGACACGATGGACGACGTCGAGCGGCATCGTCTTCAAATCGTTGAACACTGCTGGCTCGTTCATGTCGTTCCAGAAGCCGGCGACGCCGTCATCGACAAACTGGCGGAAGTTCGTCCCCCACCAATCGCGCGCTTTTGCGTCAGTGAAGTCGGGGAAGACCGATGGCCCCGGCCAGACCTTCCCCACAAAAACCGAGCCATCCGGGTTATGGACGAAATGGTTGCCCGCAATGCCGCTATCATATGGCGCATAGCCCTGCTTCGGCGCATCTGCGACATGGAGATCGGTGATCGCGACGAGCTTGATTCCTTCGCCGCCGAGCTCGCTCGCCAATGCTTTGAGATCCGGGAAAGTCTGTTTGTTGACGGTGAATGGACGGTTGCGGTCCTGATAATCGATGTCGAGCCAGATCACGTCCGTGGGGATCCGGTCGCGGCGGAGCCTTGCCGCGACCTGCCGGACTTCGTTTGCGGACATATAGCCGTAGCGGGACTGCTGGTAGCCCAGCGCCCACTCGGGCGGGAGCGGCGCCTTGCCGGTAAGGTCGCTATAGCGACGGACGACCTCGCGGATGCTCGGCCCGGCGATGATGTAATAATCGATCGGCCCGTCGGGCCCGCTTATTGTCAGAAGGTCGGGCGCGGCGTGGCCGAAATCGAAGAAGGTTCGCCAGCTGTTGTCGAGGAGGATGCCATAGGCTCCGCCGGGCCCGCCGGTGCTGATGAAGAAGGGGATCGATTTGTAGATTGGGTCCGTCGAACTGTCGAAGCCATATGCATCGGTGTTCCAGTCGACGAAGCTCTTGCCGCGGCGATCGAGCGTACCGCCCGTCTTGTCGCCAAGCCCGTAGATATGCTCCCCCGGCGCGAGCCGCTTCCGAAGCGTGAACGCTCGGCTCTCGAGCGTGATCGGCCTTTCTGAGTCAGCGACGATCGTTTTGCCGGATGGATCGGTCACCGTCAGCTTCAGAGTTCGAGGATCGACGCTTACCCTCAGCGCCCGCGTCGCAAAGCCATTCAGAAGTGCTTTGACAGACAAATGTCGCGCCCGCATTTCCTCGGGCACTGCCCAACTTGCATCTTCAGGCAGCTTTAAGTCGCGCCCGATGCGGATCCGAATAATTTCGTCCGTCAGCGTCGTCACCCGAAGGACTAGCTGGCCGCGGCGAACCTCGATACCATCGGCCCTGGACTCAACTCCTGCTTGAGGAGCGGCCGCTGGCCTAGGCGCCTGCGCTGAAGAGCTTGTCGAAACGCACCCCGTGATGAAGCAGGCAAAGGCGAAGGCTAGTCGCGACCGCGGCATCATTTCTTCTGCACGCCTCCTGGAAAATAGGGGAGATATCGCGTTAGCGCGCGGGGCACGATTCCACCAACCGTGCCAGCCTTAACTGTCTTCTCCAGCTTTCGTGGTTCGACACTCGCGCGCACCATAAGCGTGACCGCGATGGAAATCTTATCTGTTGCCTGGGCTAGCGCGCCTAGCGCGCCCGTTGTTCTGCAGTGAGGCTGTCCAAGAGGAGGATCAGCTCGCGAAGCTCGGATCCAGACGATAGGCTTTGCGCTTGAGGGCAGGCCAGGCCAGATGCCTTGCGGCCACGGGAAGCGCGAGCGCGCCCTGTTGTGCCGCAACTTCCGGCGCGCCTTGAGGCGGATTGTTCAGATTCTGGCCGGCACTTAGCGCCATGACTTGCGCCTGGCATGCGCGCTCTAACGTGTAGAGGCGGATGAACGCCTCGCCGATCGTCTCGCCGACGGCCAATGACCCGTGGTTTCTCAACAGCATCATATTCTTGCTGCCGAGATCCTCGACAATTCGGCCGCGTTCATCGGCGTCGACCGCCAGACCTTCATAGTCATGGTAGGCGGTATCGCCGCGCACCAGCATTGCCGCTTGCGTGAGCGGAAGTAGACCGTCCCTTTGTGCACTCACGGCTTGGCCCGCGGGCGTGTGCAAATGCATTACGGCCTGAGCGTCCTCTCTTGCCATATGAATAGCCGAATGGATCGTGAAGCCCGCCGGATTGGTGATGAACACCGTCGGTTCAAGAGCATTCCCGTCCACGTCCACCTTGATCAGCGACGAGGCGGTGATCTCCTCGAACATGAGGTTGTAAGGGTTCAGCAGAAAGTGGTGCTCGGGGCCAGGGATGCGGACCGACAAATGCGTAAAGATGAGGTCGTCCCAGCCAAAATCCGCAACGATGCGATAAGCGGCCGCGAGATCGACCCGGAGCCCCCATTCCGGTTCACTCACTTTTCCTTCGAGCGAGGGAATTTCCAGCATGTCGAAAGGTGTGGCGAGCGACATCTGACGGGCCATCGCATCGACACGGTTCATCATACACCTCCTCGCGATTTCCGATGGCGTCGCCCCCGCACGGAAAGGCTTGTTCGCATTCTCCTCGGGCAGGAGCAAGTGGAACGGGGACCTGCCCGCTCGCGCGATCTGGGTCCCGCGCTTCTAATTGACCGAAGAAGCCGGCGCGATCCGTACTTTACGATAATCGGCCCTCTTCACAATTTGAAAGGCGCTGGAATAGCTTGCAATTTCCCATAAGCTGGTCGCAGCTCCTTTGCGGTTCCTTCCCAAATCCGGCGGTTGGCTACGGTCCGGTTGGCATTCCCCTGCCAGACCGTTCTTCGCACCCATATTCGATCTCCGGCGAAGAGAAATTCCTGGGTGTCAGCTTCGACCCATTCGTCGGATTAGCCGCCCTTCGAAGCTTTCGATCCATCCCGCTCGATCACTGCGCAAGTGGGATTTTCGATCCGTTCCTGCCGCAAGCGTGCCCATGTCAACTTGCGAACCATTGCGGGCGCGAGCGAATACCAGCTACGGTGGATATGCTGAAGCGTGGCCGGAAGGATACGGGGGGACAACACCACTCGCGAGTGCGGCGCCCCCCGGAAGAATATTGGAGCCTGAATTTGATTGATTCCGCAGGGGCTGCACTCGAGCTCAGCGCCGAGGAGATGCGTGCGCTCGGTCACCAGGTGGTGGAGCTGCTGGTCGATCACTTCGCCGGAATTCACGACCAGTCCGTCGGCCGCAAGGTTGGTCGCGCCGAGCTTCCGCCGCTGCTGGCAGGAGACATTCCTGAGGAACCGAGCGATGCCGCAGAACTGTTCCGGCCGTTGAGGGAGCAGCTGTTCACGAATATGCTTCATGTGGATCACCCGCGGTTCTTTGCTTTCGTTCCCAGTCCGAACAATTTCGTGAGCGTTATGGCCGATGCATTGGCGGCGGGTTTCAACGTTTTCACGGGCACCTGGTTCGCTGGCTCTGCGCCCGCGCAAGTCGAACTGACCGTTATCGAGTGGCTGCGCCAGATCTGTGGCCTGCCCGAAGGTGCCGGCGGGCTTTTGGTCAGCGGCGGATCAATGGCAAATCTCACCGCTCTTGCCGTTGCTCGTCATGTAAAGCTCGACGACGAGCTCGCCGGCGCTGTCGCCTATATCAGCGATCAGTGCCATTCGTCCGTGGGCCGCGCGCTTCGGGTCCTGGGACTGCCTGCGGACCGCGTTCGCCTCGTGCAAGCGACGGATGAGTTTCGGATGTCCGTCGAAGGACTGGGCGCACAGATAGCCGCCGACCGCAGTGCCGGACTGCGCCCGTTCTGTGTTGTAGCCAATGCCGGATCGACCAACACTGGCGCGGTTGATCGACTGCGCGAAATCGCAAAGCTTTGCCGCGTCGAGGACATGTGGCTGCACGTCGATGGCGCCTATGGCGCGCCGGCGATTTTGACCGACAAGGGCAAGCAGTTCCTCGAGGGGCTCGAACTCGCCGACTCCCTGTCGCTCGATCCGCATAAATGGCTGTTCCAGTCGTTCGAGGCCGGCTGCGTGCTGGTGCGGGATCGTTCGCTGCTTCTGCGCACGTTTCAGGTGATGCCGGAATATCTGCGGGACACGCACGGCATCTGCGAAGAGGTCAATTTCGGAAATTATGGGGTGCAGCTCACGCGCTCGTTTCGCGCGCTGAAGCTCTGGTTATCATTGCGCACTTTCGGGGTCTCGAACTTCCGTAAGGCTATCGCGCGTGGAATCGAAATCGCGGAGATTGCGGAGCGTGAGTTGCGCGCAAACGCGGAATGGGAGGTCGTCACGCCGGCCACGCTTGCCGTAGTGACCTTCCGTTACATCGCAGGGGGTCTTCCGACCGACGAGATCGACCGGCTGCAGGGCCGCATTGTCGAGGCGATGCTGGCGGACGGTTATGCGATTGCAACCTCGACCGTGCTGAACGGAAGGCCGGCACTTCGCTTCTGCACGATCAACCCCCGCACCTCGAACGACGAAATTCGCGAGACGATCCGGCGCATGGCGGCAATCGGCCGAAACCTCGCCACTGGATAACTCGCTTATTTTGGCCGGAGGTCCTTCACTCGGGCGGCCTTGCCGGCAGATCGCCCCAGAGTGCCGGGCGAGCACAACCGGACACTGGCCGTAACGCCGATGTTCGCTTTGATGTGATGTGAAAGCATGTCCGCGCTTCGGCTCTCGACTTTGCCAGCTCTTGTCTCGACATGGACCGTGAGCTCATCCAGCCGCCCCGGACGCGTGACCTCGAGCAGGTAGTGGGGTGCAAGCTCCGGGCATTTGAGAATCTGCTCTTCGATTTGGCTCGGGAACAGGTTGACGCCACGAATTATCAGCATGTCGTCGGATCTTCCGGTGATCTTGGCCATGCGGCGCATTGGCCCGATCGAGCCCGGGAGCAGTCGAGTAAGGTCTCGAGTCCGGTAGCGGACGACGGGCATCGCCTCCTTTGTGAGCGATGTGAAGACCAGCTCGCCGTCGCTTCCGTCGGGAAGCACGTCGCCGGTCTCTGGATCGATGATTTCCGGGTAGAAGTGGTCCTCCCAGACGGTCGGCCCGTCTTTGGTCGAGCCATATTCCTGGGCGACCCCAGGTCCCATGACTTCCGACAGACCGTAGATGTCGACTGCGCTGATTGCGAATGCCTGCTCGATTTCCCGCCGCATTTGCTCGGTCCAGGGCTCGGCCCCAAAAATTCCAATTTTGAGGCTTGAACTGCGCGCATCGAGGCCGCGCGCGCGAAACTCGTCGAGCAGGCACAGCATGTAACTTGGGGTCACCATGATGATGTCAGGTTCAAAGTCGAGGATCATCTCGACTTGGCGCTCGGTTTGCCCACCCGACATTGGGATTACCGTGCAACCCAGCTCCTCGGCTCCATAATGCGCTCCAAGACCGCCGGTGAAGAGACCGTACCCGTAGGCGACATGCACCTTCATGCCGGGTGCGCCTCCGGCCGCCTTGATGGATCGCGCGACTAGACCCGCCCACGTTTCGATATCTTGCTTCGTATAACCGACGACAGTCGGCTTGCCGGTGGTGCCGGACGACGCGTGGACACGAACGACCTGTTTGATCGGCACGGCGAAGAAGCCAAACGGATAAGCGCCACGAAGATCCTGCTTCGTCGTGAACGGAAAACGCTGCAGATCCTCGAGCGAGCGTAGGTCGTCGGGGCGAACACGGGCTTCATCGAATTTTGTCCGGTAAGAGGGATTGCTGGCATAGGCGCGAGCGAGGGATTCCCGCAGTCGCGAAAGTTGCAGCTCACGAAGCTCTTTCAAGGAAAGTCGCTCGTTAGCGTCCAGGTCGAAGCCAGCTTGCCCGCTCATTGCCACATTGCTGACTGTCGTAATCGCGGCGACAGAACAAGTGAACATGTTAAATAACCGCTGGACTCGACGGAGACTTCGGTTCCACAATGCCTGCAGCTGGAGAGAGTTGTCGACATGCAGGACGTGATGGAGCGCTACGGTCTGATTATCGGCGGCGAGAAGGTGCCGACATCGGAATATATGGAGATTCGCGATCCCGGAAACGGGGAGGTCGTGGGTGAATGCCCGGTCGCGACCAGGGGCGATCTCGACCGAGCCGTGAATGCCGCGCGTGAGGCGTACAAGAGCTGGAGCCAATCGAGTGACGATGAGCGCAAGGCCGCGGTGAACGGCATCGCCGACAAGGTGCACGAGCATATGGAGGAGCTCGCCGAGCTGCTGACCCGCGAGCAGGGAAAGCCTCTGAACGGCATGGGCTCGCGCTTCGAGCTCCATGGCGCCGAGGCATGGGCGCGGCACACCGGGACTCTCGAGCTTCCAGTAGAGGTGCTCAGCGATGATGAGACCGGCCGAGTCGAGCTTCACCGGAAGCCGCTCGGCGTCGTCGGATCGATCACGCCGTGGAATTTTCCGATCCTGATCGCGATATGGCACGTCGTTCCGGCGATCAGGACTGGCAATACCGTCGTGATCAAACCATCGCCCCACACCCCGCTCAGCACCATCCGTCTGGTCGAGATTCTGAACCAGGTCCTGCCCAAAGGCGTGCTCAATGTCGTGGCCGGCCGCGACGACCTCGGTCAGATGATGACCGAGCACCCGGGCATTCAGAAGATCGTGTTCACCGGTTCGTGCGCGACGGGCAAGAAAGTGATGCAGGCTGCATCGAGCAATCTGAAGCGCGTTACGCTGGAGCTCGGCGGCAACGATGCCGGGATCGTGCTGCCCGACGCGAACCCCAGCGAAATCGCGGAACGGCTGTTCTGGGGCGCGTTCATCAACAACGGGCAGACCTGCGCCGCGCTGAAGCGCCTTTATGTGCACGACTCGATCTATGACGAGGTCTGCGACGCGCTTGTCGATTATGCAAAGAACGTCGCCGTAGGCCACGGCCTTGAGGAGACCAGCGTGCTCGGGCCGATTCAGAACAAGATGCAATATGACAAGGTCGTGAACCTCGTCGAGGACGCAAAACGCAACGGCGCGCGAATCCTGTGCGGCGGCGAAGCTCCCGAGGGCGCCGGCTTTTTCTATCCAGTGACGATTGTCGCTGACGTGACCGACGGAATGCGCATCGTCGACGAGGAACAGTTCGGGCCGGTCCTTCCGGTGGTCCGCTACAATGATCTCGAAGACGCAATCGACCGCGCGAACGGGTTGGACGTGGGCCTGGGCGGTTCAGCCTGGTCGTCGGATCTGCAAAAGGCAAAAGCCGTTGCACATCGGCTCGAATGCGGAACGGCATGGATCAACAGCCACGGCGGGATCAAGCCCTTTGCTCCTTTCGGCGGCGTCAAGGGTTCGGGCATCGGAGTCGAGTTCGGCGAGCTGGGCTTAAAGGAATATACGAGCGTTCAGGTAGTGCATCACTAGCCTATGAGGGCATCCTCGACATGAGCTCGAGCATGTCGAGGAACAGCTTAACCTTGAGCGGCATCAGCCGCCTCGCTGGAAGCAGCGCATAGACTCGAAGCGGCGCGCACTCGTAATCGGCGAGTAGGCGTATCAGTTTGCCTGCCTCGAGCGAGGGTTCGCAATAAGTGGCGGTGATTCGCGCGACGCCAAGGCCGGCAAGGGCGGCCTGGAGGCGGATACCGGCGTTCGAGCTCCGAAGCCGCGGCGCGGCGACTTGAATTGAATGCCGGCCGCCGCTTGAGTCGACCAGGCTCCACTCAGTGTCCGACGCAGCCGCGAGCAGCGGCATGTTCTTGAGGCCGTAGGGCGTCACGGGCGGCTCTACCTCCTCGAGAAAGGCCGGCGAAGCGAACAGCCCCCGTTCCAGCGAGAAGACCCTTTTGGCGACGCCGCTCGTGGAGGGGAGATCCTTGTCGACCATGGTGAAGACGATGTCGTACTGCTGGTCGAACAGGTTCACCGGCTGATGCTCGACGTCGATATCGATCTCGAGGCTAGGATGCTGCGCAAGCATTTCGCACGCAACCGCACCGAGATGATGCGCGCCGAACTCGTAGGGAGCGGCAATCCGCAAGTGGCCGCTCACCGACTCGTCCATGGCTGCGGCGGCGGCGAGCGCCTCGCGCAAATGGGCAAATAGCGGAGACATTTCCCGGTAGAGGGACTCGCCGGCTTCGGTGAGCCGCAGCCGCCGCGTCGTGCGCTCGATCAGCCGTGTGCCGAGCCTCGCCTCCAGCCTCGCAACCGATGCGCTGACGCTGGATTTCGGACGGCGCAGCGCGCGCGCTGCACCGCTGAAGCTGCCGTGGTCGATCACGTTGCAGAAGATATCGAGGTCATCCCAGTCCATTGTCCATTATGATGGACAATCTTTCCAAGAATTCCAGCTAAATGTATCGGCCGCGTTGGCATAGAAGAGCTCATATGGCCGGCGTGCCGCCGGCAATGTGGGCGCCCTTAGCCTATGAGGAGAGGTCGGATGTTCCTGAAGAACTGCTGGTACATGGGCGGTTGGGACCATGAGGTCATGGACGGCAAGCTGCTGGAGCGGCGAATCCTGAACCAGCCCGTGGTCTTCTATCGTGGGGAAAGCGGCCAGATCGTCGCATTGGACAATCGCTGCTGCCATCGTGGCGCGAAGCTATCGCAGGGGCGAATCGAGGGCGATTGCGTCCGCTGCATGTACCACGGACTGAAGTTCGATCCTTCCGGCAAGTGCGTGCAGATCCCCGGCCAAGACCGCATCCCGCCGCAGCTGGGTGTCAAGAGCTATCCGCTCGTCGAGAAGCAGCATTGTATGTGGATCTGGATGGGCGATCCAGCGCTCGCCGATCCCTCGACGATTCTCGATATTCCGTACCTGGAGGACCCGAAGTGGAAGGGCATCCCTGCATATCTCCACTACGACGCCAATTATCTTCTGATCGTCGACAACCTCAGCGACTTCAATCACCTGGCGTTCGTCCATACGAACACGCTGGGTGGGTCCGAGGAATATGCGTACGTGACCAAGCCGGTCGCTATCGATCGCTTGCCGAACGGTTTCCACGTCGAGCGCTGGCACAAGAACAGCGATCCGCCGCCGTATCTGCGCAAGGTCATTCCGAACAAGACCGACAAGGTCGATCGCCGCAACATCGCCCGGATGCTGATCCCCGGCATCTTCCTCATGGACACGATGTTCGCTCCCGCCGGCATGGGCGCCGACGGGGAGGGCAAGGAGGGCACGCGCGAGTTTCGCAACTGCCAGTTCATGACGCCCGAAACGGAGCGCACGACGCACTTCTTCTGGAATTATTTGAACGACTTCGAAGGTGCCGATTACACGATCTCGATGTCGCTGCTCGACAGCCTGATCGAGGGCTTCATGGAGGACAAGGAAATCATCGAAGAGCAGCAGAAGATGCTCGACGCCGATCCCAGCTTCAGGCTTGTCGCCGTGGCCTCGGACGTCGCGCTCTCGCACTTCCGCTACATCATGGACAAGATGATCCAAGCCGAGCAGGCAGGAGTTTCGACGCCGCTGCCGGCTGTTGCAATCGCCGCCGAGTGAACGCGCCTCAAAAGTCCGAATGCACGCCACGATCGCTTCGGACGCCGGCGTGAACGCGTCGATTCAGTCGCTGACGGTGCAAGTCGCCGACGTGCGCGCGGAAGCGAAAGACGTGATTACCGTCGAGCTTCGGGCAATCGGCGGAGGCGAGCTGCCCAGCTTCACGCCGGGGGCCCACCTCGATGTGCATCTGCCTAACGGCCTCGTCCGAAACTATTCTCTCACTAACGATTGGCGGGAACGCAATCGTTACGTGATCGGAGTGGGACGAGCCGCGGATAGCCGCGGTGGCTCGAGCTACATGCACAGCAGCCTTCGTGCGGGTGCGCAGCTCAAGATCAGCGCGCCCCGCAACAACTTCCCGTTGGCCGAAAACTCGGGGAGCTTCCTGTTTATCGCTGGAGGAATCGGCATCACGCCCATCATGGCGATGGTGCAATGGTGCGTGGCCAACGACAAACCGTGGCGACTGATCTACGCCGCGCGAAGCCGCCAGCGCACCGCATTCTACGAAGAGCTGTGCGCTCTTGCCGCTGACCACGTCCAATTCCACTTCGATGATGAATGCGGTCAGCTCCTCGATGTTGCCGAAGCGATTGCCGGCTGGCGCGAGGGTGAGACCATCTATTGCTGTGGGCCCGCCCCCCTGATGGAGGCAGTGCAGGGTCTTACCGGGCATTTGCCGACCGGCGCTGTGCGTTTCGAATGGTTCACAGCGCCCGCAACGGGTGAGCCTCAGCAATCGAATTCCTTCACCGTACGGCTCGAGCGCAGCGGCGTTGAATTTGAGGTGCCGGAGCAAAAGTCCATTCTCGAGGTGCTCGAGGAGCATGGCTTCGAGATTCCATTTTCATGCCGCGAAGGTCTCTGCGGCACATGCGTGACCAACGTATGCGCGGGTGAACCGGACCACCGTGACTATGTGCTTTCGGACGAGGAGCGCGCCTCTGGCAAGCTGATGACGATTTGCTGCTCGCGATCGAAATCTTCCCTCCTGACGCTCGATCTTTGAGATCCCGACCACGGGCAATGCGAAAGCCGCTTGCCAGCATAATTTAACATGTTAAGCATATGAGTCTTCCCGGGCCATTGCTGCGGGATCGGGGGAAAGCGAATGTCGATGGCTCAGCTCTCTTCATTTTTCGTAACCACCGCGCTCGGGTGCCTCGCAATTGCGGATCCAGCGCTTGCCCAGGCTCAGTCGAATGTCCCGTCCAGCGACTCGGCGCCTTCAAATAGGTCAACGCCGCAGCCGAACTTGGGAGCGCCTAAGGAAACCATTGTTGAGAGCGACAAGGTCACACAAGGCGTAGCCCAGGCGCCGACCGGCCAAGGCGTGTTTCAGCCAATTGTCGTCACCGCTCAGAAACGGCGAGAAAGAATTCAGGACGTCGGAATCTCGATCACCGCTCTATCGGGCGAGACTATCAAGACGCTGAATCTCACCAATATGCAGCAGATCAGCCAGCAGGTACCGAACCTGCAGGTGTCGACCTGGACCCCCGCATTCACAACCTTCAACCTGCGCGGAATCTCGCAGAACAACTTCCAGGACAATCTCGAAGCGCCCGTCGCCGTCTACATGGACGAAGTCTACGTCGGAAGCATGAACGCGCTTGGTCTCCCGATCTTCGACGAGCAGCGCATCGAGGTTTTGCGCGGCCCTCAAGGAACGCTGTTCGGACGCAACGCCACTGGGGGACTAATCCAGTTCATCAGCAATGGCGCTGACGAGACGAGGCTGAACGGCTACGCCGAAGCAGAGCTCGCTGACTTCGGGACTCGCAAACTCGAGGGTGCAATCGGCGGTGAGATCACGCCCGGCGTGCGTGCGCGTATCGCAGGCTTCTACGACAAATCGACCGGCTGGATGAAAGCTGGCTTCAATCCTTTTCTCGGTCGCAAGGCGCTCGGTCGGACCAGCCAGGGCGCCAATGGCTACGCGTTCCGAGCTAACGTCCAGATCGATCTCACTCCGAAGACTTTGCTGAGCGTCATCGGCTTTTATTCGAAGGACAATGACGTACCAACGGGCCAATATGTCGTTCGTCTCGCGCAAGCCGATCCTGAAACCGGCCTCGGCATCAACCCTGGGCCACCCATTACCGGAAGCGTGTTTGAGCATGCATCAGACATGCACACCGGCTTCGATCGGAAGGTATGGTCGACCACTGCGAAGCTGACGCACCATATCACCGACAATATCGAGTTCACCTATATCGGCAACTACAGCAGGCTCGATAAGAACTATCTTGAGGATGCCGGCGGCGGGCTGTTCTTCTTCCCGTTCCAGACCATCGCCCACCACAGGCAATGGTCACACGAGGCAAGACTGTCGGGAACTGCGCCGCGTGTGCGCTGGCAGATCGGCCTTTATGACCTCAACATGCATTTCAAAGGTGAGTTCGATGCGTCCGGCGAGGTGATCACCGGGTCGCCCGACGGCCGCATACAGGGTCTCACTGACCTCACCTCCAAGAACTGGTCCGTCTTCGGCCAGGGAGAATATGATTTTACCCCGCAGCTGACGGGCATCCTCGGCCTGCGCTGGTCGCAGGATCACAAAAAGATCAAGTTCACGACTCTTGGCTTCGGAATGGAAGATCAAGGCATTCCCAATGGGGGGGTGATCTTCGACTACGCACAGGAAATCGCCGCCAATCCGCAGTTCGCAGGCGACGACAAGATTAGTTACGGGGACGTCGCGGCGCGCGCGCAGCTGAACTACAAGCCGCACCGCGACCTGCTGTTCTACCTATCCTACAACCGCGGCATCAAAGGCGGGAACTGGTCGCCCTCTCCGACAGTGACCCTTGCCGATTTCCGCCACAAGAACGAGGTTCTCGACTCGTACGAAGTCGGCATGAAGTCGACTCTCGCACCGAACACCCGGCTGAACCTCGCGGCCTTTTATTATGATTATCATGACTATCAGGCTTTCTCCCTGACGAATCTGCAGCCGCAGGTGACGAACTCGGATGCAACGGTGAAGGGGGGAGAGGTCGAGCTTTTCACCCGGCCGTTCCGCTACTTCGACTTTGCGCTTGGAGCTTCTTTTCTGGATTCGAAGGTCGATTTTGTACCGGCCGTCTTCCCCGGCACTGGGACTCCGAACGCCCAACTGCCGCAGGCGCCGCACGTCAGCTTGAATGCCCTCGGCCGCTATTCAGTACCTCTCAAGCTTGGCACGCTCGCATTCCAATTGGACGGACGTTATGCCGCAAAGCACTTCCTCGAAGGCACGAACTCGCAGGTGTCATTCCAGCGCGCCTACGTCGTCGGAAATGGATCTATCTCGCTCACCTCGGGCGACGAACGGTGGCAGGGCACCTTGTGGGTGAAGAACTTCACCAACTCGAAATACAAGGTCTACGATCTGGACCTCGGTCTCGCTGGCTTCGTTGAACAGATGTACGCGCCGCCGCGCCAGTTCGGGGGAACATTGCGCTTCAGCTTTAGATAGCGCGGGGAATGGCAATCGAGGGTTAGGAGCCAGTGGACGCCTAAGGATTCTTTGCGCCCGAAGAGCCGTTGAGAACAAAGGTCGCGCGGCCAAGAAGGCTGTAGAGCAGCTCCATATTCTCGCTGCCGAGTAGCTTGGTGATCCTTGCGTATTCCCGCTCCGAGTGCGGTGCGAACCTTTCGAAAATATCGCGGCCGAGCGGTGTCAGCGAGATGAAAGCGCGGCGCTGGTCTTTGGCGGATCGCGTCCTTGCGACAATATTCCGGGCCTGCAGATTCTTGACGGTCCTCGTCGCGCTTGGTTTGAGGATGAACACGCGCTCCGCAAGTTCGCCGATCTCCATCTGATCCACTTCGACCAGCGCGCGAATGATTCTCCATTCCTGCTCGTTAAGGCCATGCTCTCGAAGGAGCCGCCGAAACCCTCGCATGACGCTCTCTCGGGCGCGGAGCAAAGCCATCGGCAGCGATCGTTCGAACGGCCTCATTGCGCGCGCTACCGACGCTGGATTGGCTGCAGTCTCATCCATCGACGATGCCATTACGGAGAATTCCGATTCGGGGCGACGAGACCTCAACAACATCTCCCGGCTTAAGAAACTTCGGAGGGTCAGACCTGGCACCTGCACCAGGCGGAGTCCCTGTCGAAATCATATCGCCCGGAAGCAATGTGGTGAACGACGAAATATATTCGATGAGATATGCGAAATCGAAAATCATATTGTCCGTGCTGTCGTCCTGGCGAAGCTCGTCATTGACTCGCGTTTGGACCGCCATGCCGTCGAATGTTTCGATCTCGTCCGATGTGACGATCCACGGTCCGACCGAACCCGACTGATCGAAATTCTTCCCCTGCGTGACGTTGAACTTGGCGTGGCGCACCCAGTCGCGAATTGTCCCTTCGTTCATCAGCGTGATTCCCGCCACGTGGCTCAGCGCACTTTCGCGCGCAATTCGCCGTCCACCAGTTCCGATGACCAGCACCAGCTCTCCTTCATAGTCGAGCCTTGAGCTTTCGAGCGGCCGCACGAGCGGGGAATTGTGGGCGGTAAAAGAGGCGGGCGTACGCAAGAACAGGCTCGGATAGTTGGGAAGCTCGGAACCGTCGCGATATTCCTCGTTGCGGTTGTGGTAATTTACGCCGACGCAGATGATCTTTTGCGGCTCGGGAAGGCAAGGCTCGTACAGCAGCTGGTCAGGAGCCAGGTCCGGAGCGGCGCTGCGCACGAATCTTTTTAATTGGTCCACGCCCTCGGGCGCGAGATGATCACGGATCGCGCGAGGATCAGGACCTAGAACGGGCGTCAGATCGATTGCTCCGCGGTCATCGAGCGCAGCCCAGATCGATTGTCCCGAACGAGCTAGCCTCGCAAGCTTCACGCGCCCACCGCAGCCAGCAGGCCTGCGCGCTCGAGCACTCCATCGAGCCGCTGTTCGAGCTCGCACGTCGCAGGAGCCATGGGCAAGCGGTGCTCGTTTTCGGGAATGAGGCCCAATCGCTTCATCATATACTTCATCGGGATCGGGTTCGTGTCGAAGAACACCGCCTTGTTCAGCTCCAGGAGGCGATCATGCAGCGCGCGCGCGGCGGGAATGTCGCTGTTCCAAACTGCCTCGCAAAGTTCGGCAAGCACTCGAGGCCGAAGGTTGCCGACCGCATTCATAAGGCCGCATGCTCCGATCGCCATCATTGGGAACGACAGCTCTTCGAGGCCCACGAAGATACGAAATTCCGGACCGAATTCGCATAGGCATTCGGTAACGAAACCAAGGTCGTTCGCCGCGTGCTTCATCCCGACGAACGTCGGTGAAAGATCCTTGAGCGCCTTGAACGTGTCGAGCGTCACTGAGACCGCTGCGCGTCCCGGGATGTGATAGACCATCCACGGCCGGTCATGCCGCTCCGCCAAGCGGAGGTAATAATCAACCAGCCCGCGCTGGGGCGGCCTGGAATAATAAGGCGTCACGATCAGCAACGCGTCGGCGCCGGCGCGAACCGCGTGGTCGGTCAGCTGCTCGGTTTCCGCAAGCGATTGGGACCCTGTTGCAGCGACGACTGGCACCCGATCGCCAGCGGCGGCGATCGCGATGTCGACGATTCTGTTGCGCTCCTCGATCGTCAGGGAAGCCGGCTCGGACGTCGTTCCGTTCACAAGGATGCCATGCGAGCCCTCTTGGATCTGGAAGTCGACCATGCTGGCATAGGCTTCATAATCGACCTGTCCGTTTCGAAAGGGCGTAATGAGCGGCGGGATCGAGCCTTTTAAGCGGCTGATGTCCATTGAACCTTCCCTTGCATGCCTGACTGACCGCTGATATTTAACATGTTAATCAGCTGCCGGGTGGAAGGCAATGCCGCATCTCAACATCGAATATTCCGCGAATCTCGAGCAGCTGCTGGACATACAGGGGCTTGTCGATCGAATCCACGAAACGGCGCTTGAGACTGGAATATTTCCCTTGGGCGGGGTCAGAACGCGCGCTGAGGCGAGAAAATACTATCGGATAGCGAACGGCGACCCGCGTGCCGGTTACATCCACATGATGGTTCGGATCGGCTCGGGTCGCGATCTCGAGACCCGGCGGTCAGCCGGCGAACGGATCTTTGCGGCTCTTTGCGACTTCACTGAGGATCTCTATCGCTCGAGGCCCCTCGCCCTTTCGTTCGAGATCCACGAGATCCCGCCGGACACCGCGTGGCGCAAGAATAATTTGCATGAACTGCTCAAGAAGGAACCGACTGAATGAACGATGCGACTACGGTGGACACTGCGGCGCCTGAATCGGTGGCGCAGCGCAATCGCAGGCACGCGCTCGAGCATTTGAAGCGGTTCCGTGACAAGCCACTTGATCATTTCATTGATGGCCAAGCGAGCGCTGGCGCGGGTGAGATCTTCCAAGTGCTCGATCCATCAACCGGAGAGGTTCTCGGCGAGGCCATAGCCGGAACTTCGGCCGACATTGATGCAGCCGCGGCAGCTGCGAAACGCGCCTTTCGTGATTGGTCGGACGTCAGCGGCAAGAAGCGGAGAGAAATTCTGCACGCAATCGCCGACGCGATCGAAGCCCGTGCGGAAGAGATTGCCGTCATTGAATCGCTCGACACCGGTCAGCCGCTGCGATTCATGAGCAAGGCGGCACTTAGAGGTGCGGAGAACTTCCGCTTTTACGCTGATCGTGCTCCAGACGCGCAAAATGGTGTCGCGCTCCCCACGTCCGACCACATCAACTACACGATGCGCCGGCCCATTGGCCCCGTCGGTGTGATCACCCCGTGGAATACGCCGTTCATGCTTTCGACGTGGAAAATCGCGCCCGCACTCGCGGTTGGTTGCACGGTCGTTCACAAGCCTGCGGAGTGGAGTCCATATAGCGCGCGGCTGCTCGTCGAGATCGCCCATGAGGCCGGGCTGCCACCGGGCGTCCTCAACACTGTCAACGGCTTTGGTGAGGTGGCTGGCAAGGCACTGACCGAGCACCGTGATATCAAGGCGATCGGCTTCGTCGGAGAATCGCGCACCGGGAGCGCGATCATGGAACAGGGCGCAGCGACACTGAAGCGCGTCCATTTCGAGCTCGGCGGAAAGAACCCCGTCATCGTCTTCGATGATGCCGACCTCGCCCGTGCGCTCGATGCAGTGGTCTTCATGATCTACAGCCTCAATGGGCAGCGCTGCACCTCATCGAGTCGGTTGCTAGTGCAGTCGTCAATTCACGACGAATTCGTAGAGATGGTCGGCGAGCGGGCGCAACGCCTTCGCGTGGGAGACCCGCTAGATCCGCAAACCGAAGTGGGACCGCTCATCCACTCGCGCCACCTAGAAAAGGTGGTCGGCTATATGGACATCGCTCGAAGGGAAGGCGCGAGGATCGTCTGCGGAGGCGCGCGCCACGACAGCAACCTCAATGGATTCTTCTTCCAGCCAACATTGTTCGGCGGCGCCGAGCCGGGCATGCGAATTGCACGCGAGGAAATCTTCGGCCCCGTTCTGACGGTCATTCCCTTTGAAGACGAACAGGATGCGGTGCACAAGGCGAACGACGTCGACTATGGTCTTGCAGGATATGTGTGGACGAATGATGCCGCGCGCGCTCACCGGGTGGCACAGGCCCTCGAGTCGGGCATGGTCTGGGTAAACTCCGAAAATGTGCGGCATCTGCCGACCCCGTTCGGCGGAATGAAGTCGAGCGGAATCGGAAGGGACGGAGGCGATTACAGCTTCGACTTCTACATGGAGACCAAGAACATCGCGGTTGCGCTCGGGCATCACAAGATCCCCAAGCTCGGCGCATAGCAGTGCTTGAACGCACGCTGCTTCGCGACAGCTGCTACATCGCCGGCGAATGGGTCGGGGCGGACGGTAATCGGTCGATCGACGTCATCGATCCGGGCAGCCGAGAGGTCATTGGCGCAGTGCCCGACATGGGCGTTGCAGAAACTCGCAAGGCGATCGACGCTGCTTCGGCCGCGATGCCGCCATGGGCCGCTCTGACGGCGAAGCAGAGAGCCGCAATCCTGCGCCGTTGGCACGAGTTGATGATTGAGCGTTGTGAGGACCTGGCGCGCTTGCTCACCCGGGAACAGGGTAAGAGCCTCGAGGAGGCCCGAAGCGAAATCCTATACGCAGCAAGCTTCCTCCAATGGTTCGCCGAGGAAGGCAAACGCATTTACGGCGACGTGATCCCATCGAATGCCCCGAACCGACGGATCATCATACTTAAGCAGCCGGTTGGCGTCGTTGCGGCCATCACGCCCTGGAACTTCCCGTCGGCCATGATCACGCGCAAGGTGGCTCCTGCGCTTGCCGCCGGGTGCACGGTGGTCGTGAAGCCGGCAATCGAAACGCCCCTCTCCGCACTTGCACTTGCCGTTCTCGCCGAAGAGGCAGGCGTGCCTGCGGGCGTCCTCAACATAATCACTGGTAGCGCACAGGAAATTGGTGGCGAGCTGACTTCCAATCCCGCCGTGCGCAAACTGAGCTTCACCGGTTCGACTGAAGTCGGACGGCTGCTGATGCGACAATGCGCGAGCACGGTCAAAAAGCTCAGTCTCGAGCTTGGCGGGAATGCTCCGTTCATCGTGTTCGACGACGCAGATCTCGACGCAGCGGTGGAAGGCGTGCTGCTTTCCAAGTTCCGCAACAGCGGTCAGACCTGCGTCTGCTCAAACAGAATCTATGCGCAGAGCGAAATCTATGACGCATTCATTCGGCAGCTGTCGGCCGCCGTCAGTCAGCTGACCGTTGGGCGCGGCCTGGATGAGAACTCGAAAATCGGCCCGCTCATCAATGAACCCGCGGTGTTGAAGGTCGAGGAGCATATTGCGGACGCCCTGGCAAAGGGAGCGCGGCTAATTTCGGGGGGACAGCGTCACCCGCTCGGGGGAACCTTCTTCGAGCCGACCGTGATTGCAGACGTAACACAGGACATGCTTGCTGCGCGCGAGGAAACCTTCGGGCCACTCGCGCCCGTGCTGCGCTTCGACACCGAAGAGCAGGCGATCGCGCTTGCCAACGACAGTGAGTTCGGGCTCGCTGGCTATTTCTATTCGCGCGACATTGCGCGCGTTTGGCGAGTAGCCGAGGCACTCGAGTGCGGGATCGTCGGCATCAATACAGGTCTGATCTCGACAGAGCAGGCGCCGTTCGGCGGCGTCAAACAATCCGGCATCGGCCGCGAAGGCTCACGTTATGGAATCGAGGACTATCTCGAGGTCAAATATCTCTGCCTCGGCGTCTGAGTTACGCTTCCTGCGCCTCAAAACGCGGGCTTCACATCCATGACTGCGACAAATCCGCTTGTGGCGAAGATCGGGATTGGCTCGCAAAACCAGATTTGCCCAGTATGACCCTCACCTGCGCCAGCTACGGCAATCAGCGTTCGAATTTCGAAGCCTCCCTGGCCAGCATCGCGCAAGGTTTCCAAGTCAGTATATGCAGTGAGCGCGTCGCGATCATTGCGTGTCCACCGGGACAAGAATTCGCGGTCCCATTCCACGTTGATTTTGCCCGAGTTGGGAGTGGCGGGCCAATGCGAAATACCGCCCGTCCCCACAAGCGCGATACGTTCCGGAAGGACATCACAGGCCGCGCGAATTGCTCGTCCGAACTCATAAGCGCGATAAAGCGGCGTTAATGGCGGGCCTTGGCAGTTGATGTTCGCAGGAATGACCGGAAGGTCGAAGCGCGGCGTCAGAAAACTGAGCGGGACCATGATCCCGTGATCAAACTTCCACTCCTCCGCATAAGCGACATCGATTTTTTCCATGACCTTGCCGATGACCCGCCGCGACAAGTCTGCCGCGCCGGGAATCGTGCGGTGCGGGATCCGGAGCCATTCAGGATCTTCGATCGGGCCGTCGTACTCGTCCGCCATGCCGATCGCATAGGCAGGCATGTTGTTCATGAAGAAGTTCGCAAAATGCTCGGCCGCAACGACCATCAATGCGTCGGGCCGGGATTGCTCGAGCGCTTCCCTCATCTGCTCGAGAGCCGCGTAAAAAGGATCACGAACGGCAGGATCGGCACGTTCCGCGCGGGCGGTCATGCCGGGTCCGTGACTCATGATTCCAGCGAACACCAGGCTCACACTGCCCCTCCTTCGCCATCATCCACTGCGGCGTATATTCCGTCACGCACCTGCCCGTGTTCGGCAAGGGCATCCTTCATCGCCTGGATATATTCATCCCAGGCAAAACCGCGCCAAGCGGCGAAGTGCATCAGGATCTGTCCGTTGACGCCAAGAATGTACAACTTGCCGATGTCATCTTTTCGAATTGCCTCAGCTTCTTCTTCGCTGAGGCGGTACCTCGACAGCAGATTCTCCCGATCGAGCGTGAACGCTTCCTGCACTCCGCGATCGCGGTTGAGTTCGTAGATCAGCTTCTGCAGCCTGTAGAGGGTCATGGCTCCCGCCGAATCCGCTTGCGACTCATGAAATTAACAGGTTAAATATTTTTTTCATCCTCAAAACAGCGGGCGGGGAGAACTGAGCGGATGATCGCGAGAATGATGGCATCGGCGGCCGCCCTTGCGTTGGCGTTGGCTGGCCCGGCAGCAACGGCATCGGTAGATGCTCCAACGCATCCGCTTGACGCGCTCACCGGCAGGGAAATTGATCGCGCGGTTGCGATTCTGACGGCAGCCAAACAGGTCGATTCCGAAACCCGCTATCCAACCATCACTCTGCTCGAAAATCCGAAGGCTGAGGTGCTGAAATGGGTTCCGGGACAGACATTTGAGCGCCGTGCGCGAGTCGATTATTTGCGTGGCGACCGGCTTTTCGAAGCAGATGTGGATCTCACCGGCGGAAAGATCGACAAGGTTACGGAGGTCAAGGACCGGCAATCCGCTATTTTGTTCGAGGAATTTCTTGGCGCCAGCGAGGTCGTCAAAAAGGATCCCCGCTGGCGCGCTGCAATGCGCAAGCGCGGCATCACCAACTTCGACAACGTCATCTGCGCCCCACTGACGGTGGGACCCGTCATCGACGAACGTTACCATGGCCTTCGCCTTCTGAAGGTCCCTTGCTTTGACAAAACGGGAGCGGCGAACAACGTCTACGGTCGTCCCATCGAGAACGTGCTGGCCATCGTTGACGTCCGCAAACGCGCAGTGCTCGATGTTCTCGACCTCGGCGTCGTGCCGGTCCCGACGGACGTTCCATCGGAGGCCTACGATCCGGCGACCAGTACGCGCAAGCCGACCAAACCCGTTCAGATCCTTTCGCCCCAGGGCCAGAACTTTGTCGTCAATGGCTCCCTTGTCAGCTGGGACAAATGGAACTTCCATCTGCGGGTCGACAAGCGACTGGGGCCCGTCATCTCCCGCATAACCTATGAAGATGGGAAGGAGGCGCGGCAGGTCGCGTATCAAATCAGCACTGCAGAGATGTTCGTGCCTTATATGGATCCGTCGGAGACCTGGGCGTACCGCGCGTACATGGACATCGGCGAGTACGGTTTTGGCGCCTTGTCTTCGCCCCTCAAACCGGGCTCTGACTGTCCGGTCAACGCCAAGTTTCTCGACGCGGTAATCTCCGACGATCACGGCAAGCCGATGACGCTCAAGAATGTCGTATGCATTTTCGAGCGGGACACGGGCCAGCCATTGTGGCGGCACTATGAATTCTTCACGGACTCGCACGAGAGCCGCCCCGATGTAGAGCTCGTGGTGCGCATGGCTCCGGAAGTTGGCAACTACGATTATCTGCTAGACTACGCATTCAATCGCAGCGGCGAAATCGAGGTCCGCGTTGGCGCATATGGGATCATCGCGACGAAGGGCGTCGCTGCCCGCAAGATGGACGATGCGACGGCCAAGAATGATACAAAATATGGCACGCTCGTCGCTCCCAATCTGGTCGGCGTGAACCACGATCATTTCATGAGTTTTCGCGTGGACCTTGACGTTGACGGTCAGAATAATCGCCTCGTCGCCGACAAATTCGTGAAGCGCGAACTCGCCGGAAATCCACTTCGTCACAGCCTCTGGCAAGTGGAACGATCCATTGTCGGAACCGAAGCCTCGCTCGACCTGATGAATGAGCCCGTGTGGTACCGGGTCGAGAGCGAGAGCCGGCGCAATGCCATGGGTAACCCGACGAGCTACCAGCTGATGCCGGGGCACTCGGACCTTTCTATCCTCGATTCCGACGAGCCGCAGCAGCAGCGCGCGTCATTTTCTAGCGCCGCCTTATGGGTTACGCGCTACAATCCCGACGAGACGTTCGCCGCCGGCCGCTATCCGAACCAGAATCGCAACGTGGAGGGGCTGCCTCGGTTCATTGCCGATCGCCAATCGGTGAAAAACCAGGATCTTGTCCTTTGGTACACCATCGGCTTTCGACATCAGACTCGGTCGGAAGATTGGCCAGTCATGCCGGCGTTGTGGCACTCCTTTAAAATTCGTCCCTTTAATTTCTTCGACCGAAATCCCGGACTCGACGTGCCGCCGGTGGACGCGGGTGAGAGCCACTAG
>Ga0157370_10000902_pt1 | contig 37696 bp, 40 predicted proteins | sample C35metaG_FD_113463 | JGI IMG/M metagenome (GOLD analysis project Ga0157370, IMG submission 113463) | Corn rhizosphere microbial communities from Kellogg Biological Station, Michigan, USA - C3-5 metaG | ecosystem: Host-associated > Plants > Roots > Rhizosphere > Soil | place: USA: Michigan... | reverse complement strand
TGCAAACCATTCGGCGACTTCGGGGTGGGTAGAATGGTCGAACATATTTTGCATGCTCCTTAGAAAGCGTCATTTAGCACAAGAGCTTATCGCTCATAGCAGCCCAATAAAATCCTTTTGGGCTGCTCTGTGCCAGAAGCGGACATCTGCGCTCCGCACCAACGCAAACGGTGGGCCGAAGTGCTTTTGTGTAAAATGAACTTACCGCCCTCTTTCAGCTCTGAGAGGCGCCCCCATCAGCGAACAGCTCTATACCATTCACATAACTTGAGGCATCACTGGCCAGGAATGAAACAACAGAAGCTATTTCTTCCGGCTCTCCGATACGTCCCAGCGGACTTTTAGCGGTGAGGAAGGCGATCCCTTCTTCGGCATTATCGCCGAATGCGGCTCTGAGCGACGCTGTATTCACAGGGCCCGGGCTGACGATATTTATGCGTATACCCGAACCGCGCAGCTCTGTAATCCAGCTTCTCACCATGTTTCTGACTGCGGCTTTGGTCGCACCATAAATACTCATGGTGGGTCCCGGGTCTGCTGAAGCCGTCGAACCAATGATAACCACGCTTGAACCCTTTCCAAGCAGGGGCAACGCCTGCTGAACAGTCAGAACAACGCCTTTAACATTTGTGGCAAACTGGTCGTTGATTTGTTTTTCAGTTATTTCACCAAGCGGGGCATGAACCCCACCGCCGGCATTAGCGACAAGAATATCAATGTGTCCGAATTCCGCTTTAACCTGTTCATAAAGCGCATCAAGACTAACCTTACTGCTGACGTCAGCAACAATACCTTTAACATTTTTCCCCAGAGCCTTTACCGCCTCCTGAAGGGTTTCTGCATTCCGGCCAGTGATAATGACATCTGCGCCATCATCACTCATGCTTTTCGCTATAGCCAGACCAATGCCGCTTCCGCCACCGGTGATAACGGTGACCTTACTCTTAAATGACTGATTCATATATGTACCATTTTTAAGTTTGTAGTGCTCACTATATACATACTCATGCGGGCTGTCATCACCTGAATATAGCGATCACTACAAGAAAGCTTTAAGATGATAGCTTACATATTTGTGATGCAAGGGATAAAACATATGAGCGATAGTGAAAAACAAAAGGCGCCCAGGCGGATATTTGACAGGGCGTCCGGCGTGCAGACGGCTAAAGCGCTGTTTCATCAGCGTGGTTATGATGCTGTAGGTATTACGGAACTGACAAAGAAGCTCAATATAAACCCTCCCAGCCTTTACGCCGCTTACGGTAGTAAATCAGGGCTGTTTGAACGCTGTCTGAATCTGTACGTAGCAGAGGGAAATCTTCCGGCTGACAAAATTTTGACACAGGGCAGGCCGCTGGATGAGGCAGTTTCAGATCTCTTTATGACTGCTGCGCGGCTATATGTCCGCTCTCCGGCGCAGCGAGGTTGTCTTGTGGCTGAAGGTATGCGTGCCGACGATCCGCAGGCCCGTGAGCTGGCAAGTCGCTATGGTGAGGCTGGGATTCAGTTCATCAGAAGTTATATCCGGCAGTGTGAACCTTCACGGGACCGCGAGCTTTCTGATTTTGTCGTGACAACGCTGCGGGGCTTTTCCGCAGCCGCAGTAACGGGACTGTCAAAAGCCAGGTTAACTGCCGTGGCTCAGATGGCCGGTCAGGCATTCAGCGCACTCGTGACGCCAATTAATGTTTAACCCGGAGATAAAAGTCATGTCTGTTATCGACCATGTTGAAATTGCAGTAAAAAATGCGCAGGTATCGCTTAAATTTTTTGAAGCAGCCCTCGCTCCTCTGGGGTTCAGGCTGATTATTTCTGTGCCTCCGGAGCGGACTTTAACAGGCGGTGCCCGGTACGGGCTGGGCCCGGAGGGATATCCGAGGATCTGGCTTCATGATAAAGACATAGCAGGGGCTTCAACACATCTGGCTTTTGCTGCCAGTGAACGGGCTTCAGTCGACGCATTCTGGCGTGCCGCTCTACAGGCGGGGGGTGAAGACAATGGCGCACCGGGAATTCGCAACCATTACCACTCTCAATATTACGCGGCTTATGTCCTGGATCCTGACGGTAATAACATCGAAGCCGTCTGTCAGAAATGATGAGTAATACTGCCGGTCGTGACTTTACGAAAATGAACCACGTCTGAGTTACTGCCTGTTGGGTTTGCCTGGCTGCCAGTCACTGAATAAAACATCGAAAGATGAGTTATTCAGTGACTGGCAGCAAATGTACTGTCGCATTAATCATGGTGATTCAGAGCGCTTTCTGCATTTTCATCCTTGTTCCGGAGGCTTGCAGCATCTTTTAAAGGAGAGCGGCCAAAGAAACGGGCGTACTCACGATTAAACTGGGGCACGCTGCGATAACCCACCTCCATGGCAACAGACGTGACGCTTTGCTGCCGCACCAGCAGCCGAGTTCTGGCATTAAGAAGGCGGACGCGCTTCTGATACTGAACCGGGCTCATGTTTGTCACGGCCTTAAAATGACGATGAAAGGCCGATACGCTCATAGCTTCCTGTCCGGCCAGTGATTCGACCACAAATTCATCAGCAAAATTATGTCTTATCCAGCGTATCGCATTACCAATTCGCGCCAGCATAGTTCCCGGTGAAGCAATATCCCTCAGCATCCAGCCGTGTGGGCCTTTCAGAACATGATAAAGAATCTCACGTTCATACACCGGCCCGAGAGCGGGGATATCTTCAGGCGTGTTCATCAGGCGAAGCATTCTCACCCAGGCATCCAGCAGTTCGGGCGTGACGGCAGCCACGGAAAAAGCACCCGACTGTGAATCGGCCTTCACGGGAGGTAAATCAGCCAGCAGCGTCGCAATCCGTTCGGGCGTCAGGGTCAGGCTGACCGCGAGATACGGCTCACCGGTGGCCTCAGGGTGGACTGCGCCTACGGCTGGCAGGTCTACTGACATGACAAAGTAAGAAGCAGGATTGTAATTAAACACCCGGTCTCCCACCGTCATGGATTTACTGCCACGCAGTATGAGATTAACCATCGGCTCATAAACCGCAGCCAGCGCATGTGGGGGAACGTCACCTTGCACCATTGCCACACGGGGGATACCGGTTTCGGTTCGCCAGTTTCGGGCATGAGCGGCCAGGAGACGCAGCTCGTCAAGCAGGGGTTCCAGTGTCAAAGTCGGCCTCCTCAGTAGGGTGAATAAAGCGAGCATAAAGCAGAAAAAGGCAAGAATCGAGCAGGAACGCAGAGGCTGACCGCTCCGGGGTACTTTATCCTTTTTCATATCGCAGGAAGAAAGGATGAAATCATGAAAATTGTACTGATTACCGGCGGCAGTGGCGGGATCGGCGCCAGCGTGGCGCAGCAGTGCGCGGCTAAAGGGATGGGAGTTATTGTGACTTATAAACGCCACCCTGAAGCTGCCCTGAGGGTTGTGAAGGAAATTGAAGCGTCAGGCGGTCGTGCCGTTGCGCTGCATCTGGATGTGGCTCGTACCGAAACCTTCGGCACTTTCCGCGACGCCTTACTGGACATAGTCAGTGTCACCTGGGAACGTGAGCAGATTGACGTGCTGGTAAACAACGCCGGGTTTGGGCTCTTCAACCCGATTGAAACGGTGACGGAGAGTGAGTTCGACACTCTTTTTGCCGTACACCTGAAGGGCCCTTTTTTCCTGACCCAAAAGCTGCTGCCTCTGATTTGTGATGGAGGACACATCATCAACGTTACCAGCGCCACCACGCGCGTGGCTACGGCAGGTGTTGCGCCCTACGCTGCCTTTAAAGGCGGCCTTGAAGTACTGACCCGCTATATGGCCAAAGAGTTCGGGCCGCGGCGCATCCGGGCAAACGCAGTCTCTCCGGGTGCAATCCGTACGTCGCTTGGCGGAGGGCTGAATGATGAAATTGAGGCGCTACTCGCCTCACAGACCGCGCTGGAACGCGTGGGGGAGCCGGATGATGTCGGCCGGGTTATCGCAGGCCTGGTCTCTGATGACAGCGTCTGGATCAACGCACAATCCATCGAGGTCGCCGGCGGCTACCAAATCTGAATCCTTCCGGAGGTTTTATGCTCGATCATCTGTTTTTAACGGTCAGCGATACAGACCGTTCTGTCCGTTTCTATACGGAAGCGCTTGCCCCTCTCGGCATCACGGTTCGTCATGATTATGACGGAAAAGAGGGGCCGCCCGGCCACCCGGATTTGAAAGGGTTCGGTGCTGAGGGCCGGATCTTTTTCTGGCTACGCGAAGGAACTGTTGCACCAGCTGCTGTACATGTCGGGTTTGTCGCGCGAAATCAGACAATGGTGAATGAAGCCTATGCTTCAGCCATGCGTGCCGGCGCGTCTGACAATGGTGCACCCGGTGTCCGGCTTCACTACGATCCCCGTTACTACGCCGCTGGCGTTTTCGACCCCGATGGCTACAGCTTGGAATTTGTTTATAAAGAATGGCAGCACCCTCAACCATGAAAACATTACTGATTTATGGCGCCACCGGTTACACGGGACGCATGACCGCCGCGCAGGCTAAAAGTGCCGGCCTGAATATTATTATTGCCGGCAGAAACAGGCAGCGGCTGGCCGCACTTGCCTGTGAACTTGACGTCAGTATGCGGGTATTCGGCCTGGAGGACGCTGCTGAAACCGCGCTGCAGCTGGCAGGCATCGGCGCTGTGCTGAACTGCGCCGGGCCGTTTGCTGCTACGGCAGAACCACTGATGAAAGCCTGTATAGACCAGGGTATTCATTACCTTGATATCACAGCGGAAATTAACGTTTACCGGCTGGCTGAGTCACTGGGAGAAAGAGCGGCGCGGGCCGGGAGTATGCTATTGCCGGGCGTGGGCTGGGACGTGGTGCCTACCGACTGCCTGGCCGTTCGCCTTGCACGACATGTACCGGAATCACGACGGTTGCGTATAGCATTACAGGTGGCCGGAACGATGTCCCGGGGGTCTGCCGTCAGCGCAGGCGAAATAATCGCAGCCGGCCTGCTGGTACGTGTTAACGGTATTCTGATGACGAAAGAGGATGCACAGCCCGGCTGGTTTGATTTTGGCGACGGTCCCGTTGCCTGTGCGCCGCTTTCCTTTGGCGATCTGGTAACAGCATGGCATTCAACCGGTATTCCGGATATTGAGATGTTTGTGCATGTCACAGGGGATGCCTTTCCGCAGGGGGATTTGTCCATGCTTCCTGAAGGGCCCGGGCAGGATGAACGCGATGCAAATCGCGCACGCGCAGTTGCTGAAGTTACCGGGGCTGACGGGAAGACCCACCGGGCTGTGATCGGGACGGTTAACGGATATTCCTATACGCCGCTTGCGGCCACAGAAGCTGCCAGACGAGTTCTGAACGGTGACAGTTTCCCCGGCTTTCAGACGCCGGCGATCGTTTTTGGTAGTGAGTTTGCGCTGAGTATTCCGGGTACATGGCTCCAGCTCTCCTGACTCTGTTAATAAGCTGCCCCGGGCAGCAATGAGCTGACCGGGGTCCCGCATTACATCACTACATTATTTATGTTCCGATATGGCTTGCCGTTCTGGCACTGATGACTGACTGGTATAAAAAGTCAAATCCACTGCGTACCGCAGTAGATAATGATGGGACGTCGGGCTGACAGTTTGTCGGCTTAGTCAGTAGCTTGTCTGTTTTCCCGACATCCCGGTTATTGTATCAGGCGAACGGACATCCCCTGTTACCAGGGCTGGCGTCCGTGACTGCCGAAGAAACCACCTGTAGGTCCGTCCGGTCCCGTTAACGCCATTTTTATTGCCGTTGCAGCCCCTTCATCCGGTGTCAGAAAGCCGGTGTTGGCATTTAAATCGGTTCGTACATGGCCGGGTTCAACAGCGTTCACTTTGATCCCAAAGGGTTCAAGTTCCTTTGCGAATGAAACCGTAACGGCATTCAGGGCGACCTTCGAAGAGGTATAATCAAGGAGATTAACGCTTGAATATATCGAAGTTGGATCGGTAATCAGCGTCAGAGAACCCACGCCGCTGCTCATCATTACGATCCGGGCCTCTCCAGAAGCTTTGAGCAGGGACAGAAAGGCCTGCGTCACGCGTACCGGGCCGAAGAGATTGACTTCATAAACCGCTTTCATGTCTTTAATACTAACCTGGCTCGGAGGTGTGATGGTGTCACTGAGAATGCCCGCATTATTAACAAGAACGTCGAGAGAACCCAGTTCATGCGCAAGTACTGCAGCCGCGTTCTGCACGCTCGCTTCATCTGCAACATCCAGTTCCAGTAGCCTGACGTCAAGACCTTCCTGGCGCAGGATGGCAACTGCTTCTTCACCACGACTGCGATCGCGCGCACCCATCCAGACTGACATACCCGTTCTTGCAAGGCCTCTGACTATAGCAAAGCCAATCCCTTTATTGCTCCCGGTAACAAGCGCGGTCTTTTTCATCTTTACTACACCCCCTCAGTCTGTGAACTGTCGATGGGCGTGCCTACGTGAAACTGAAGTTCGCCCATCAGCCGGGGAACAACGTTGCGCGACGTAAAACGCCACTGACCGTCATGTTTTTCAAAACTGTCGTAATACCGCCCTGTACATATAGGCTGCAAAGGAAACCCCTCCAGTTCCTGATGCACAGTGAAATAGCTGACGCAAGTGGCTGAACTACCGGATGGCGATACATCTACCAGCACATTAGAAACGTTATGCCACGTACGGGGAGTTCCGTCCTTATGGCGCTGAACGCCGCGGTTAAAAAACTGCTCGACCTCTTCACTACCATGTGCCGTATCACTGAGAACAATAAATTCAGCATGTTTAAATAACTCGGCATTCTCTGCAAACTTTCCGTCATCCAGGTTGTGGACGTAGGAAGCAAGTAACCGCTGAATTTTTAATTCATCGAAATAACGTTGTTCATTTTCTGCGTGAACTGAATTAACCATAATTTATTCTCTTCATATCAGGAGGGAAATAGATCCGCCACGCATATACCAGGCGAATCACGTTAAATAATGCCACTGAAAATCAGCGCAACAGGTACACTTCCGGCACGAAGCATCTGTGCCGGATCACATCGAGCCAGTAGGGCCGGTTCCCCTTGAAGGTAGAACTGTTATGATGCCCAAAACCTTAGTTCTTCAGTAACAATGTTCAGATCTGAGATGCGCCGCCATCGGCAAAAATTTCCGCGCCGTTGATATAACTGGCATCATCACTGGCAAGGAAAACAACAGCTTTTGCTATTTCGTCTGTCTGGCCGATGCGACCAATCGGACTGCGGTCACGCAAATACTGCAGGATGGCGTCAACGGGTTCGGGAAGGAAATCGTGTAAGGATTGAGTATCCACCGGTCCGGGGCTGAGAATATTAATGCGAACGCCAGCACCTTTTATGTCCAGAATCCAGCTGCGTACCATTGCGCGTAAAGCAGCCTTGGTGCCTCCATAAACACTGAGGCCCTGACCGGGATTAATGGAGGCCGTTGAACCTGTAATTACAATGCTGCTGCCTGGTTTCATCAGTGGTAATGCTTTCTGAACGGTAAACGTGATACCCCTGACGTTCGTTGTGAACTGACGATCGAACTTCTCCGGGGTTATCTGCCCGAGGGGTTCAAATTCGCCCATTCCGGCATTTGCTATCAGGATGTCGATGCGACCAACCCGGGACAATATTTGCTGATAAAAATCATCTAGTTCCGATAGACTGGATACATCCACCTGAAACTGACTCGCATCCGGTCCAAGAGTACTGAGTGCAGATTCAAGTTTATTCCTGTCCCGCCCGGTAATAATCACGGTTGCACCGAGTGCTGCTAATTCCTGTGCGATACCAAGACCGATACCGGATGATGCGCCGGTCACAACCGCGATTTTGTTCTGAAATGAGTGAGTCACTGTGTATTCTCCTGCTTGTTGTGGGTTATGTATATAGTGATCACTACATATAAAGTTAAAGTATCACAAGTGAAAATTAAACTTAATTTAACAAGTCTTTCCATATCAATAAGATAAATTTAGCATTTGATGCTAATGCTTTTTAGCGATTACTATATAAACTGATTTTGGAGGCAAGATGAAACAAGCAAACAGACTGCGGCGACCTGCCTTTGATCGCGAAGCAGGAGTAGCAATTGCACAGGCACTCTTTCATGAACATGGCTATGACGCTGTCAGTATTGCTAACCTGACTGAGGCGCTGAATATAAAGCCGCCAAGTTTTTATGCTGCATATGGCAGTAAGGTTGGACTGTATGAACGGAGCCTGGAGCGTTATGCGCGGGAGAGTGCGCTTCCCCTGAACAAATTATTATCAACTAATAAAAATGTTGCGAAAGGCGTGGAAGGTTTGCTGGTAGCAGCAGCCAGACAATATGGCCGTCATAAACATCAGCGAGGATGCCTTGTTACCGAAGGCATGCGGGCAGATGACAAAGATGCCCGTGAAGTGGCATGTAAACTGGCAAGACCGGGAATTACAGCCATAAATGACTGGCTTAAGGCTGTGTACCCGGAGTCAGCAGACTGTCTTACAGACTTTATTGTGGTAACACTGAAAGGGTTATCTGCTGCTGCTTATCAGGGCATGCCACAGCGCAGACTGGTCGAAACGGCAAAATTAGCTGCTCATGTTGTAGCCACGCATATCAATACATGACCAGTATTTTCAGAACCTGGAAAAAAAGGATACGCCATACACCTCTGTTCAGGTATCCGAATTGAGTGTATTGACCCTGGCCCATAATCCTGCGCCATTCAGAAACAGAATTCCGGCACGGTAAACACTCGCCATACCGGATTTGCTGATGAGCTTTTTCACACCCGCGAAAACAACGTAAGAGTTGGTGATTTGCCCGTCAACTGAATCGACAGGGGGTCAACATACATTCAGAACCACAAAGAAGGCCCTGCTCAATAGCAGCCACGTAAAATTTCCGCTCTTCGCTCAAAGCTGCCTGTCAAAGTGGTCAAGCTTTACCATAGCTCAGAGGTACAAAAAATAACCTTAACGTACAATAATTTTCGATATCCAAACTGCCCCCATTACTGTTGCCAGTTCATCACAGCCATATCTTGAGGCCGGAGCAAGCTGCATCCACAGGGTATAAAAATCCAGTGAGTTGGAGGGGAAGTTGTTGTCTGGTGTGCAGGTTGATTTGATAAGAATAAAAGTTGTGCTGAATTTCAGCATTTTTCGGCCACAAGGAGCGCGTTGATAATCATCGTTAAGTCGATAGGCTACAATTTGTCCATCGGTCATGTTTTTAAAGCCGTGAGAACCTGAGATGTTCTCTTCAAGATGGATGCCCCCATGCCAATGACCATGAGGCTTGAGTAACCAATGTGCGTCTCCTTGCGTACTTTGTAATGTTTCAATCAGATCATTAACTGTTGCATACCCGTCCACGGGAAGTACTACTTTCATAACTATTCCTTGTAATTTAATCCTTTAAAAACCAAAAGTACTCGCCTATACATTAACCAAAATTATCCTTATGTATAGATAGCAGCACAAATTTCAGCCACATAGGCAACGGCGTACCTGCTAAAACCTTACATTGTCGGCCCGCGCCGAGCCATGTTATAACTCCCTCCTCGCGAAAAATCGGCGCTTCGGTGCCGACACATACGTCGACAGTGCTCCAACGCACTCCTCGGCCAGCGTTCTAAGGTCTGACTCCCGGTCAGGCAGGTCAATGGACTCAGCTTTATGAAGGCTGAATCTGAATGTCGACAGGAACGCGTTATGAATAAATCACTTATTATTATTTACACTGCTATTGCACTTGATGCCGTAGGGATCGGCCTGATTTTTCCTATTCTGCCCTCCTTACTCAAACAGGTTACCCATAGCGACAATGTTGCCTTCTATATTGGCATCCTGACCGCGCTTTATGCCGTGATGCAGTTTGTTTTTGCGCCGATGCTGGGAGCACTGAGCGATCGCCTTGGGCGCAGGCCGGTGCTGCTGCTCTCCCTCGCCGGTGCCGCGCTGAATTATCTGCTGCTGGCATTCTCTTCCTCTCTTGTTTGGCTGCTGGTTGGCCGAGCCATTGCCGGGATGACCAGCGCCAATGTCTCAGTGGCCATGGCCTACATTACGGATATCTCGCCACCCGACGAGCCGCCCCCACGCCGGAAGCCGCTGACAAGGTTACTTGATAGGCATTTGCTCAAGGTCGGCTATCAATGACGGGCCCGTCGGTTTCCAGCCTGAACGCTGCTGGGTGAGGTCGCTGGAGGCAGACATATCGTGGGTGACAAAGATATTCATCCAGCCGAAATGCTCGGCCGCCTCGTGCGCAGCCAGGCATTTCACCGGCAAATTCAGCACCCGGCCCAGTGTCTCGGCGAGGGTTTTCATTGGGATAGCAGGCTCGGCCACGGCGTTATAACGGCTATTGGTGGCGTTTTTCTCCAGCGCCAACACATAGAGCCGCGCCGCATCGCTAATATGCACAGCGGACCAGCAGTTTTGCCCTTCTTCGACATAGGCCGAAACGCCCTTCTGCAAAGCCAGTTCAACCAGCGGGGTGATTAAACCCTGCTTGATAGGATTATGAACCTGCGACAGTCGCACCACCGAGACGCTGGCGCCCTGCTCAGCGGCCTTGATGCCACCCAGCTCTGAGGCTTTGCGCGGGTTGGCGTGATCAGGATTGAAGTTGTCCTCGCTAGCGAGCGTATTGGGTTGAAGTGCGCCCAGCGCGACACCCGAGGTGATAATCAGCGGGCGAGATGACCCCGCCAGTTCTCGGCCCATGGCTTCTATCACCTGACGGTCACTTTCACAGTTGGCTAAAAACGTCGAGAAATCGTGATTGAACGCGGTGTGGATCACGCCATCGGCCTGACTAATGCCGCGACGCAAACTGTCTAGATCGTTAACGTCGCCATAATGTGCTTCCGCCCCCAAGGCCGCCAAGTGGTGCGCGCCCTGCTCGCTGCGGGTTAATCCAAGTACCTGGTGGCCCGCGGCGATAAGTTCGCGGGTGACAGCGGTGCCAATAAATCCGGTCGCGCCGGTGAGAAAAATACGCATGGTGAATTCGCCTTTGGTTGGGTCAGGACTTCAGTGTCCCGTGGCCTTTACTCTAGATTCTGCTCGCTGAACGATCTATGCTGGAAAGTCGCTATTTATCGTCCCATCGTCCAATGCCGTGGAGCTTAATGTGGATCCATTGTCAGAACTGCTCTCCTTGCTCAAGCCCCAGAGCTATGCCTCGGGGGGCGTGGCGATAGGTCGCGAGATGGCAATTCAATGGCCCGAACATGCTGGTATTAAGTGTTACGCCGTGGTGTCTGGGCAATGTTGGTTATCCGTCGAAGGCGTTGAGGGGCCGATAGAGCTGAATGCGGGAGACTGTTACCTCCTGCCGCCGGGAGCGCCTTTTGTTATCGCAACGGATCTGCAAGCCGCGCCGATAGACTTCGCTATTCTGCGCGAGGCGCGGCTTTTAGGCCAAAACGTGCTGGGGGGTGGGACGGAGGCGTGTTTTCTAGTCGGCGGCCACTTTGTGTTGACCGGGCTTCATGCTGATTTGCTGCTCGGCTCCTTGCCGCCCGTGGTGCATATTCAGCAGGAAGCCGATAAAGCGGCCATGCGTTGGTCGCTGGAGCGAATGGCGCTGGAGGTGCGCGAACCCCAGCCGGGCGGCAGCCTGATCACCCAGCAGCTGGCGTATATGATGCTGATTCAGGCTCTTCGGCTTCATCTGCACGACGGAAAAAATAGCGGCGTTGGCTGGCTTTTTGCTTTAGCGGACAAACAGTTAAGCACCGCGCTGGCCTGTATGCATAACAACCCGGAGCATCGCTGGACTTTAGAGAGTCTTGCAGCACAAGTCAGCATGTCTCGCTCAGCTTTCGCTAAGCATTTTAAAGACATCGTCGGCAGCGCGCCGATTGAGTACCTGACCCACTGGCGGATGCTGCTGGCCTGCGATCGATTAAAAAACTCAGCAGATTCAATCCCGCGCATCGCCACGTCCCTCGGCTATGAGTCCGAAAGTGCATTTGGTAAAGTTTTTTTACTCGTTATTCGCTGTTCACCGAGACAGCATCGGTAAGTTATTTAACTCTTAACGCTACTGCTTTTTAGTATTGCTCCGCATCATTAAACTAATGTATAACCTTTATAATACCAAATGAGATTTTGGCTAAAGTTTTTGGTTAACTCCTTAACTTGTATTTATTTAGGTGCAAGTTATCTGCGTGGAAAAATTAAGGCTTTAGTTCCATCGGCTTTTAGGAGTTATTAATAACCTACTGTAATGATATGGAATTGATGTGAAGTTATATCCTTCTTATAACGAAGCAGTTACCGACCTGAAAAACGGTAATCTGGACTTGGCATTCATCGAAGAACCAGTTTATGACAACTACCGTTTCCACCAGAAAATGCCTCTGGCTATCAGCTACTCGTTCAAAGGCGTCGACCATTTGGGCTTTGCATTCCAACAAGGCTCGCCAATTCGTGACGACTTCAACGCATACCTCAAGCAATTGGGTCCAAAGAAGCTGGCTGCCATCATGGATAAATGGTTGAAGTCATAATCCATGTTCGCTAAAGAAATTTTCGATATTACTGGTCTGTTATTGCACGGCGTGGTTTACACCTTCTATATCACACTCACCTGCTTTATAACGGCCTTTATTACGGGACTGGTAGTCGCCGCGCTGCGGCGACTCACTGGCCGTCGAGTGGGTTATATTCTTGATTGTCTTGTTTTCCTTATTCGCGCCGTGCCGGTGTTAGTCCTGTTATTCTTAATTTATTTCGGCTTGCCGAGCTTTGGATTAAGCAGTCCGCCGTTGGTGGCCATGAATCTGAGTTTAGGTATTATTGGCGGTGCTTATATCTCTGAGGTCTTTCGCGGCGCGCTGGAATCGGTCGAGGAAAATGAAATAACGGCAGCCAAGGCTATGGGCTTTAGCGATTTACAAATCACTCTGTATATCGAATTCCCTCAGATGCTGCGTTTTTCAATTCCCGGCGTGATGAATGAACTGACCTCTATCCTGAAAAATACCCCTTTCGCCTACACCGTAGGAATAACGGAAATCCTGGGGCAAGCCAAAGCATTGACCGCCTCCACCATGTTAGGAATGAATATTTACCTTATTTGTGGCGTTTTATATTTCATTATTTACCTATTCTTCGTTTTCATTATGAAAAAAACAAAAAATAAATACGCGGTTGAATAACAGCCGGGAGGAATACGTGTCGATATTACAAGTGTCCGATTTGGTGAAGCAGTTCGACGGCAACCGGGTATTAGATGGCGTCAACCTGGCTATCGCCGCCGGTGCGACTCAGGTCATTATGGGGCCTTCGGGCTGTGGCAAAACCACATTGATTCGCTGCCTAAATTTGCTAGAGCGACCAACCTCGGGGGGAATTAGCTTTCATGGTGAAGATTTGCTGGGTAAAGAGGTGGATGTGCGCCTGCTGCGCAGCAAAATCGGCTTTGTTTTTCAGAGCCTTGCGCTCTATCGCCATCTGAGCGTGTTAGACAACGTGACGCTGGCTTTGCGCAAAATTCAGGGGAAAAACAAAGAGCAGGCGCGTGCTCTGGCGCGGGAGGAGCTGGCCTATTTTGAGATGTCGGCACACGAGAAGAAGTTTCCGGCACAGCTATCTGGCGGGCAAAAGCAGCGCGTGGCGCTGGCGCGAACGCTGGTGATGAAGCCTGAAATTGTGATTTTGGACGAACCTACTTCCGCCCTCGACCCTCTGATGAGCCAGGAAGTGGCGCTAATAATTAAAAAGCTCGAGAGCCGCAAAGTCACCACCGTTTGCGTAACCCATGACATCGCTTTTGCTAATGAAATCAGTGATAACGTCGCTTTTATGTACGGCGGGAAAATTATGGCTCAAGGCTCGGTGAGCCAACTTGCCAATTCCTCCCCCCTTCCTGAAGTGCAGCGCTTCTTTGGGAAAATGCGTTATGAGTGACAGCATGCTCAGTTTCTACCACGATTTTCTCGACCAGTGGCCACTGATCTATTTAGGCATTTTGGCGACGGTTAAGCTGACAGTGGTGATTTCCGTCACCGGTTTCCTGCTGGGGGTGGTGGTCTTCTATCTTAGCCTGAGCAAAAATAGCCGTCTCGCTCGCTGGGTCGAAGCCTATAAATCCTTTTTCATCGGCACGCCGCTGATCTGCATTATTTACATTCTCTATTACGGGCTGCCGACCCACGGATTCAGGCTGTCTCCCTTTGAAGTGACGGTGCTGGGCTTCACGCTAAACATTGCGGCCTACAACGCGGCATATATGTTGACGGCCTACAACGGGCTAGACAAAACCCAGCTGGAAGCCGCGTCGGCACAGGGTTTTAGCCGCTTGCAGATCTACAGCTATATCATTCTGCCTCAGGTGTTGCGCACCTCCGTCCCGGCATTGACCAATCAGGTGATCCATAACCTCAAAGACAGTTCTTTGGCGTTTTTGGTGCAGTATCCCGAGCTGTTTGCGCGCATGCAGGAGTTGGCGGCAGGCAATTTCGAATTCTTCAAAACCTATTCGTTGACGGCCGTGTTCTACATCCTTATGGCGTCCGTTATCTACTTTTTCGCCAAAAATATTGAACGACGGGTGCAGCCGGTTTAGCGAGGTCGACATTGGTAAAATGAAATCTGGACGCCGGAGTTTTTGGCGCTAAATCCCAATGGCAAAATCCCGTCAATCCTCGACGCGAACAGGCCGGACGGCAAACCTCTGGCGCTGTTCGAATCTGGTGCTATTTGTGTCGGATTAGCGGTCGGGTTAGCGGAGAAAATGTTTTACCAAATTTCGTCGCGCTTTCCAGCAAAAAGCCCATTTTTTAGCCGTAAAACATTCATGCCCGCTATGAATTTCTTGTTTTGAGATCTCATACCAACTTTCTATCACCTATTTTGTTTTACTACCCAGTATTAGGAAATGTTACGAAAATGATTTCGTGATGAAAATAAAATAGCTGATTGTAAGGATGCTAACATGAAAAGACTGACCATTTTTTGCCTCGCAGGACTTGTTTCATTTAATGCGTTTGCCTTGACTGGCAACGATGCCACCACCAAACCGGATCTCTACTATTTAAAGAATGATCAGGCCATCAATAGCCTGAACCTGCTGCCACCACCACCGGCAGTGGGCAGCATTGCATTCCTTAATGACCAGGCGATGTATGAGCAGGGCCGTCTGCTGCGTTCAACCGAGCGCGGCAAACAGGCCGCTGAAGATGCAAACCTGAGCGGAGGGGGCGTGGCGAATGCTTTCTCCAGTGCATTTGGCTCACCGATCACTGCTAAAGACACGCCGGAGCTGCATAAGCTGCTGACCAATATGATTGAAGATGCCGGAGACCTGGCCACGCGTGGCGCGAAAGAGAAGTACATGCGTATCCGCCCGTTTGCCTTCTATGGCGTCCCGACCTGTAATACCACCGAGCAGGATAAGCTTTCGAAAAACGGTTCTTATCCTTCCGGCCATACTTCTATTGGCTGGGCAACGGCGTTAGTGCTGACTGAAATCAACCCGCAACGTCAGGATCAAATCCTGCAGCGTGGTTATGATTTAGGCCAGAGCCGCGTGATTTGCGGATACCACTGGCAGAGTGATGTGGATGCGGCTCGAATCGTCGGTTCTGCAGTTGTGGCAACGCTGCACACTAACGACGCTTTCCAGCAGCAACTGAAGAAAGCCAAAGAAGAATTCGCGAAACAGCATAAATAAGCGTCTTTTGCTTCTTGCAGGACAAAAAAACCGGCCTGATAAGCCGGTTTTTTTACAGGGGGCTGAAAGCGAATCAGGCGGCTTTAACCGCACCGGACTTTTTAGGAGCTGGCGCTGCTGCGGTTTCTTCAGTCGTTTCTTCCAGTGATTCTTCAGTTTCAGTCACCGCCGGATCTTCCGTCTGCGCGACAGGAGCTTTCATGGCTTCTTCTTCCGGCAGCTTGCTGGTTCGGAGGATGTACTGAACGGTATCTTTTTGCTCAGCCAGACGCAGGGCGATGTTTTCTGCCAGCGATTCATCAATTTCCAGTTCGCTCTGCAACAGCCAATCAGTAAAAGCATCAGCCATATCGAGCATTTTGTCGTAAGCGTCCGCTTCCTTCTTATTGGCAAATGTCATTTTTTCTTCACCTTTTCTGACGACAACAAACTTTGTTTCAACAGCCATGATTTGCTCCTTATACTGTAATTATATACAGCATAGCAATAATCAATGCAGGATACATCATCCAGCCTGTTTTTTATAATACGGAACTGGCGGGAATTTCTTACAGATATTCTCTTCACCCACTCTCAGGGTGGCGGGTCAGGCTGGTATACGGCGCGGGAGTGGCGTGACGTGGTGAATAAGCATGGTGGGGATGTGACGGTGACGCCTCTGCCTGAAATAGGTATTCAAGGCAATACTCACTTCCCGTTCTCAGATCTGAATAATGTGTAGACCGCGCTGGACCCGCATATTCAATCCGGTGAGCTGCGAGAAGCATTAACCGATTATGCAACAGTCACTAAGCCAGTATCCATTTTGTTCCCCGATCGTTGCTACCTCTCCCCTAAGGTCAGGGTGTTTATAGACTGGTTCTCTAAGGTTTTTGCTACCAAGTTTCAATCTTAAGGGTGATGCCCTTCTTAGGAAAATAGGTGGTGTATCACACCCTATTTTAGTTACAACATACAATAAGTTTAATAAACTTCAACTGTGCATTCGGCATGTTCAGTGAAAAACCATCGCTGCTTATCAGGAATAAAAACATTTGAAAGCCTTACTAAAAAAGCTTCATTACAGCCGAAACTGCTCAGCAATGACCTTCTCAAGTGCCGACACCGCTTGGGACGAGTCGGTGGAGGGAGAACGCAGTAAGTACACTTCGTAAGTCGGGACTTTGGGTAAGTTTTCTAGAATACGCATCGTCGGTTTTACCCGCGCGCGATCTATCAGGCTGATACCTAAGCCGGTTTCCACGCAGGCTTCAATTGCACTAGAAGAGGGACTGGTGAGGATCACACGCCAGTCCAACTTTGCGTCAGAAAGCGAGCTAGTCATGGCTTCACTATAGGGGCAATGGCTGGCGTGCAGTGCCAACGGCAGCGGGCTTTCCGGCGTGAGCGCTATCCCCACTCCTCCCACCCACACCGGCGTAGTAGCCATCAGCAATAATCCTTCAGAACGTGACCCTGCCGCACACACGGAAATGGCCATATCGAGACGCTCCTGCCCTATCAGGTTTCTCAGCGTAAAGCTGGGCGCGGTGGTGATTTCCAGCACGACATCGGGATAACTCATATTAAAAGTCGGCAAGATATCGCGGATCACATAGGCCGCATATTCATCAGGCACGCCGAGCTTGATGTGGCCTTTTAGCGGCGCGGTGCGAAGCTCATCGAGGATCTGGTCATGAGCCCGCAGCAGGCTGCCGGTGGTTGCCAGTAATCGTTCGCCCAACGGCGTGAGGATCACCGACTGGTTATCGCGGTCAAACAGCCTGCCGCCCGCAATCGCCTCCAATCTTTGGATATGCACGCTCACCGCCGCCGGGCTTTTATTCACCTGCGCGGCCGCCGCGCGAAATTGGCCTAACTTCGCCACGGCGTGAAAGGTGCGCAGCAGTTCTATATCTAAGGTTGAAGACATCATTTTGTTTTTATAAACCACTAGGTTAATTTATTTCGTTTTATTGAAGTACATCGTTTCTCTAAGATCAAGCAAAAGAGAGGCGAAAAAATATGCTAAATCACCACACGACAAAGATTCTCCCGGCAAAAACTGACAAAAAGGCCCTCACCAGCACCCTCTCACTTTTGGCTTGCGAAGCCCTGTTGGTGGTTGCCTGGAGTTCAGGGTTCGTCGGCGCAAGGTTCTCCATTGATTACACTTCGGCTTTTCTTGTGGTTTTCTGGCGCTGCGTGCTGGTCACGGTGATTTTGTTCCCCTTTGTTATTAGTCAGTTACGCCATACGTCGCTTGCCACGATAGCACTCAACGCTGGCATTGGCCTGCTGGCCATGGCGGGATATCTGGCGGGAGTAGTGAAAGGCATTGAGTTGGGCGTTTCCGCCGGGCTTGCGGCATTAATGGCCGATCTTTTGCCCATCGGCACCGCCCTGCTGGCACTGATCTTTATGCGGCAAAAACCAGCTAACGTGGTCTGGATCGGCTTGTTATTGGGCGTCGGCGGGGTGCTAATGGTCAGCTGGAGTAGCCTGTCGTGGAAGGCGGTTCCCCTGTGGGCCTATGCTCTGCCGCTGCTTGGTATGCTGTCACTGGCCGGAGCGACCTTGCTACAAAAGCAATTTCAACCCTCGGCGCCTCTGAATCTCACCACCACGTTGTGGCTACAGAGCGCCGCGTCGTCGCTGGCTTTTGCCATATTCGTGGGGATGCAAGAGCCCTTGCTGCCGGAGATTTCGCGCGGATTTACCCTCAGCGTGTTATGGACTGGGCTGTTTTCAACTTTCGGTGGCTACGGGCTGTACTGGTTCTGCCTGCAACGCACCTCGGCGGTGCGCGTCACCAGTGTCCTGTTCCTCAGCCCGCCGGTCACCCTGCTCTGGGCATGGGCGATGTTTGATGAACCGCTTTCATGGAGCATGCTGGCCGGAATGGCAGTTTCCCTGCTCGGAATTGGGATGGTTATCAAGGGAGATTCAGGTAAACCTTCAAAAATCTTCCGCTTTATGCGACGTTATAGGCCGTTTTAGTCCCTGCCAGCCAAGGAATGCGACGACAGGATTTGAAGGAAAGAGACGCATAATGAAGAAAAGCATCACCATAAAAGATATTGCTGAGATGGCCGGGGTGTCGATCACCACGGTTTCTCGCGTACTGAATAACAACCAATGGGTGGCGGATAAAACCAAAGCCAAAGTTGATAAGGTGATCAAGGAGCATAATTTCAGCCCGAACTTAGTGGCGCGCGGCATGATTTCGAAGAAGACCCACATGCTGGCGGTGGTGGTTTCTGATATCACTAACCCCTACTTCGTGATGCTGGTTGAACAGATTGAAAAGGTCTGTTTGCAAGCTGGCTATAAAGTCATGCTGTTCGACACTCAGTCCGCCAATAAAGGCCCAGCCGGCTCTGCGCAGCATATCGACGAGAACATTTTTACCTCGGTGATCAGCAGCCAGCTCGACGGCGTGATTATTCTCGGTGGCGAAATTGACTACCTTGTGGTGCCGAAGAGCTATCTTGAGGCACTGAAAAAACTCACCGAAACCATCCCTACCGTGGTAGTGGGTCGTCACATTCCGCAGCTTGATTACCCCTGTATAGTCCGCGACCAGACCCACAGCGTTGAGTTGGTCACTCAACATTTGATTGATAAGGGCTATCAGAAAATCGCCTTTATCGGCGGTTCGGAGAAGGTCTACATCACTAAACAGCGGATAAAAGCCTTCAAAGATCAGCTGGCGAAAGCCGGATTAACGGCCGATGACAGCCTGATCGTTGAAACCAACTTTTACCTGCAACACGGCTATCAGGCCGCAGAACGCCTGATACAGCAGCGTCATAAAAGCGGGCTTCCTGAAGCCATTTTGGCGATTAACGATCAGGTGGCCATCGGGGCTATCCGCGCGTTAAAAGATAACAACATCAGCGTGCCGCAAGATATTGCGGTCGCCAGCTGCGAGTACTTCCCTGGCAGCGAATACTACGTTCCACGCATTACCACGGTTGACCATCAAAATGCACAGATCGGTCAGGCGGTTACCACCACTATTCTGGAAATCATCGAGCCGCGTGAGCAGGCGAGTGAGCATCCGGAAATTGTCTCTGTGCTGATTGAAGGCGAGTCTTGCTAAGCTTGTCCCGGCTTGAGTGTTTGCTCAAGCCATCCGTCACTCCCCGTTAAATCCAAAAGCGCACTCCCCCTTGGCAAAAGGCGTTTTAACCCAGCCTTTTGCCACTTCGCTCACAGTTTCAATCTTGTCGTATTGATCTTCCTATTGCCGACTCCTATTTTACTGAAAACGTTTTCAGGTTTTTCATTTAAAAACCTAAAAGACATCGTTAATAATGGAGAAGACCGTGAAGCCGACCATGATGACCTATATTCATCAGCAGCATGAAGTATTGTTAAATATCCTTAATGGATATCCTAAGACCATCCCTGTTATTCAAGATAAGAAAGAGTGGTTAATACTCGCCACCGGCTCCAGTATTAATGCGGCAAAAAGCGCCAAGTATTATATTGAGAAACTAACCCGCGCCAGAATTACTATCGAAGAACCTTTCAATTATCAGCTCTTTGAAAAGCCAAACCCAGCGATTGATTTAGTCATGGGCGTTTCCCAAAGTGGCGAAAGCACCTCCACGCTGAACGCCATGCGCCACATTAAGCAGTACAGCAAAGCGCAAACCTACGGCGTCACCAGCAAGATGGACAGCGAACTGGCGAAGAGCGTTGATATCGCTATTGATATTCAAAACGGTGAAGAACGTGTAGGCTACGTCACCAAAGGTTATACCGCGACGATCCTTACCCTGATGTTACTAGGTTTACGCAGTGCCAGAGCCGAAGGCGCCATTAGTGAACAGCAAGAACACGCCGAACTGGCGATGTTTAAAGCCGCCATCGACGCCATTCCAACCATCATTGATGACACCGAAACCTTCTACCAAACCTGGAAGGAAGAGCTGGTCGACTCGCCGCGTTTCACCAGTATCGGCTATGGCCCGGCGGTGGGCGTTTGTCAGGAGATGGCGACCAAATTTGCCGAAACGGTGCGCGTCCCCTCTCAAGGAATTGAGATGGAAACCTTTATGCACGGCCCCTACTTCGAGGTGAATCCGCAGCACCGCATCTTCTTTATCGAGGTGGAAAGCGTCGCCAAAGAGCGTTTGTTGCTGCTAAGAGAATATGAGAAGAAATGCACACCCTTTATTTACAGCCTGAAGATTGGCACAAGCGATGAGCCGCGAACTTTAGCGATTGATGCCAAAGTCAGTGAATATATTGCGCCACTGATTGCTGTGATCCCCTTCCAAATATTGGCTCATCATATTGCTGAAGATAAAGGCAATAACCTCGGCCAGCGTATTTTTACCGATTTTGGCGTCTCGGTGAAAAGTAAAACCAAACCCGGTGATTATAACTAAGGTTTAATGAAGGAAATAACATGGCTATTGATTATAAGATGATGGCAAGTCAGATTATTTCTAATATTGGTGGTGATAACAATATTGAATATCTCACGCATTGCGCCACGCGGTTACGTTTTAATCTAAAAGATCTCACCAAGGTTAATGAGCCTGCTCTCAACGACATGCCGGATATCATTAAAGTTATCAATAACAATAGCCAGTTCCAGATCGTCATCGGCCCGCAAGTCGAGCATGTTTATAGGGCGATTGAGCAGGCTCGGGGCGTCGAACCTGAAAGCCAGACGGTTGCCGAACCCGTGGAAAAAACCTCGCTGTTTAACCGTCTACTTTCCAATATCTCGGCCATTTTCACCCCTTACATCGGCGTTTTAGCGGGTGTCGGCATGCTCAAAGGTATCGTGGTTTTACTCCAAACTATGAACCTGGTCCATACCGATGCCTATGTCTTTACCGTGTTTAACGCACTGGCCAGCGGCGTGTTTACCTTCCTACCGCTTTTTATTGCTGTGACTGCCGCAGAGAAGTTTAAAACCAATAAATACATTGCGTTAGCCTTGACGGCGGCCATGGTGTACCCACTGACCACCACGGACATTCCCGCCGCGATCAGCGTCTTTGGCCTGTCGTTAAGCATGAAAATCTACGGCGGCGCGGTGATCCCGGCGATTTTCGCGGTACTTTTCCTCAGCTATGTCGAACGCTATCTGAAGAAAGTCATCCCGGAAGTCGCCGCGCTGGTGTTTGTCCCCTGCCTGTCGCTGATTATCACCGGTTTCGTGGTATTCACCTTTATCGGCCCGATTGCTGACTACGTGGGCATCGGCATCGCCAAAGGCTACTTCTGGCTTTACCAGCTCAGCCCGGTGATTTCCGGCGCGCTGCTGGCAGGCATTGGTCAGTTGTTCGTGGTATTCGGGGTGCATTGGGGCATTATCCCGATTGCGCTGATTAATATTCAGGTGTCGGGCTTCGACACTATTATGCCGATGTTTATGTCGGCGGTGATGGGGCAATTCGGCGCGGCCTTTGGCGCAATCTTCATCGCCCGCAATGTGAAAGATAAGCAGATTGCCATTTCAGCCTCTATTTCCGCCTTCTTTGGCATCACCGAACCGGCGTTGTATGGGGTGAACCTGAAGTACCGCATGCTGTTTGTGTTTGGCTGCATCGGCGCGGCGCTGGGTGGCGGAATAACCGGCCTGCTAGGGGTGAAAACCTACAGTTTCTTGCCGGTGCTGAACGTGTTTGAGCTCGGCCTGTTCAGTGGCCCTGACTCGAAGATGATTTACGAAGTCGCCGCTATCGCCGTCGCCTTTAGCGTCCCAGCCATCCTAACCATTATTTATGGCAAAACTAGACTAGCGAAACTGCCCATTCCGGAGACCGAAAAGCCGTGAGATATGGATGTAGATAAGAAAAAGCGCAGCCCTAAATCACTCCGGGCTGCGCTTTTTTATTGCAAAGTTACTTCTTACGCCAAACCGTTAACTGGGCCACGGTGTGCTGATATTTACGCGCCGTCTCGCGGATCACAAAAGGCACATCCATTGGCGGCTGCGCTTCTTCAAAGTCACTCGACAGCAGGCGCTGCAAGGCTTGGTGAGTGGTCAGGGCCTCGCCATTCTCACGCACGCCCCCCAGCCAATTCTCCTTCGGCGTAAACTCTTCCAGCCAGGTGTATGGCGAAGAGAGCATCAGAATGCCGCCGGGACGGATCATAGTGACAACGTCACGCAAGAAACGCTTCGGCTCGCGCAGGCGGTCAATCAAATTGGACGCCAACACCAGATCGTAAGGCTCTTTCTGCGGCTTAAGGTTACATGCGTCGCCCTGCGAGAAGCGCACCTTCGCAGCCAGCTCAGCACTTAGCCCGACATCCGATAAACGAGCGTGACAGTACTCCATCAGCTCGCCCTCTTCCTGAATCAAATAGCGCAGCTCTTCCCCGGCGGCCAGCGACAGCGCTACATCAATGAAGCGCGCCGAGTAGTCCAGACCGGTGACCTGCTCAAATGAGCGGGCCAACTCAAAGCTGGCGCGGCCGGTGGCGCAGCCGATATCCAAAGCGCGCTGGCGTTTATCACAGAGTTTTTCAGCGATGGCGACCAAAGCACAGGCGTAGTTATCCACGCCGAAGTAGGACTTACCGTATTGAAAATCAAGGTATTGCGACACCAAGGTGTCAGTTTCGTACGGATTCACAATCTGTTTTTCCTGATGAGTAGACACCACGTAGCGAAAGCCCGCGTGTTGGAAGAAGTGCCGACGGAAGGCATAGCGCGAGGAGCGTAACGCTTCGTTGCCGGTAGAAATCCAGCTGCCGCCCTTGATGATGGAGTGCTTGCCATCAAAGGTTGGCGTTGAAAAATCGTCATACAGCGGGTGGACGCGGAAACCCGAAAAACCGCCAATTGGCGTGGTCGTCCACTGCCAGACATTGCCGACCACGTCGTAAAAATCCCCTTGCGGGAACTGGTCTACCGGGCAGGAAGAGGCCCACCACGCCAGATTAATATTGCCCGGCGCCTGTTGCCAGTCTGGCTGGTCGCCCTCAACATGGTCGCGTAAAACGTACCATTCGGCCTCGGTCGGCAACTGGATAGACTTACCGGTTTCATCCGCCTTCCAGCGGCAGAACGCGGCGGCTTCCAGCTGATTTACCTCGGCAGGCCAGTCCCACGGCATGGGGATCTCTTCCGCCATCAGGCGCAGCTTCAAAGATTCAGGCGAGGCGAGATCGCCCACCCAAAATGTCGGGCAGACTGCCTGCGCAAAATCGCGCCACCCTTGCCCTTCTTCGTCCCACCAGTCGTTATTTAGATAACCACCGGCCTGAATAAACTCAAAGAACTCGGCATTGCTGACCAGCATTTTGCTGGCTTTAAAAGGTTTTACCTCGGTCTTGAACGAACCATATTCGTTATCCCAGCCGTAAGTATCATCCGTTTTGCCCAAGGTAATCTCACCACCTTTTTGCGAAACCAATGAGTTCGCCGGAACTTCGCCGCGTTCGGTTCTCGATTGAGGACAGACAGGCCAGTGCGCTTGCGGCTTCACCCACTCGATCGGCAACTGGCGGATCAGCACGCTGGAGGTTTCGAGGTGAATGCGTTCATGCTCGATACCCATCAAAATCACCCACGCCGGGCTTTCCCAATCCAAAGGCAATTCAAGGGGCATCTCTTTGATAAACTGAGTAATTAACGAGCGAACCTTGCCACGATAATCTCGCAACTGCGCCACGCTCGGCCAGTTGTAGTGACTGTTATCAAGATCGTCCCAGCTCATTTCATCCACGCCGATAGCCAGCATGGCTTCAATTTCATCATCAATGCGATGCTTAATCAGCCCCGCGGCCATTAGCTTGTTGATGTAAAAAGTCGCGGTATGGCCGAAGTAGAAAATCAGCGGGTGACGCAGGGAAATGGCCTTATTGAAGTAAGCGCGCTCGTCGTCCAGACAGTCGAAAAGACGCTCATACAGTGCCCAAGTCTGCTGAAAATAGTTGAGGATCTCCTGTCGTTTTTCCTCTGAACTGCGACCACTTAAATACAAAGTCTGTGTCGGCGCAGGCAACCCGGTGGTCGTCGTTTTTGTTAAATTCATTATTATTCTCTCCGTTCTCTGACCATGCAAAGTACAGAGCAAAGTCTAGCATTAATTCATTTCATACCGGTTTCATGAGAAATTCTGTCACACTTTAAATTCAGCCGACAAAAATTAACCCACCATAAACAGCAGCGATCTTTCGCTAATTTGCAGCGATTCGCCTTGATAACGGTGGTGGAGGCTTTGGTAGGAGTCGCTGGAAATTATCCGTTCGATGTCTGCTGACAGGGCTTCTAGCGCCTGTTTCATCTGCGGTAAATAGTCGTGAGTGTCGTAAACGCGGTCGATGCCTTCCAGCGAGTGATTCATGATTTTACGCGCCACGTCGTTGGCGATATTGAGGGAGGCCAGCTTGGATCGGGCCGTTCGGCGCAAATCACGAGTGGTGAAAGCCTCGATGCCCAGCCCTCTTTCTGCACGAACCATTCTGCGCAAAGCCTGAGTGATCGCCCCGCGCGATAAAGGTTTTAGCGGGTCCGAAGGCGAAGGCACCAGCCACGGGCTTTCTGCCGGACTGGCTTCCAACAGGGCATTGACGCAGCGAGCCATCATCGCGGTAAGGGGTAAACTGTGGTCACGGCGTGACTTATTTCTCTGCCCCTGACGCCATAAACCAATGGTTAAATGGAATTCGTCTTTGCGTGCGCGAACCACTTCGTCAGGGCGCCTGGCGGTGAGTAAGCAGAGGCGCAAAGCCCAGCGGCACTGCTCTGAAATAGCCCATAAATCAAGAGCATGCCAGAAAATCCAGATTTCTGCATCGGTCAACGATCGCTCTCTTGGCGGCGTATTTCGGCCGCCAACGTCTCGCCGTTTCATCGAGCCAATCGGAGAATGTTCGATATAACCTTGAGTTTCCGCCCAGCTCATAAACTGTTTGCACAGAGCAAAAACGCGCTTGGCTTCGGCAATTTTTCCATCGGCCAGCAGCACGTTAAACAGCCGGTTGAGCCGCAGGCGCGTCACTTTATTCAGCGGCAGCGAACCAATCATCGGCAGCACGTGTTTGAGCAGAGAGGAAATAGCAATTTCCGGGCGACGGCGGGTGATCATCAGCGACAGTCTGATCCACACTTTCATCACCTGCTCGACGGTGGCGTTCCCCTCTTCTTCCATATTATCCAGCTCGGTCAGTGGCGCATTCTTGATCTGGTTAAGAAAAAGGATCACATGGCGGCCTACCTGATCGGCGGCGATGTCGGGTTCTGTCACGGCTTGGTTCATTCAGGTAATTTCTACAGGCAAAAGTCCGGTGCGCAGTTATAACAACTTCAGTAAACCGAGGCAAAACCTTTGTGACTCCAGACCTATTAAGTCTGGAGTCACTGAGAATGCGAATTGCCAATATTAGGCAGCTCAGCTGCATCAATTTACCCAAGGCTTTTGGCGATCATAGCCCCAAAAATGCCAATTTATTTTGATTTCACTTCATATTGATATGTTATAACATAACAATATTATCTTTTGACGAACCTATTGCCATGTCCACTCCCAACGTTCTTAGCATTGAAGGCCTAAGTATCTGCACGCAGCGCAATAACCTGTTAATTAGCGAAGTAAATTTCCAGCTCGACGCAGAGGAATGTTTAGCGGTGATCGGGCCGAATGGCAGTGGTAAATCGACTTTACTTCGCGCCCTGACCAGCGAACTCGTGCCAAGCGAAGGAAGCATTTTGCTCAACAGTCAGCCGTTGGCCAGCTTCTCGCGGCAAGAGCGCGCCAAGCATATTGCGATTGTGGCGCAGAACGATCCGCCCGATCCGCGACTGCTGGTTGAAGACTATGTCGCCCTCGGCCGCATTCCCCATCACCACTGCTGCACGCCCCTTCATCATCGGCGTTGTATTGAGCGCGCACTGGTGGATACCAAACTGGAACATTTGCGACATCGACTGATCGGGTCACTCTCCGGCGGAGAAAAACAGCGCGCCGCCTTGGCTCGCGCTTTTGCCCAAACTCCGCAATTGTTGCTGCTCGATGAACCGACCAATCATCTCGACCCTTTAAGTCGCGCGACGCTTTTGTCGCTGGTGCGCAGCAAGGGAATTTCGACCATCGCCGTGCTGCATGATTTGCCTCTTATCGAACCTTTCGCCGATCGCGTCGTAGTGATGCAAAAAGGCAGGCTGGTGATCTGGGGTTATCCCGAAATCGCGCTGTCTGCTCAAATAATAAACCGCGTGTTCGGCATGGAAAGTTACACTGTCACCCACCCTATTACCGGCAATCCTTTACGCATTTTTGAAGCGCCTTTGTGCGCTTAATGTTTTACCTTTCTCTAGGACAACCTCATGAAAAAACTCGCCTTTCTGTTGCCCGGTTTACTGTTCTCCAGTTTGACCTTTGCCAGCGGCTTCCCGGTTACGGTGGACAACTGCGGCCAGCCGCTGACTTTTACTCAGGCCCCGCAGCGCGCCGTGATCAACGATTTAAATATGTCGGAAATGGCTTTTGCTTTGGGTTTGCAAAGCCATATTGTTGGCGTTACCGGGATTAGCGGCTGGTACAAAGTGACGCCAGAATTCAAGATTCAGCAGGGAAATATCCCCGAACTGGCTGCCAAATACCCCTCTTTAGAAACTCTGATTGCCGTCGCCCCTGACCTGTTTTTTGCCGGTTGGAACTATGGCATGAAATTGGGCGGCGATGTCACACCACAGTCGCTCGCCCACTACGGGGTGAAAACGCTGGTGCTGACCGAAAGCTGTATTTTTGTCGACAAGCACCGCCCGCGCGCCAGCATGGATTTACTCTATGGCGACGAGTTGAAGCTGGGCGAAATTTTCGGCAAACGCGAAGAGGCGCAAAAATTGGTCGATGGCTGGAAAGCTCGCGTCGCAGCCATGCAACAGAAGATAGGTAAACAGAAAGCGCTAAAAGTTTTTGTGTATGATTCCGGCGAGGACAAGCCCTTCACCAGCGGGAAATACGCCATGCCGACGGCAATTATTGAAGCCGCCGGGGGTAAAAACATCATGGACAATCTGGACGCCAGTTGGACCACCACCTCATGGGAGAACGTGGCGACCCAAGAGCCGGATGTGATTGTGTTGCTGGATTACCAGACCGGCGGCGGCGCGGCGGCCTTGCAGCATTTCCTCGAATCTCACCCATTAATGAAGGAGACGCCCGCGGTTAAAAATCATCGCTACGTGAAGTTACAGTACAGCGAGTTGACGCCTGGACCGGCGAATATTGACGCAGTGGAAAAACTCGCCAAGGTGCTTTACCCGGACACTAAGCGTTGAAAATGGGTCGTTTTCGCTACTTTTTGATTATTGTGCTGAGCCTGTTCACGCTGATATTACTGATGCTGCTGGGCGTCGCGGCGGGGAGCGTTTCCCTGCCGATTGCGCAGGTTTTATCCTCGCTGGGGCTTTATCAGGCCCCGGTTCCTGACATGATCCATCGCATCGTGTTCGAGTTACGCCTGCCGCGAAGTTTGTTGGCGGCGCTGACCGGAGCCGGCCTGGCGATGGTGGGAGCCTTGCTGCAAACCACTACCCGCAATGAACTGGCCGACCCCTTTTTGTTCGGGCTCTCTTCCGGGGCCTCCGCCGGAGCCGTGGCGGTGATCACCCGCTATGGCGATCGGCTCGGCGCGTGGGGTTTGCCGATTTCGGCCTTCGCGGGCGGCATTCTTTCTGCGGTTTCGGTGATGCTGCTGTTTATGCTGCAACGCGCCAAAGGGGCAGAAAAGCTGGTGATTAGCGGGCTGGCGATCTCTTTCCTGTTTGGCGCACTCACCAACTATCTGGTGTTCTCGGGCGATCAGCGCGCGGCAGGTTCGGTGCTATTTTGGTCGCTGGGCGGATTAGGGCTGGCGCGATGGGACAACATTGGCTTTGCTGTGGCGGCCGTTGCGCTACTGTTTGCCTTGGTCGTGTTGCGCTGGCGCTGGCTGGATGCCCTGCTGGCAGGAGAACAAACCGCGATTTCTCTGGGAATAAACCTCACCCGCCTGCGGATTGAAATCTTCCTCGGCTGCGCGCTGGCGACCTCTTTGTTGGTTTCATTGACTGGGGTGATTGGCTTTGTTGGCTTGATGGTGCCCCACTTGGCGCGGCCGCTGTGCGGGGTTCGCCATCGTTTATTGCTGCCGGTAGTGGCACTGTTTGGTGCCATTTTAATGTCGGGCGGCGACCTGCTGAGCAGGTTACTGATTGCACCACAGGAGCTGCCGATTGGCATTATCACTGCCGGACTAGGAGGGATTTTTGTCTTGGGATTGCTGTTAAAACGCCAATAAAAAACCGGCGCTATTGACCCACAGCGCCGGTTTCAACCTGTCCAGAACTTAAAGAGACTTTAAGGTCGCCGCAATAACATCTTGATAAGGCGTCGTTTTATGCCCAATCAGTTTGCTCAGGGTTTTGCTGTCGTCAAACAGGCCACCCTTCGCCGCACCGGCGTCTGAATCAGCCAGCATATTGGCGAAACCTTCCGGCAGGCCTGCGCCAAGCAATGCTTTGGCGAACTCATCTTGCGACAGATTAACGTAGTCGACTTTTTTGCCCGACTGGCGCGCAATCTCGGCGGAGAACTCGGCCAATGTGTAGCTTTCATCGCCAGCCAGCTCGTAGATTTTCCCGCCCTGATTTTCCAACTGCAATACCGCCGCCGCGGCTTCGGCATAGTCTTCACGAGCTGCTGAAGAGATGCGGCCTTCGCCAACTGCGCCGATAAACGCATTGTGAGCCAGAGCCGGAGCAATACTCGCGGCGTAGTTTTCGGTATACCAGCCGTTGCGCAAAATCACCGCAGGCACGCCAGAGGCTTTGAGTGCCGCCTCGGTCGCGCGGTGCTCGGTGCCCAATCCCAGTTTGGTCGTGTCGGCGTGCAGCAAGCTGGTATAGGCAATCAATTTCACCCCGGCGCGTTTGGCCGCGTCAATCACCGCCTGATGCTGGGCCTCGCGCTGGCCCACTTCGTTAGAAGAAATTAGCAGCACTTTTTCCACACCTTTGAAGGCACTTTCCAGCGTTTCGGGCTGGGTGTAATCCGCCTGACGCACATCGACGCCGAGGTCAGACAGGTCTTTGGCTTTTGCAGGGCTGCGCACTGCCGCGACGATCTGGTTCGCGGGCACTTTCTTCAACAATGCTGCGATAACAAGGCGGCCGAGTTGGCCGGTAGCACCGGTAATAGCGATCATGATGTTTCTCCGAAAGTGAATTAAGTTCGATTGGACGGTCGTCTTATGACGAAACAGTCTGAATATCGCGTCCGTGAAATACATCCTATGCGATATACTAACTTTTCGTAAGTACGTACAAAAAGGTTAGTATGAAATTAACATCATTGCCGATCGAAACGGGCGAAGAGCAGGTCACAGAGAATATCCTCGGAGAGCGTCTTCGCCGGGGCGAGGTGATGAGCGCCGACTGCCCGTCCCGCGAAATTCTCAGTCACGTCACCAGCCGCTGGGGCGTTTTAGTGCTGATCGCCTTAAGCGACGGAACCCAGCGTTTCAGCGAATTACGCCGTAAAATCAACGGAGTTAGTGAGAAGATGCTGGCGCAGACTTTACAGACGCTGGAAACCGACGGTTTTGTGGATCGCATCTCCTACCCCGTGGTGCCGCCCCACGTGGAATACAGCCTGACCCCGTTAGGCGTTGAGGTACAAACACAGCTCACTGGGCTAACGGACTGGGTGGAAACTAACCTGCATCGCATTATGAAGCAGCGCAATCTGCGCCTGGTGGACAAACAATAAAGGCCCGCAATGCGGACCTTTCGCTGTTTAAATGATAGTCCGGCTTATCCCTTTGCGGCGGCGGTTTCGTGTAAATGTCGCCAGATCACTTTGCCATCCGCATCGGCTGAAAACACCACGGTCGAGTAGCGCAGCGTGGCGTTCTGGCCGGGAAGCTGCTGGCGCTCCTGATAGCTAACCACTCCGCCGTCGGCGCTTTCTGCCACCAACTTCATCTGTTCGATTTCAATTTGAAGGCCGATTTTTGCGCCATGCTGCGATTGGAAAAATCCGCATAACTTCTCAAAATCCAATACATGGCCACTCAATGTCACCATCGAATATTGCGGGCTGAAGCGGCCCAGCAGCTGGTCGCAGGTGGTTTGCGGGGAGTTAGCATTACCCAGCCAGCTGGCGATTAAGTCATGTGCATCAAGCACTTCCTGAAAATAACGGTTCACGTTGACTCCTGATTTAAGGTGTTAACAAGGCTGCGATTGGCGATTCGACAACACAGCGCAATGGGAATAAAGACGCTGAGGGCGGCCAGCAAAAAGCAGAATTGGTAGGCGCGTTCAGCACTCAGGCCCGAGTAGCTGAGCAAAAGGTTGAGTAACAGGCTAAGCAGGGTTACGCCGAGGCAAAAACTCAGCTGGCGGTTGATGTTCCACAGCGCGCTGGCGTCGGCCAACTGGCGGTCTTCAATCTGGATAAACGCCGTGCTTTGCGCCGTGCTGCTGCACAAACTGCTGCCAAAGCCCATCAGCGCGAAGGCGGTAAGTTGCAGGCCGATATCCGTCGCGCCGCTGATCTGCGTCAGCGTCGCAATGCCCATCCCCTGTACCAGACAGCCAACAATAAACAGCGGGCGCGGTCCAAGCTTGTTGAAGGTTTTCCCCGTGAGGCTAATGGCAATAAAAGAAGCCAGCGACCACGGCAGCATCAAAATCCCCACCTGCGCCGCGTGCATCTTGAGCTGGTCTTGCAGATAGAGCATGGCGACCAGACTGACGCCGGTAAACAGCCCTGGAATGAACTGATAGATAATCATCGAAATGCGCAGCAGCGGATCCTGCACCAGTCGCAAATTGAGCAGCGGCTGAGGTAAACGCAGCGAGTAAAGCACATAAGCCGCCATTAGCAAGGCTCCCGCTAGCAGCAACCCGCCGCCGAACAGCATCTGCTGATCATCCCCCAGATAAGTCAGGCCGAGCAAAATCAGGGTTAAAGCGCCGCACAGCATCAGCAAACCTCGCCCGTCGAAATGCCCGGCGGCGACTTTTTCGATTTCAGGTTTTAACCAGCAGGCTGCCAGAATTAGCGCCACAACCGCCAGTGGCAGTGAGGCAAAAAACACCCAGCGCCAGCTCAGGCTGTCGACAATCATCCCCCCAACTGCCGGGGATAATGCCGGAGCCATCAACCCCACCAGCATGATCACGGACGAAAGCTTGGCTCGCTGGTGACTCGGGTAAAGGGCATAAGTCAGCGTCTGGCCGAGGGGGATCAGCAGGCCCCCACCAAGACCTTGCACCACACGCCAGCCAATCAGCTGCGCCATGGAATTTGACAATCCCGCGCCGCAGGAGCCAAGAATAAATATCAATAATGAGATGATAAACAGTCGCTTAGCGCCGATGCACTGAGCCAGCCAGCGGCTGAGAGGAATAATCAACGTCAGGCCAAGAATATAGCCATTGCTGACCCAAGCCAGCAGGCTGACGGGGGCGTCGAAGTGGCGGCCAATATCCGGATAGGCCACGTTAGCGATAAACATATTGATCAGATCGACAAAAAAGCCCAGCAGGTAGACGCTGGCGACGCGCATCCGGTAAGTCATGAAGTTCTCAGAATATAAAGCAGGAAAGCGTGCAGTCTAGAGCTTTAACTGGCCGAGATAAATTGGCTTACCGGCGTTACACTGTCAAAATAACTTTGACAATAATGCCGGTAAAGTGAGAAATCATGCTGAATTTACAGCGCCTTGAAATGTACGTTGCCGTCGTGGCGGCGGGCAGTTTTACCGCCGCAGCTAATACCCTCGGCCTGACTAAAGCCGTGGTTAGTTTCAACATTAAGCAGCTGGAAAACGAACTGGGTGTCGCCCTGCTAACCCGCAGCACCCGGCGCATTGCCATGACCGACGCCGGAGAGCGATTTTACCTGCGCTGCCTGCAACTGCTACAAGACGCCGAAAGCGTGCTCGACGACGTACGCCGCGATCACTCTGGCCTGCAAGGTTTGCTGCGCATCACCACCACGCCGGAATATGGCGCGCGCGTGGTGGTTCCGGCTCTGGCGGCTTTCTCCCTGCTTCACCCGCAACTGCGCATTCAGCACGTCTCTTCGTCGAATCACGACGACCTGATTTCTGGCCGTTTTGACGTGGCAATTCGCCTCGGGCAGTTGGCGGACTCCAGCCACCACGCAGCGCTGATCGACCGTTTTGATATTCTGCCCGTCGCTTCTCCGGACTATTTACAGCAATGGGGCGGCAACATCGCGGATTTAACCCAGCTGGAGCAGGCACGATGGATTGCCCATAGTCGCCTGAACACCCCGCTAACCTGGCAAGTGCTGACCCCAACGGGTGAAAGCGTGCTGTTCAACGCCGGACAAAGCCCGATGCTAATGGCCGACAGCGCCTCCTCTTTATTAGCCTTCGCCCTCAACGGCGCGGGTATCGCGCTGCTGCCCGTATGGCTGGTTGAAAGTGACATTTTCACTAAAAAGCTGACTCATCTGTTACCCGATCACCGTTTTCCGGTTCAGGGAATTTATGCCCTCTACCCCAACACCCGCCACGTACCGGAAAAAGTGCGGGCTTTTATCGACTTTTTACAACACCGGGTGGCAGGTTGATTAAGTCTGACTAAGCTAAGTGTTGGAATTTTACGGGGTATGATTGAATGATTATCGAAACCGAACGCTTATATCTCCGGCCTATCGCCCAGACAGATTTGGAATCTGTTTGGGCAATTTATGGCGATCCGCAGACTCACCTTTTCAATCCGGCTGGCCCTTATCCTGATATCGCCTATGCCCAAGCAAAACTAACCAGCTGGCTAGCCGAATGGTCTCGCAACGGCTTTGGTAACTGGGCAATTTCTCTGCGCAGTGCGCCCGCTGAGGTAATTGGCTGTGGCGGCCTCAGTCGCAGAAAGGTCGATGAAACGCGCAATATCAATCTTGGCTATCGATTTTCCACGGAAGTTTGGGGGCAGGGGCTGGCGACCGAGCTGGCTTTCGCTGCCCTCGATTATGGCTTTGAGCAGCTCAAGTTGGCGGAAATCTCCGCGACGGTAAGAGAGAACCATCTCGCCTCACGCCGGGTGCTGGAAAAAGTCGGCATGCTTCAGGTGGGATCCCTTGCCGAAGAGGGGCACAAAATCGGCAGCGCGGTATATACCATTGTCGCCGAAAGGCATCGTACTATGCGCTGAGTTAAAAACTTGGGACAAAAACTTGGGGGAAATGCGCGGCTTTCGGAGGATAATGGCGGCATTCTGAGGATCCAGAGACAAAGGAAAGTATGATGTCCAACCAGCCAGCAGCAGAAGATTACTACGCCGAAAAATATGGCCTGACCCGCACGCACTCCGAAGTTATTTTTGCCGCCCAGCAGGTTCCGCCGGGCAAGGTGCTTGATTTAGGCTGTGGCAGTGGTCGCAACTCGCTGTATCTCAATCTCAAAGGCTCGACGGTCACCGCGTGGGATTTCAACTCGCTGAGCATTGCTAAACTTAATGACATTATCCAAGCAGAATCCCTGCAAGGGATTGAAACAGCGGAGGTTAACCTAAACGCGCATCGCTTTAGCGGCGAGTATGACTTTATCCTTTCAACCGTGGTGATGATGTTCTTAGAGCGCAGCAGCATTCCCAATATTATTGCCGATATGCACGCCAGCACTCGACCGGGGGGCTACAACCTGATTGTCGCCGCCATGGATAGCCCGGACTACCCTTGCCCGCTGCCTTTCCCCTTCAGCTTCCAGCCCAACGAGCTGCGTGATTACTACCAAGGTTGGAACATGGTGAAGTACAACGAAGATGTCGGCGAACTGCACAAACGCGACGCCAACGGCAATCGCTACAAAATGCGTTTCGCCACTCTGCTGGCTCAAAAACCGGCCTGACCGTCATGACTCAATCGGTGAGTAAGCCTGAGCAAGTGCGTTACTACCGCCCGGAGGATATTCCGGGCATGGTGCTGGGTGAGGCGCACTTCACCGATTTCAGCTTTGAGCCGCACTTCCATCTGGATTACCACATTGGCTTGATCAGCGAAGGCGCGCAGCGGCAAAAGTTCTCAGGGCAAAGCGGGCTGCTGGGCGCCGGGCGTATCTCGATTATGCCGCCTGGCGAGATCCACACCGGCACGCCGGAAAACAATAATGCCTACACCCTACGCACCTTCCGCGTGGCGCCTGTCTTGCTCAATAATCTGGCAGATGAGTTTTCTGGTCGCCACCGGCCGTTGACGATCGGCGCAGGTATTATTGAAGCGCCGGATCTCAGTAAGCACCTGTCCGTGTTACATCAGCTGATGGCGCAAAAGAGCGATACTGCTGGGCATTCGTTTGACGAGCAATATTTAGCCGCGCTTGAGCCGCTGTTTATTCAGCTAAAAGTCACGAGGCCGGTGGAGACGCAGCTGGGCCTGTCGAAACGCCAATGGGGAGAGATTGAAGCATACTGCCACGCGCATCTGGCGGAGAAAATCTCACTGAGCGAGCTGGCGGCGTTGTGCGGATTGAATCGATTTCAGTTTCTGCGCTGTTTCAGCAAACACACCGGCATGACGCCTTATGCCTGGCTGAAACGCCTTCGGCTGGAAGTGGCCTGTAGCCTGTTGGGGCAATCAGGAAGAAGCATTGCGGACATCGCGTCCGCAGTGGGTTTTTATGATCAAAGCCATTTCAACCGCGCGTTCCGCTGGGCTTTCGGCGTCGCGCCTTCTCACTACTAGTTATATATAGTCAGATAAATCAGTAAGCATCATGGAATCCTGAAATCTCAGGATTCCACAATCATCACCAACCTTTTACTGCATCACCGTGATAAATCTTGTCGGCGGCGGCGGCAACTTCATCAGTTTGATAAGCCTTAACCAAATCCTCCACCTTCTGGCTGTCTTTATTGTCCTCACGCGCCACAATAATATTCACGTAAGGTGAGTTTTTATCTTCAACAAACAGGCCATTCTTAGCTGGCGTCAGGCCGACTTGGCTTGAGTAGTTGGTGTTGATGATGGCCAGGTCGATTTTGTCGTCGTCGATGGCGCGGGTCAGCTGCGGCGCTTCAATTTCAACAATTTTCAGGTGTTTTGGGTTCTCGACGATATCCAGAGAAGTCGGCAGTAAGCCCACGTTATCCTTCAGCTTAATCAAACCCTGTTTTTGCAGCAGCAATAGAGAGCGGCCCAGATTGGTGGGGTCATTTGGCACGGCAACCTGCGCGCCGTCTTTCAGCTCGGAGACGGATTTGATTTTGCGCGAATAGCCTGCGATTGGGTAAACGAAGGTGTTGCCTACAGCCGCCAGTTTATAGCCACGCTCTTTAATCTGTTTTTCCAGATAAGGGCCGTGCTGGAAGGAGTTGGCGTCGATATCGCCGCTGCTCAATGCTGAGTTTGGCAGCACATAATCGGTGAAGGTGACGACTTCCACGTCGAGATTGTATTTCTCTTTGGCAACTTTTTTGACCGTGTCCCACAGCGGCTGGTCAATACCGGCGCTGATGCCGACTTTGATGTGGTTGTCATCTTTCTTCGGGCCACAGCCGCTAAGGATCAGCGCGCTTGCCAAAGAAACTGTTAATAAAGAGGCTTTTACCGCGTGTTTGAGAGAGGTGCGCATAGACAATGTCTTTCCTTAAACTATAAAAAACAACCAAAATGAAGGTGCCCGTCGGGCTAGTTTTGTGGCGTGAGTTTTTCAAACCCCGCCCTCGCTGGCAAATAAGAAAAAGACATAACCTATGCATTAAAAATGCGAGACTTTTTTCAGACTTTCAGCCTGTAAATTCAAGGGCATAAATTAAATACTTCGGCGGTGAGAATCAGCCGGGAGCCAGCCGCCGACAAACGTTGAGCACCAGCTGCCGCAGCCAGCGATGGGCGGGATCCACTTCAGATCTCGGGTGCCACATCTGCGAGATAGTGATTTCTCGCGTTTGCACCGGCAGTGGGAAAGAGCAGAGTTTGGCGAGCTGGCCGTCAGTTTGATTAACCGACTGATTAATCAGGAATGATGCCGGGAGGTGAGCCACCAGGTCTGAGGCCTGAGCAATCGCCAGCGCGGCGGAGAAGCTCGGCACCACGGCGGCAATTTTGCGGGTAAAGCCTAGTTCGGTTAAGGCCTGATCCACCGGCCCGGTGATGCCTTCGCGGCGCGACACCAAAACATGACCGAAAGAGGCATAGCGCGCCACGCTCATCTTCTCCTCTTGGGCCAGCGGGTGGCCTTTGCGCACCACGCCGACAAACTTATCGCGAAATAGCGTCTGCAAACGGATCTCCGGCCCCATTTCGCCCAGCACGCCAATTTCTAAATCTACCCGCCCTTCCCGCAGCGGTTTGGCGCTTTTCTCCGGCTTAGGCAGAAAGCGCAGACAGACACCCGGCGCTTCTACGGCGGCAGCGGCAATCAGCGCCGCGCCGAACGCGGTAATAAAACCGTCATTGGAGCGTAGAGTAAAGGTACGCTTTAGCGTGGCAACATTGAGCGCGGTGGCCGCAGGGCGCAGCACGGCGCGGGCTTCCAACGCGGCGTTTTGCGCGCGTTCGCGGATCTCTTCGGCGTAGGGCGTGAGCACCATCTGCCGTCCGGCGCGCACCAACAGCGGGTCGCCGGTGACGGCACGCAGGCGGCTGAGGGTGCGGCTCATCGCCGAGGCGCTGAGACTCAGGCGGCGAGCGGCGGCGGCGACGCTGACTTCATTAAGCAGCACGTCGAGGGCGATAAGTAAATTGAGATCGGGTTCAGTCATGACGCGCGTTTTACTCCAGAGTCAGTCAAAGTGAGAAGGCGTCTGGTGCAGGTTATAAGTGCAAATGCTGCGCCTTCCGCCTTATCTCAGCGACGAGTATATTTGCTTCATCGACAACTTAATACGAGTGGTAAAGGCTATTTATGGAATTATTCTCCAACCGACCCGGTGACGACGGCCTGCCCGGCCGCGACCGTTTCTTCGCCATGCTGACCGTGATGACCATGGCGGCGATGGTGGTGTTCGACGGCTCGATGGTCAATATCGCCCTGCCGCAAATCGCGCGCTCGCTCGAGGTTTCCGCCGCCGCCGCCGTTTGGGTATCGAATG
>Ga0157370_10000901_pt1 | contig 37713 bp, 29 predicted proteins | sample C35metaG_FD_113463 | JGI IMG/M metagenome (GOLD analysis project Ga0157370, IMG submission 113463) | Corn rhizosphere microbial communities from Kellogg Biological Station, Michigan, USA - C3-5 metaG | ecosystem: Host-associated > Plants > Roots > Rhizosphere > Soil | place: USA: Michigan... | reverse complement strand
GGCGGTTTCGGTAAAGCCCATGGCCGTGAACAACTCACGCAATTGCTGGATGCCTTCGGGCGTCGGCGCGGTGTATTCGACGAACTCGAAGCCGTCGGTGCCGATGGGGTTGTGGGCCTGGATTGGATCGGGTTTGAGAGCCTGCACGGCGTTCATTGCGCCTCCTGGATTGTTGTTATGGCTTGGGCCGGGTGGCCGGTGGGTTCATAACAGCGCGGGCGGCGGGCGGGAACAAGATGGGGTGGGTGGAGGTTTTGAGGGGGGTTGTGGGGTGAGGTGGCAAGGATTTGATACGGGGGAATTGGCCGGGTTTGGTGAGGCGGTGCTTTGCTCCGCTTTAGGGGCTTTCGTTTGGCCGGGTGGTTTCGCTCCCCTCACTAGCCTGGATTCCCGCCTTCGCGGGATGACGGTGGTAAACCTTAAGGCGGTCGTCACCCACACCTCCGTCATCCGCGCAGGCGGCGGTCCGACGATTCGGAATCGGCTCGCATGTCTAACCTAAACAACCGCCCCGCCTGAGCCCTCAAGTGCGGAGTACTTGACCGCTTTTAACCCAACCAAAAGCGTAAAGAAAACCTGCCACCCCGGCCACCTTTCGTTACGTCCACCACCCAAGCGCCCGCCTTCGCCCCGCTCAACCCAACGTAAATTCCGCACTCCACCTCACCTGCGCATCAAACGGCCTCGGCTTGGCAATCGCATACCCCTGCGCGTAATCCACGCCCACCTCCGCCAGCGCCTGCATGATTTCCGCCGTCTCGACGAATTCGGCGATGGTCAGCTTGCCCATGACGTGACCAATCTGGTTGATCGACTCGACCATCGCCCGGTCGATGGGGTCTTCGAGCATGTCTTTGACAAAGCTGCCGTCGATTTTCAGGTAGTCCACCGGCAAGTGTTTCAGGTAACCAAACGAGGACATGCCCGCGCCGAAATCGTCCAGAGAAAAGCGGCAGCCGAGGCTTTTCAGTTCACGGATGAAATGGATGGCGCTGGCCAGGTTGGCGATGGCGCTGGTTTCGGTGATTTCAAAGCAGATTTGCTGCGCGGCGATGTTGAAGTGGCTGAGTTGTTCGCGCACAAAGCCAAGAAAGGCTTGGTCGCCAAAGGTCGGCCCCGACAGGTTGATGGCGCAGGTGGCGATGGGATCGCTGTCCGGGCTGGCCTGACGTTGCGCCAACACGGAGAACGCGTGGCTGACGACCCAGCGGTCAATCAGTGGCATCAGGCCGTAGCGTTCGGCGGCAGGAATAAAGCGAATCGGCGGTACCAACTGGCCGTCTTCGTCGCGCAGGCGCACGAGTAATTCCAGATGCGCGCCGCTGCCCTGCTCGGCGGCGACCGGCGCGATCAGTTGGTAATACAGACAGAAGCGCCGTTCCTCCAAGGCTGCATGAATGCGCTGCACCCAGGCCATTTCGCCGAAGCGGTTGGACATTTCCGAATCATCGCTTTCGAACACCTGCACACGGTTACGGCCTTTTTCCTTGGCCATGTAGCACGCCATGTCGGCTGAGCGCAGCGCCTCGGCCAGCGTGATGCGTGACTGCGCCAGCATCACCAAGCCGATGCTCACGCCAATGTTGAAGTTGCGCCCGTCCCAGACGAATTGCAGGTCGTGCACCGTCATGCGCAGCAGTTCGGCAATACGTGCCGCCGGCGCGGCCGGGCAGTTTTGCAGAAGAATGCCGAACTCATCGCCACCGAGCCGCGCCAGGGTGTCGCCTTCGCGCAGGTGCTCTTGCAGCAGCACGCACACTTGGCGCAACAACTGGTCGCCCGCCGCATGGCCGCAGGTGTCGTTGACCACTTTGAATTGGTCGAGGTCGAGAAACATCAGCGCGTGCTGCCCCGCCTGGGTTTCCAGGCGCAGCAAGGCGCTTTCCAGGCGTTGCTCGAATTCGCGGCGGTTGGCCAGGCCGGTTAAGGCGTCGTGGGATGCCTGCCACGACAGGGTGTCGATGTACTGGCGTTCGCGGGTCATGTCGTGCAGCACCAGCACGGCGCCGGCAATGCGTCCGGCGATACGAATAGGCGCGCTGACCAACGCCACCGCCACCTTGCTGCCGTCCAGGCGCACCACTTGCTGGGCGTGGGCGCTGCCACCGATTTCGCCGGTCAGAATGCGTTCCACCAGCGGCGTGTCGGCTTGCTGACAGTCGCTGTCTTGCAGCTGAAACAGCGTGCCCAGCGAGCGCCCGCGGGCGTGTTCGTTGCGGCACAAAATCAGGTCTTCGGCGGCCGGGTTCATGTATTCCAGGCAGCCGCGTTCGTCGGTGCGAATCACCGCATCGCCAATCGAGGCCAGGGTCGTTTGCGCCCGCTCCTTCTCGGTTTGCAGGGCCAGCTCGAAGGTTTCGCGCTGTTGCACCAGCTTCAACGTGCGCAGGGTCGCCAGCGCGATCAACACGGCAGCGGCCAGCACATTGGCGCCCAGCAGCAAGCGCTGAATAAAGCGCGACCCCTGGCCCAGGGTGTCGGAAAACGCCTTGGCCACCGGCGTGACTTGCTGGTTGATGGCGTAGATCTGCTCGTTCCAGGCCTCCACCTGTTCAGGCGTTGCGCTGCCGGTGCTGATGCTTTCGTGCATGCGCTCGCCGACGTCTTGCAGGGCGAGAATGAAACGGTCGCCAACCTGCCAGTGGCCGATGGCGGTGCTCAGGTAACTGAAGTGGCGAAAGTCGCGGTACAGCCAAATCAGGCCGGGAATGTCTTGCGGGTGCGTGCCGCCGCGCAGAAACCCTTCGTGGGCGGCGGAGTAGTCCGGGGTTGGCAGGTCCATGGCCAGGCGCGCGGCATGGTCGCCCAAGGGAATGGCAATGGCCGCCTGGAAGGCGCGGTAGTCGGCTTCGTCGCGGGTGTCGGCGTACAAGTGCAGGTAGGAAAAGGCGTCTTTCTGGCCCTTGGACCACAGGCTTTCGCCGGTCACATAAGCGCGTACCGACGACAACAAGTCCAGGCTGATACCCGCCAGCGCGGCTTGCAGCACAACAATGGCGATAAAAGGCCACACCAACACGAATAGGCGACGTTTGTCCCGCATTCGAAGTGCCCCGCTCAATCCTTATGACGCGAAAGGCCTCGGAATCAATGCCCGGATCAATCCGTGCGTTTCCCTATTGCCGCTCGCCGGCCGGCCAGCTTTTGCAGCATAGAAGTAAACCGCAGAAGTTGCGCAAGGCCCGCGCACCGGGGCCTTGCGCTACGAAGGCGGGCGCCCTCAGATGCCGGCTATTTCCCGCAGCCGGTACCACGACATGCCCAGCGCCAAGAGCGGCGTGCGCAGCAGTTTGCCGCCCGGGAATTTCATGTGCGGCACTTGCGCGAACAGGTCGAAGCCGGTGCTGTCCTGACGACAGATGGCTTCAGCGAGCAGCCGACCGGCCAGGTGCGTGGTGTTCACGCCATGCCCGGAATAGGCCTGGGCGAAGTACACATTGGTTTCGCCGCGCAAACGGCCGATCTGCGGCAAGCGGTTGGCACCAATGCCGATGGTGCCGCCCCAGGCGAAGTCGATGCGGGTGTCGGCCAGTTGCGGGAACACGCGCAGCATTTTCGGGCGCATATACGCGGCGATGTCGTGGGGGTCGCGCCCCGAGTAATGGCAGGCGCCGCCAAACAACAGGCGACGGTCGGCAGACAAGCGGAAGTAGTCGAGCCCAACGCGCTGGTCGCACAGGGCGCGGTTGCCCGGAATCAGCTGCTCGGCCTGGGCCTCGCTGAGCTGCTCGGTACCAATGATGTAACTGCCGGCGGGCAATACTTTGCCGCTGAGTTCCGGCACCAGCCCGGCCAGGTGAGCGTTGCCGGCCAACACCAGCGAGCCCGCGCGCACCAGCCCGGAGGCGGTGTGCACTTTCACTTTGGCGCCGTATTCGATGCGCTGCGCGGCGCTGTTTTCGAAAATGCGCACGCCCAGTTTGTGGGCCACAGCCGCTTCGCCAAGTGCCAGGTTCAACGGGTGCAAATGGCCCGAGCCGCTGTCGATCATGCCGCCGACAAACACCTTCGAGTCGACCACACGTTCCATCTGGTCGGGCTCGATCAAGGTCAGCTCGTGGCCGTAACCCATGCGCTCGAGCGCCTGTTTGTCCTCGATAAACCCTTGGTAGTGCTGCGGCGTGTTGGCCAGGTCGCAGTAGCCCCAGCGCAAGTCACATTCGATGCCGTATTTGGCAACGCGCTGGCGAACGATTTCCACCGCTTCCAGCCCCAGACGCTCCAGAGTGGCAACGCCGTCGGTGCCGATCTGGCTGGCGAATTTCGACAAGTCGTGGCCCACGCCACGAATCAGTTGGCCACCGTTGCGGCCACTGGCGGCCCAGGCAATTTGCTTGGCTTCGAGCACCACCACAGACAGCCCGCGCTCGGCCAATTCAATGGCGGTGTTCAAGCCGCTGAAACCGCCGCCGACGATGCACACATCGCAATCCAGCGCGCCAGTGAGCACCGGAAAGTCGATCTGTTTGTTGCGCGTGGCGTGGTAGTAGGAGGCGGTGTGGGCCGTGGGCGCGGCGCCAGGATTAGGGGAGTTCAGCGTCATACAAAGACCTAAAGCTTGGAGGTTTGCACCTCTGGAAAACGATGGGACGGACTGGCGAAACCGACTCCTGTAGGAGCGGCTTCAGCCGCGATGCTTGTGATGTTCAAGAGCATCGCGGCTAAAGCCGCTCACACAGGGGCAGGCGTGCAGTTCGAGCGCCGAGCGCTATTAGCGGGCGGACTTGTATTTGTTCCACGCACGGGTGGTCCAGCGCATGACGGCGGTGGTCCATTCGGACGATACGTAGAGCTTTTTCAAGACCTCGTCCGACGGGTAGATGGACGGGTTGTTGCGAATTTCCGGGTCCATCACCGCGTCAGCCGCCTGGTTGGCGTTGGCGTAGCCGACAAAGTCGCTGACTTTGCTGATCACGTCCGGCTTGAGCAGGTAGTTAATGTAGGCGTGCGCCTCGGCGATGTTTTTCGCGTCGGCGGGAATGGCCAACATGTCGAACCACAGGTTGGCGCCTTCTTTGGGCACCACGTAGGCGATGTCGATGCCGTTGCCGGCTTCCTTGGCGCGGCTCATGGCCTGGAACGCGTCGCCCGAATAGGCGAAGGCCACGCAGATATTGCCGTTGGCCAGGTCCGCCACGTATTTCGAGGAATGGAAATAGGTGATGTACGGGCGAATGGCGTCGAGCTTTTTCTGCGCTTCTTTATAGTCTTCGAGGTTTTTGCTACGCGGGTCTTTGCCCATGTAGTTGAGCACCGAGGGGTAAACCTCGTCCGGCGAGTCCATCAACGACACGCCACAGGCTTGCAGCTTTTTGATGTTCTGCGGCTCGAACAGCACGGCCCAGGAATCGATGGTGTCGACGCCCAGCGCCTCTTTTACTTTCTTGACGTTAAAGGCGATGCCGTTAGTGCCCCACAGGTAGGGCACCGCGTATTTGTTGCCGGGATCGTTTTCTTGCAGGCGTTCGAGCAAGGCGGGGCTGAGGTTTTTCCAGTTCGGCAGCAGGCTTTTGTCCAACGGTTGAAACACGCCGGCGCGGATCTGACGGCTAAGGAAATGGTTGCTCGGTACGACGATGTCGTAACCGGTGCGCCCGGCCAGCAGCTTGCCTTCCAGGGTTTCGTTGGAGTCGAACACGTCGTACACCGGGTTGATGCCGGTCTCGGCCTTGAAGTCTTTCAAGGTGGTTTCGCCGATGTAGTCGGTCCAGTTGTAAACGTTCACCACGCCGCCGGCATAAACGCCGCCGCTGAGCAACAACACGCTGCTCGCCAACACTGTTTTGATCAGTGACTTGCTCATTCGCCTTCCTCTAGGGATGTCCCTTTCAGGTTTTTGTTTTTACACGCTCAGCAACAAGAACTCGCGCTCCCACGAGCTGATGACGCGTTTGTAGTTTTCGTGTTCCGCACGCTTCACCGCCACATACGCCGCCGGGAAACGCTGGCCCAGATACTCCTTGACCATGGTCGATTGCTCCATGCATTCCAGGGCTTGCTCCAGCGTCAGCGGCAAGCGCAGGTTGCGGCGCTCATAACCGCGACCGACCACCGGCTCGCTCGGGTTCAGACCTTCGACCATGCCGACATAACCGCACAGCAAGCTGGCGGCCAGGGCCAGGTACGGGTTGGCGTCAGCGCCTGGCAAACGGTTCTCAACGCGCATGTTTTGCGGATCGGATTCCGGTACCCGCAGGCCGACAGTGCGGTTGTCTGCGCCCCACTCGACGTTGACCGGCGCAGAGGTGTCCGGCAGGAAGCGACGGAACGAGTTCACGTTCGGCGCGAACAACGGCAGCGTTTCGGGAATGTACTTTTGCAGGCCGCCGATGTGGCCGAGAAACAGCTCACTCATGCTGCCGTCTTCGTTGGCGAACACGCTTTTGCCGGTGGTCAGGTCGACCACGCTCTGGTGCAAATGCATGGCGCTGCCCGGCTCGCCGGTCATGGGTTTGGCCATGAACGTGGCGGCCACGTTATGGCGCAGCGCCGCTTCGCGCATGGTGCGTTTGAACACGAAAATCTGGTCCGCCAGATGCAACGCGTCACCGTGCCGGAAGTTGATTTCCATCTGCGCGGTGCCTTCCTCGTGAATCAACGTATCGAGGTCCAGCCCCTGCGCTTCGCACCAGTCGTACATGTCTTCGAACAGCGGATCGAACTCGTTGGTGGCTTCGATGGAATAGCTTTGGCGGCCGGTTTCCTGGCGACCGGAACGGCCCACTGGCGGCTTCAACGGATAGTCTGGATCGGGGCTGCGCTCGGTGAGATAGAACTCCATTTCCGGGGCAACGATGGGCTTCCAGTTTTTCGCGGTGTACAGCGCCAACACTTTCTTGAGGATGTTGCGCGGCGACAGGTCGATGGGGTTGCCCATCTTGTCGTAGGTGTCGTGAATCACCTGAGCGGTCGGCTCCAGCGCCCATGGCACCAGGAACACGGCGTTTTCGTCGGGGCGGCAATGCATGTCGATGTCGGCGGGGTCGAGCAGGTCGTAGTAGACGTCGTCGTCGACGAAGTCGCCGGTCACTGTCTGCAACAGCACACTCTCTGGCAGGCGCATGCCCTGCTCAGCGAGAAACTTGTTGGTGGGGGAAATCTTGCCGCGGGCGATGCCGGAAAGGTCGGAGACCAGGCACTCGACTTCGGTGACTTTATTGTTATTCAGCCAAGTTTTCAGCTGTTGCAGATCGCCTTTCATAAACCCTCAGGGGAGTTGTGCTTGAAGGCGCCGATTCTGCGCGGGGCGTTCGCGGGGCATCTATCCAGTTTGCGCAACGGCGGCTGCCACTTTTTGGCGCATGTGGCGTTTAGTCGCGAAACGGCACACCTAAGCTCCGCCAACGACTAAACCAACGCCTCGGCAAGCCCGGCCATAATCGGGCGCATAACAATCTGAAAACGTGATTCGCGATGGCGATCAAGGTCTTGCAAACTCTGGACGTCGACCAGCAAAGGACGGCCATCGACGGCTGGCAACAGCACTACGCGCAGATGTCGGCGGGGCGTTTCCACGGCCGCATCGTGCACGCCCAATGCAACGGCGTGGAAGCCTACGAGGAACGGATGAACACCCGCGTCGAGCAACATTTTCACGCGCCCGACAACGCCTTGGTGTTCAGCTTCGACATGGCCGACGGCGCCCTGTACCTGCTCAACAGCGAAACCCAGAACACCTGGATAACCCCCGAGAACTACCGCGAAGTGGCGGTGGTGATCGACCTCGACTTGATGGGCCAACCGCCCTACCCCAACAGCCTCGACGGCCTGCTGCTGACGCCGCTGAAGTCGCAGCAAAGCCAGGTGTTCAGTTCATGGTTGAGTTACGTGCTGAACAAACTTTCCGCAACGCCGGGCGCCAGTCTGGACGCTGACCTGTCGCGGCAACTGGTAGACGACTGTTTATTCGTACTCGACTGCTCGTCGCGCTCGCTCGACCAATCACGGCAACGGCGCCTGGCCGAAGACCGGCGCATCGTCGGCAAGGTATTCGAGTTGGCCAGCGCCTACCCGGAAGACAATTTCAACGTGCTGGAACTGGCGACCGCAGCCGGCGTGACCGTGCGCCAGTTACAGCATTCGTTCACCCAGTTCACCGGCATTACCCCCAGCGCCTGGCTGCGCCTGCGCCGGCTGAACGCCGCCCACCGCGACCTGGCCCGCGCCGCGCCAGAGGAAACGACGGTGGCAGAGGTGGCCATGCGCTGGTCGTTCTGGCACTTGGGACGGTTTTCGGAAGCGTATCGGGGCTTGTTTAACGAGATGCCTAAATGCACGTTGCAGCGGCGCTGGAGTTGATAGCCGCAGCGCTGGCCCGTAGGAGCCAGCTTGCTGGCGAATGGAATCGGCTGTGCCGATGCTGGTGATCTGCTTTTGCTTTGGCCTTGATCTACCGGCCCCGTTCATCGCAGGCCGAGTGGAGTCGACGTGGAGGGGGTTGAGCGGCCGGGAGCCGCGAAAGGAACATCGGGCCATGGATGGCCCGTTGTGACGTGCCCCCGGAGCGGCGACGGATCGAGGGAAGTCGGAGCGCAGCGGAGACCCAAGGTAGGGGCTAGCGTTTTTGGTTACTTTTGGGTGGTCCGGCATACCGGCAATGACAAAAGTGACTCGCGCGTAAGGAGTGAAACAAAACGTTCAGCACACACGACAAAACAGAACGGAGCGATAGCACACGCAGCCACAAATCCGAAAAAACAAAAAACCCGCCGAAGCGGGTTTTTCTCAGACCATCCCAACATCCTGTCGGCAGCCACCTTGGCAATGGTCGATCGTCCCTGATCCTGAAGCACTCCCTGCGCTTCAGTGACGGTTCCAGATTAAGAAATCTCCTACATACATAAAAGGCGATATCGGAGCCGCTTCTTGTAAGCCTTTCGCTATAGCGCTATGGCCAATCACCTACTCCCTACCGATGCCGGAATAAACCGAGCGCTCGCTCGGGCTAAAAGTGGGCGTGCGGTTGGGCTTAGCAAACGCACCGCAACGCCTGTAGGACGGCCCTTTGCTGTTGCCCGGCAAACAGCAGGTCAACAAGCTGCACGGCCAACAGCCACGCATCTGGCGCAATCGGCGTATCGCGCGACTGATATGCCACCTAAAAACGTGCCAGCCGTCGCAAACCGTCCGTCTTGTCATCGTTTAGTAGCAGCCGACCCATTTACTGCACAGCAAGGGTGCAGGAATTCAAGCGGGGGCTGAGCCCGCGCGGGCTGGAGCGGTGACTTCGCCGTCATAAATCGACCGTTGATCGGACGACCGGCTGTCATATGCCGGGAACAAAGACGAAAAAATCAATCCAACGAAAGTCGAGTCTAACGCTGACGCGGCACGGGCTCAGAGGGACATTTCCGACGCGGAAAATGGCGAATTCCGCGAGGTGTAAGGGACTTAAGACAGCGAGATGGCAGGTTGCTACCGTCGGTGCAGACGGCTTATGCTCCGCGCCCCGCTAGCCGAGGGTAAATATTTTCTGAACTTTTGAGAGAAAATAAACCTAAGGAAATCAGCTAGAAATCTCCGCTAACCCGGAGCGCCATGAAAGCGACACATAGTGTCGATACCATGAACGTAGTGTGATGGCATATTTCGTGCTTCGTGTGAATTAGGGCCTGGTTCGAGTGCGTGGCAACAACCACACACCACTCCAGTTTTATCAGCCAGCTTGATTTCGCGAAGTGGAGTGAACGGTCTATGGAAAGACTTAGCACCACCCAGCCGGCCTGGTACCTCTTGCAATGCAAGGCGCGCCAAGACAGTCGCGCTGAGGAGAATTTGCTCCGGCAGAATTACGTGACCTTCCGGCCGCAGTGGGTGACCCAACGCGTGCTGCGTGGCAAGCGCCAGGATGTGCTTGAGTCACTGTTTCCCGGCTACCTATTCATCCAGTTGAGCCATGAGGACAACTGGTCTGCGCTGCGCTCCACGCGCGGAGTCAGTCGCATCGTTAATTTCAACCACGGCCCCGCCTCGGTGACCGATCAGGTCATTGAGCATTTGCGTGCGCGCTGCTCGGGGGAAATGCCCAGCCAGCTGTTCCAGCCGGGCGACAAGTTGCAAATCATCCAAGGGCCATTGAGCACGCTGGAAGGAGTCTTCCTGGCGATGGATGGCACGGAACGCGTGATGATCCTGTTGCAGTTGTTGAGTCGTGAACAGCCCGTTCGCGTGCCCTTGAGTCATATCAAGAGCGCGTAGAGAGGCCGGCAATAACCGTCGTACTAAATGCTCCAGCTGAACCGGCCATCGATGTGGCCGGCCACCCGTAGTGCTCGAGCAGTTTTAACCACATCAGCTAGCCGCGTTCTCAAGGACCATACGTGCAACCTTGGGGCGGTAGCGTGGAAAAACGATCACTTTTCATCCCGCTGGCGACCTTTGCCAGCCCGTTACAAAGGACTATTTCATGCGTGCCATTTCTGCCTGTGCCCTTGTGTTGCTTGCTTTGACTGCTGGCGTTGCGAACGCCGCCGAAACTGTGCGCTCTTCCGCAGTTTTGATCGCCGCCGACGACACCAATTCCAGCGCCAATGACGGCGCAACAGGCGCGCCAAGCGGCGGCAACGCAGGCACCGGCAGCACAGCGAAAACCGCAAGTCCGAGCTGAGCAAATGTTGATGAAACCATTTGCTATCGCCGCGCACTAAGCGAAGCGGCACAGCTCACCCGCTTACCCCTGACGCGCGCCCTGCCGCAGGCATGAACAAGCAAGGACTTCGCATGAAATCGATCCGTCGGCTCGCCATTACGCTTGCAGCCCCGACCGTAATTCCCGCCTCGGCTTGGGCATTGGAACCGCAGAGTGTCGACGTATTCGGCCTGCAGTTCACCCCGACCCTGACGATGAAAGAAAGCTACGACGACAACTTCCGCGAGCTCGAACATCACGAAGAGTCGTCGTGGATCACCACTATCAAACCGGCTTTCGAGTTGCTGGCTGAAGACCGCAACAGCGCTTATCGCCTGACCTACGAAGCCGACAGCGACATTTACCACGACGCCTCCGACGCCAGTAACACCGACCACAAGGTGCTGCTCGAAAGCATCATGGAGTTCACCTCCAGCCACCGCCTGAAGCTGGAAGCCGGTTACGACAAAATCGAGGAAACCGGTGACACCGCCGTCGCCGATGAAAACGACAAGTACCACTCCACGCACGTGGGCGGCCTGTACACCTTCGGTTCGAAAACCGCCGATAACCGCCTCGACTTCGGCGCCAACTACGAAGAGCTGCGCTACGACAACAGCGGCGACATCAACGCCGATGAAGAGCGCGACACCACGGCGTTCAACACCGTGTGGTATCACCGTCTCGGCGGCTCGACCAACTCGTTGGTTGAATACCGCCACTACGACTACGACTACGTGCAAAAGAACAGCCCGCGCAACAGCACCAACGACGCCGTACTGGTCGGTGGCGTGTGGGAAGCCACGGCGAAAACCACAGGCAAAATGCGTGTGGGTTATGAGAAGAAAAACTTCGATGACAGCAGCCGCGACGACCTGACCAGCCCCATGTGGGAAATCGGTGTCGACTGGAGCCCGCGTACCTACTCCACGTTTAGCCTGACCACTCGCCGCGCCTTCGACGAAGGTGACGACGGTTCCGACGCGATCAAGAACACCAGCACCGCGCTGGCCTGGGCGCACGGTTGGACCGAGCGCATCACCTCGACTGTGCAGTACGAGTTCGGCACTAAAGACTACGAAGGCCAGAACCGTTCCGATGACCTGCAAGTGATCGGTTTCAACCTCAACTACAAGATGCGTCGCTGGCTGGATATCGGCGTGGGCTACAGCCACCGCGACAACGATTCCGACGCGGCCGAGCAAAGCTTTAAACGCAACGTGTACATGGTCAGCCTGACCGGCAGCCTTTGAGCCATACCACTTTGAGCCTATCTATGATTCGCAGACTTTTTCTCTCGCTGATTACCCTGGTTTTCTGCCAACTGGCCGTAGCCGAAACGAGCGGTGGGCAATACCAGCTCGCCTCGGGTGACGTTGTGCGCATTCAGGTTTACGGGGAGCCGGACCTGAGTTTTGAAGAAATCCGTCTGAACGATGCGGGCACGTTCACCTACCCGTTCGTGGGCCAGATCGACGCACGCGGCAAGACGCCTAACCAGATCGAAGACCTGATCGCCAACAAACTCAAAGAAGGCTATCTGAAAGACCCACGGGTGACCGTCGCAGTCGTGACGTACCGTGAGTTCTACATCAGCGGCGAAGTGCAAAAGCCTGGCGGTTATCCGTATCAGCCGGGCCTCACCCTGCAACGTGCCATTGCCCTTGCCGGCGGCCTGACGGAGCGTGCTTCGACCAAGCGCGTGACCATCGTGCGCGGCACCGGTGAAACACGCCAGGGCGAAAAAGCCACCCTCGAAACCGCCATTCTTCCTGGCGACACCATCACCATCGAGCAAGGTTTTTTCTGATGAATGATCTGCAGCGCATCACCCCAGAGCGCGTCTTGCCGTTTCGTAATCACCACGAAGACGAAGATGTCATCGACCTGAAAAAACTCGGCGAAACCCTTTGGCAGGGCAAGTGGAACATCCTCGCCCTGATTGTCATCGTCACCATGTTGGCTGTGGTCGCGGTGCTCAACCTGACGCCTCAATACCGCGCCAACTCGATCCTGCTGATCGAGGACAAGCACGCGCCGGTGTTGTCGTTCCAGCAAATTCTCGACCCGTCCGACAGCGGCAGCGAATACCTGCAAACCCAGTTGGCGCTGCTGCAATCGCGCGGCTTGGCCGAGCGTGTTGTGCGCAAGCTGAACCTGACTGACGAGCCGATGTTCGACCCACGTCAGCACGCCGAATCGGCTTTTGCCCCGCGCGCCATTCTGGCCAAGCTGGGCGTTGGCGAACTGATTCCGGGCTTGCTGCCCGAAGAAGATCCGAACGCCGGCCCGACTGAAGAGCAAGTGTTCGACATCGTCACCCAGCGCCTGCGCGACGAAATCGAACCTGCCCTGCTCGGCAAGAGCAAGTTGATGGCCATTGGTGTTGAACTGCCGAACCCGGAGCTGGCGGCAAAAATTGCCAACGCCGTGGCCGAAGGCTTTATCGACAGCCAATTGGACGCCAGCCTGGAAACCTCGCTGGCCACCACCAACTGGATGAACTCGCGCCTTGAAGAACTGCGCAGCAAGTTGAAAACCGCTGAGGACAAACTGCAGGCGTACCGCGAACAAGAAGGCCTGGTTGACGTAGACGGCGTGGCCACCATCAGCGCCAACGAACTGTCGATGACCGGCAACCGCATGATCGATGCCCGCCGCGCTCGCGCCGAGGCCGAAAGCCAGTACCGTCAGGTGCAGAAAATGAGCACCACGGGCGACCTGGAACGTCTGGCCAGCGTGCCTGCCGTTCTCGGCCACCCGCTGATTCAGCAATTCAAAGCCGACGTGGCCCGCGCGCAAGCCAAGGTTGAGGAAATGTCGCGCCGTTATGGCGACAAGCACCCGGCCATGGTCGGTGCCCGTTCCGAGTTGTCTGCCGCTACCGCCAGCCTGCAAGCGCAGGTGCAATTGGTGGTCGCTGGTATCGAGCGCAACTACCAACTGGCTCAGGCCAACGAGAATTCGCTGCGCTCCTCGTTCAACAACAACAAGGCACAGATTCAGGACATCTCCCGCAAGGAGTTCAAGCTGCGTGAACTGCAACGTGAAGTGGACACCAACCGTTCGCTGTACGAGACCTTCCTTACCCGCTTGAAAGAAACCGCTGCGACCTCGGACATGAACTCGGCCAACGCCCGTATCGTTGACCGCGCCATCGTGCCGACCAAGGCCAGCAAGCCACGTAAGCCGTTGATCGTTTCGATTGCAGCGGTGTTGGCAGCGGTCCTGGGCATTGGTCTGACCTTGCTGTTCGAAGCCATGAACAACAGCTTCAAGAGCACCGAAGACGTCGAAAGCAAGCTCAACGTGCCGGTTCTGGGTGTGGTGCCATTGGTGCCGAAGAAGAACCGTCATCAGGTCGCGCACCTGTTCGAGCAGAACGAGAACAAGGCCTTCAGCGAATCGATACGAACGCTGCGGACCAGCCTGGTACTTACCGACCTCGACAGCCCGCGCAAAATCGTCCTGGTCACCTCCTCCGTGCCGGGCGAAGGCAAGAGCTCGATTGCCAGCAACCTCGCGTTCTCGGTTGCTCACATCGAAAAAGTGCTGTTGATCGACGCCGACTTGCGCCGCCCAACCATGGCCCGCAACTTCGACTTCCCGGTCGGCACGCCTGGCCTGGCCAACCTGATTGCCGGTACCGCCAAGCTCGATGAATGCATCCGCACCGTGGGCAACGTCGACATGATGCCCGCCGGCATGGTGCCGCCGAACCCGCAAGAGCTGCTGTCGTCGGCGCGTCTGACCAACATTCTGGAACTGCTGAAAACCCGCTACCAGCGCATCATCATCGACTCGCCACCGACCATGGCGGTGAGTGACTCGAAGCTGTTGGCCACCACCTGCGACGCGCTGATCTATGTGGTTCGCGCCGAGCACACCTCGATTCCGATGGTGCAAAAAGGCATGGGCCAGTTGCTGCAAAACAACGCGCCGGTTACCGGTGTGGTGCTGAACCAAGTGGACCTGAGCAAGACTTCGAAATACGGCTACAGCTATGCCAGCTATTACGAAAACTACGGCGAAACGCCGAAAGCCTAGCGCTGCCCTGCAGCGCTCCTGCGGCTGTTTGAGTGGCGCCCTGTTGGCCACTCGTCATTAATCCGAACCGGCGCCCGACGCCGGTCATGGATTACCGTTCCACCCCTTTAAATCCGCCGTTCTCTGCCTGGTGGTGACCGTTGTAAATGGGGTCACGACCTGCGTGAGCTACGCCCGGAGGCAACATGATCGACCTGCACTCACATTTGTTACCTGGCATCGATGACGGTGCCGAAACCATGGACCAGGCATTGGAAATGGCTGCGCATGCGGTCGCCTGCGGAACCACCCACATGGTTTGCACGCCGCACCTGCATCCGGGCCGCTACCACAACACCAAAGCCAGCATTCGCGGCGCGGTGTCGCAGTTCGCCCAGGCGTTGGCCCGTGCCGGTATTCCTTTGCAAGTGAGTGCAGCGGCCGAGGCACGTTTTGATTCAGACCTGCTGACCCTGGCCATGAAGGGCCAACTGCCCTTCCTCGGCGAATGGAATGGGCGCCAGGTGTTGTTGCTGGAATTCCCCCACAGCGAGATTCCGCGCCAGGCTGAAAAGCTCACTGGCTGGATGCTGAAGAACAATATTCAACCGCTGATTGCTCACCCCGAACGCAACAAGGAATTAATGGGCGCTGGTAATCACAAACGAATCGAACCCTTTCTGGCCCAAGGCTGTCTGTTGCAGGTCACCGCTGGGGCAGTCGCCGGTTACTTCGGTAGTCCGGCCCAGGAACTGGCCGAACGCTTCCTTCTGGAAGGCCAGGTCACCGTACTCGCCAGCGATGCGCACAACATGAAACACCGTCCGCCAGACCTGCGCCCCGGCCTTGAACACGCCGCTGAATTAATCGGCGAATCAGCCGCGCGCCTGTTGGTAGACGACAACCCGTGGCGTATTGCCCGAAGCCATTTTGCTGCCGCGAGTGCCGCATGACCGATACACCGCTACAACAGCCATCGCCGCAACAGCCGCCGCGCACCGAGCGCCGTGGCAACCGCCAGCCGCCCAAGCCGCAGTCGCCGCTGTATCGCGCACTGACCGGTGTGTGCCTGGTGGGTTCGTTGGCGGCCTTGGTGCCGGCGGCGCAAATGGCCGTGGCCGGGTTGGCCAGCTACCGCACCGAAACCACCTTGCTACGTTGGCAAGCCAGCGGCCAGGTACCCGCTGACGTCAAATGGCAGCACGCCCTGCGCGCCGCTCAATTGGCCAATGCCTGGTACCCGGTCGCAAGCGGCACGTACCTCGAACAACTGGGCCAGGTGTACAGCTGGCGCGCCTTCGATCAACCCGTGGGCGCCCAAAGCGCTCACGAATCGCGCCTGTTGGCGGCTGCTGCCTATCGCCACTCGGCGCGGGCACGGCCGACCTGGCCGACCACCTGGGCGCACCTGGCCCAAAGCAAATACGCCCTGGGGGAAGTCGACAACGAATTCGCCCAGGCACTCAAGCAAGCAAACGAGTGGGGCCCGTCTCGGCCCGATGTTCAGTTGGAACTTGCAAGCATTGGCCTACGCGCGTGGCCACTGCTGAATCACCAACAACGCGTCGATGCTGTCACTTCTGCACGCCAAGCCATGGATAGCACGAAACAAGCTGCGAACTCCCTGTTCGCCATCGCCCAGGCCAACGGCCTGGAACAGACGCTCTGCACGAGCGTTGGCGATAGCAACGGGGCCCGAAACTACTGCACGCGTGGAGGTAACCAATAAATGACTTCCCAACACAGCAACCTCATGGCGAATCGTCGTGGCCTGACCTTTTGGGGTCAATGGGTCACTGCCATGTTCCTTGCCAACCTGGTACTCACCGCTTTGGTGGTGATGAAATTCGGCTCGATTCCGAGTGAATACCGGGTTCTCGGCATTCTCACCATTCTCGGCTCGGTGCCCTGCTATGCCGCTTTGCAGGTCTACCACAAACGCCATCGCCTGCTGTCGGGCATGGGCCGTTTGCTGGCCGGCTGGTGCTTGTTGCTGGGCGCGTTGATGACCATCGCGTTTGCTACTCAGACCACCGGCGTGTACTCGCGTGAAGTGGTATTCAGCTGGGCGATTCTTGGCTTCACTGTCCAGGTGCTCAGCTATATCCCACTGCGCATGATCACCCGTCTGCACTCGCGCAAACTGCGCAAGGATCGTCGTTCGGTCATCGTCGGCACCGGTACGCTGGCCAAAGACCTCGCCGAAAAACTCAGCCACCCAAGCCGCGTGCCGTTGATTGGCATGATCGCGACGGAAAAGAGCAAGGCCGACGACAACTGCGACCTGCCGATTCTGGGCAACCTCAACGAACTGCGTGATGTGATCGAGCGCGAGAACATCCGCCGCGTTTACATCGCCGTGCCGCTGGGCGAAGTGCAGCACATCGAGAACATCTACATCGACCTGCTCGACATGAGCGTGGACGTGGTGTGGATTCCCGACTTCGGCTCGATGCTGTTGCTTAACCAGTCGATCTCCGAAATCGAACACATGCCGGCCATCTACCTCAACGAAAGCCCGATCAGTTCGCACCCAGCGGCCCTGTTCGCCAAGGAAGCCATGGAGCGCACCCTCGCGGCCATCGCCCTGCTGCTGCTGAGCCCGGTATTGATCGCCATCGCCATTGCGGTGCGTCGCTCCTCCCCTGGCCCAATCCTGTTCAAGCAGGAACGCCACGGCTGGAACGGTGAAGTGATCAAGGTATGGAAATTCCGCTCGATGCGGGTTCACGCACCCGAGACCGTGGTGAAACAAGCCACGCGCAACGACGACCGCATTACCCCGGTTGGCCGTTTCATTCGCCGTACCTCGCTGGACGAACTGCCGCAATTGTTCAACGTGGTGTTTGGTGAAATGGCGCTGGTGGGGCCACGTCCACACGCCGTTACCCACAACATCTACTACACCGACAAGATTCGCGCGTACATGGCCCGTCACCGCATCAAACCGGGCATCACCGGTCTGGCGCAGATCACCGGTCACCGTGGCGAAACCGAGACCATCGACAAGATGCAGCAGCGGGTTAACCAGGACCTCAACTACATCAACCAATGGTCGCTGTGGCTGGACGTCAAAATCCTGATCAAAACGCCGTTCACCCTGTTGTCGAAAAACATTTACTAAGCCGATCAGCCCCGTGCTTGCCACGGGGCTTTTTTGGGCCGCCGCACTTTTTATTCGTCACCCTTTCACTTAACTGTCAGAGCACCGATCCGAACCATGGAAGCCATTCCAATCGCCTTATTCTGGGGTTTCGTACTCCTCAGCCTGTTCGGCAAGCCCCATGCTCTGCTGTACCTTTTTTTCGGCTCGTTCTCGTTCGGCGCCTTTGCCGTCATTCCCTCTACCCTCACTGGCGGTCTGACCCTGACGCCAACGCCTATCGTGGTACTGCTGATCGTGGCGCGCACCTTGTGCAGCCGCCCCGGCATCGAATTTTTCGTCAGCGCGGCGTTGACGCCAAAACGCTTGCTGCTGCTGTTTCTGTATTGGGTCGTGGCGCTGTTCGTCACCGTGTTTATGCCGCGCTTGTTCATGAACGAAGTCACCATCATTCCGGTGCGCCTGGAGCTGTCGACCTTCGGCGAACCGCTGCGTCCTTCCACGCAAAACTTCTCGCAGATGGCCTACCTGACCATCTCGGTATTTGCGGTATTCGCCTTCACCCGCTTGATGCGCGACGCCAACATCCGCCAGCAAGCGCTCAAGGCGATCTGCCTGGGTGGTGCCCTGGCGCTGTTCACCGGATTGCTCGACTTCGCCAGCCAGTTCGTGCCGCTCGACGCGGTGCTGGCGCCGTTTCGTACCGCCACCTATGCGCTGATGACCGAAGTGGAAATTCTCGGCGGCAAACGCGTGGTGGGGCTGATGCCTGAAGCGTCGGCGTATGGCTTTCTGTGCATCACCTTCCTGGGTCTGATTTATTTTTTCCGCCACGGTATTCGCGACCGCTGGCTGCGTGAAACCGGGGCGCCGATTTTGATCATCGGCCTGATCGGCATGATCTGGCTGTCGACCTCCTCGGCGGCGTATGTCGGCCTGGTGGTGTTCTTCCTCGCTGCCGCCCTGGAATGGACGGTGCGTAAAAGCTCACGCAATCCCGGCAAGGGCTTGGGCGTGGAATTCTGGACGGTGTGGAGCGCGATCATTCTGGTGGGCTTGGTGGTGCTGTTCGCCCCTGCTCTGCTCGACCCGATCGTGGAAAAGGTCAACGAAATGGTCTTGAACAAATCCAAGACCAGTTCCTATGAAGAACGCAGCATGTGGACCGCCGTCGGCTGGCAAGCGCTGTGGGACACCTGGGGCGTCGGCGTTGGTATCGGCGCCACCCGAACCTCGAACTTCGCCGCGGCGGTGTTCAGCAACAGCGGCTTGATTGGCGGTTTCCTGTACTTCGCGTTCGTGTGGCAATCCATGCGCCGCAAGATTCCGGCCGGCCCCGAGGCGCTTAACAGCCAGTCGATTCTCAACGGTGTGCGCTACGCGTATATCCCGACGTTTATCGTGAGTCTGCTGATCGGCACCACGCCAGACTTCAACAACTACAACGCATTCCTGTATGCCACGGCCTTGGCCGTGGCGCTCGGTTCGCGCAAACAACCCGTGCCGACCCCGGCATTTGGGCAAGGCCCGTGGCGGCCTTTGACCGGCAGTCCTCAAGCGGGTGAGTTACCACGATGGTGAAGTCCAAGGACGCGAGCGCTAACAAGTCCCGCGCTGATTTTTTCTTTGTGTATTTGGCTTACACCCTGCGTTACCTCTACTTGCTGTTGCTGATCCCGTTCTACGGTCGCGTGCTGGGTGTGGAAGGTTATGGCGTGGTCCTGGCGGCGATGTCGTTAATGACCATTGCCTGGCGTTTTGTCGAGTGGGGTTTTGCCACCATCGGCATGCGCGAAATGGCCACGGCCACGCCCGACCGCTTCGGCGTGTTGATGGGCCATCACCTCAGCGCCCGTCTGCTGCTCACGGTGGCCGCGATACTCGGCGGCGCCGCCGCGATCATGCTCTCGCCGGTACTGGCAGCGCATCCGATTGCGGGTGCAGCGGCCGTCACCCTGGGCATCGTTTCGGCGTTCAACCTGGGCTGGTATTTCGTCGGCAGCCATCGCCCACGGGCGGCAGTGAAACTGGAAGTGCTCGGCTTCGCGGTCAGCCTGGTATTGATTTTCGCTTTGGTGCGCGACGAAGACGACAGCGGCTTGGTGCTGCTCTCGCTGCTCTGCTCCGGGGTTGTGGCCTCGGGCTTTGCCTACTGGCAAGTGCGCAAGGAAATGACCGGCGCCACCTTGGGTATCAAGCAAGGCGTGCAGTTGATTCGCCAGTCGAGCACGGTGTTCTTGTACACCGGCACCTCGGCGCTGTTGGTGGCCTCGTCCACCTACCTGCTGAGTATTTTGTCCACCTCGGCCGAGGTCGGCTCGTTCGGCGCGGCCGAACGGCTGATTGCCGTGGGTTTGAGCGTGATGGGCCCAGCCGGGCAGATCTTCGTACCGAAGATCACCGCCCTGTTCGTCAAGGACGTCGACGGCGCCCACGCCCTGATCCGTAAAGCGTTTCTGCTGATTCTCGGCATCGGCCTCGCCGGTCTGGGATGCAGCCTGGTATTGGGTCCGTGGGTGGTGCCAATCATCTTCGGTCCTGGTTTTGAAAACAGCGTGCCGGTGCTGCAACTGATGGCTGTGCTCTTCCCCATCAGTGGCTGCAATCTGGTACTCGCCAGCTATGTGCTGATCCCGCAGCACAAGGAAAGCGTGTTGGCAAAAGTGGTACTGGCCGGTGCGGCGATCAGCCTGTTGATCGCGGTGCCGCTCGGTATGCATTTTGGGGGGATGGGCATGGCTGTGGCCCGTCTCGTAGGTGAGTCGATTGTGCTGATCAGCCTGACTTACTACTGCTGGAACATGGGCATTCTGGCTCGTATCTTCAACGTTAAAAAATGATGGATTTTCCAATGAAGGCATTCGTCGTAATCGCCACGAAAGGGCGCGCCAAAGAGACTTACGTTCTGCTCGACTACCTCGAGCGTCAGACCGAGAAACCAGCGCATGTGGTGTTAGTGGGCAGTGAAGCTAAAGACGTTGAAGGATTGGAAGCTCATCCCCTGGTCACCAGCGGCCAAGGCAGCATTTTGCTGTCGCGCGCGGGCCTTACGATTCAACGCAACGCCGGGCTCGATGCACTCGCGCCCCTGGTAGCCGATCTACCTGGCAGTGAATGGTTCGTCACCTTCTACGACGACGACTTCCGCCCAGCGCCCAACTGGCTGGAAAGCGCTGGCAAGGCCATGCTGCTGGATCGCCAGATCATGGGCGTCACCGGCAACGTGTTGGCCGATGGCGTAAACAGCGAATTTGGCGTATCCGAAGCCGATGCCGCCGCCTATATCAGCGGCCAGAAGCCAGCTGAAAATCACTGGTCGAGCTCCTCGAAACAGAAAGACCTCAGCGGCCTCTATGGCTGCAACATGGCCTACCTCGGCACCGTGGCCACCACGCTGCGCTTCGACGAAAACCTGCCTATGTACGGCTGGCAGGAAGACTTCGACTACTCCAGCCGCACGCGCCAATACGGCCGCGTGGTGTTGGAGCCAAGTTGCCGCGGCGTTCACCTGGGCGTTAGCTCGGGCCGCACCAGCGGCGTGCGCTTCGGTTACTCGCAAATCGCCAACCCGATTTTCCTCGCCCGCAAGGGCACCATGACCTGGCGCACCGCCGCCAAACTCATGTCCAAGAACCTGCTCGCAAACATTGCGAAAACCCTGTTCATGGTTCGCATAAAAGACTTCCCGGGCCGTCTACGTGGGAACTTTCGCGCCTTCAGCGATCTGATCACCGGCAAGCTCAATCCTCTGCACGTCCTGGACTTAAAGCAGTAACCAGCGCGCGCGTATAACAACAAAAACCAACGCGTTAGCCCGTTGCGTATCGACATGCATCGGGGCTCCTTCGCGCTGCGTTTTAGCTGGCGGTCTACGCAAGGCCTGCGCCACAAGCACGGGTCTTATTTTCGGTATCGGTAAGCAGTACTGGCCGGCATGTGATGTCGGTCGGTGTGTGGGAATACAAGGAGATTTACATGGCGACCGCAGCAGTGACGTACCTGCCACAACCTGCGAGCAAAATAGGGATAGACGGGGATGCGTTGCGCAAACCGCTGTCCGGTGTCGGTCAATATGTGTTCAATCTCTGCAAAGAGCTCGATCGCCTGCTGCCCAACGCGCTGTTTTTTGTGTACACCCGGCTTCCTGCGGACAAGGTGGCAGTGCCTTCCGAGCGCTGGGTGATTCGACAGGAAAGCCACCCGCTGGCGCGCAAGCTTCCCTCGTTTCTGTGGTTGAAAACGCGCGGTGCGCAAATGGCCCGCCGCGACAACCTCGACGTGTTCTGGGCCGGGCGCACCATTCACCCCGGCACCCACGTGGCACGCCGTACGGTGGTGACCGTGCACGACCTCAACCACCGCCTGGTGCCCAAGACCATGGAGTGGGCCACGCGTCTGTCGCACATGCTCTGGTTCGACCGCGACGTGCGCAGCGCCGATGCGATTTTCACCAACTCGCAAGGCACTTCGGATCGTTTGTTGAAATGGGTAGGTCGCGCCGCTGACCTGGTGATTCACCCGGGCGTACGTGCCGACTTCCACCCCATCAACGCCGCCGACCGCGAACACGCCCTCCCCGCGCTGCAAGCCTTGGGCATTGTTCCGCCTTACGTGCTGGCCGTCTCGACGCTGGAGCCGCGCAAGAACATCGGCATGTTGGTCGAAGCGTTCGTCAAGCTGAAACAGAGCGGCGCACTGGCCGAGCACAAGTTGGTTCTGGTCGGCGCCAAGGGCTGGCAGAACAAAGAACTCGCACAAAAAATCGAAGATCACACCTCGCTTGGCATCGTGCTTCCCGGCTACGTGCCCGACGAGTTGATGCCCGCTGTGTTTGCCCTGGCCGACGTGTTGGTCATGCCGTCGCTGTATGAAGGGTTCGGTATGCCGGTGCTCGAAGCGCGCGCCGTGGGTACGCCGGTCATCGTCTCCGATATTCCCGAACTGAAAGAGGCGGCCGACGGTCAAGGCGAAGTGGTCAATCCGGTGCTCGGCGAAATCGAAAAAGCACTGCTGGAAATGCCTCACGTGTCGGTCGAAGAACGACAGAGCGCCAACGGTGAAATTTTCACCTGGGCCAACTCGGCGCAACGGATGAGTGACTTCCTCACGGAGAAGAAAAACTGATCGCGTTTTTCCTTTTTTATCGAGCCTCCAGTCACCTCCCTTTGCAGAGTGATACACGTATATGGTGATTATTTTTTCCGGTCATTTGATCAACCTCGGCGACGCGCTGATTGCCCTGCGCGAAGCCAAACACTTTCAAAGCAAGGGCCACAAGGTTGTGGTTTGCCCTTGGGAAGAAGCCCATGGCGAGCTGCGCGCCGACTTCGCCAAGCTGGGCATCGACATCGTGCCTATTCGCAACCAGCCGATCAAAGCGCTGCTGCTGTGCATGCGGGCGCACTTGATCTTCGGCGGCGGGCACATGGTGCGCGAGCAGGTGTCGACGTTCTGGCTGGGCTTCACCACCTTGGCGTTTTTCTTCAGTCGTTTGTTTGGTCATCGCGTGGTGATTGCCGGCGTGGGTGTCAGCAAGGTGCAGCATTCGCTGCGGGCCACGCTGTATCGCGCCATGTTGCGGCTGGCCACGGTGGCCTATGTGCGCGACCCGGTATCCGAACAGGTGCTGCGCGACCTGGCCCCGGCCAGCACCGCGAAAATCCACCTGGGCGGCGACATGGCCTTTATCGGCGGCCCGATTGAAAGCTTGCCCGCCACCGGCATCTGCATGGTGGCGCCGGCTGTAGATAAAAGCGAAAACCGCAGCGTCGACCACGACGAAATTCTGCAGGTGCTCAACTCCCTCAAACACCAAGGCCTCAAGCGCGTGACGTTGGTGTCCCACGATATTCGTGACGACTTCGACCTGCAGGCCTGCCGGGAAATCAAAGCGTACCTGGACGGCAAAATCGATGTGCCCGTCGACATTCTGCCCATCAGCGATTTGAGTTCCGGGCTGCTGCCGGCTTACCGCGAAGCCAGCTGGGTGATCACCGCGCGGCTGCACGGGTTGATCCTCGCCTCGCTCAATGGCGCCACCGTTTACTACACCGAAGCCTCGAGCAAGAAGCTGCAGTATTTCGCCGAGTTTTTTGGCTACACCTCGGCGCGCAAGGAAAACCTCACGGCGACTTCACGCGACGGTCTGGCGCAAATCACCAGCAACCTGTCGAACCGCGCCGAAAATTCAGTCGCAACGCTATAAAAGACTGAACCAGTTATGGCCTTTTCGCTCTCACACAACCTCGACCTTTCGCGCATTAAATGGGGCGTTCCAGTTTGATCTACGTAAATGCGCGATTCCTCACGCAAGCCATGACCGGCGTGCAACGGTATTCCCTAGAAGTCAGCTTGCAATTGCGCGAGCAGATGCCGGAAATCCGCTTCGTTGCACCCCGCAATATCGTTCAACACGAAGCCGCTCAAGCACTGGGCGTCGAGTTGGTGGGCAACCGCACCGGGCACGCCTGGGAGCAGCTCGACCTGCCGAAGTTTTTGCGCAGCCAGGGCTCGCCGCTGTTGGTCAATTTGGCCAACACCGCGCCCTTGCTGTACAGCAACAAACTCTCGACGCTGCATGACATCGCCTTCGAGCGCTTCCCGGAAAACTTCTCGTGGAAGTTCCGCACGGCGTACCAGTTGGCGACGCCACGCACCATCAGAACCTCGAAAAAGGTGCTGACGGTGAGCGAATTTTCCAAGCAGGAAATCTGCGCGGTCTACCACATCGCGCCCGAGCGTGTGGTGGTGGTGCCCAACGCCGTTTCAGGCGAATTCAGCCCGCAGCCGCACGACGTGGCCGAGCCGTATTTGCTGGCGGTGTCGTCCCTCAACACGCAGAAGAATTTCCACGGCCTGGTCGATGCGTTCAGCTTGCTGAAACAGAGCAGCCATAAGCTCTACATCGTCGGCTCACTGAACAAGAATTTCGCTGACCCCGGGTTAGTGAAAAAGATCGAAACCGACAGCCGCATCAAGCTGCTCGGCCGCGTTACGGATGAGGAGCTGGTGCGCTTGTACAGCGGAGCAACCGCCTTTGTGTACCCCTCGTTTTATGAGGGCTTCGGCCTGCCTCCGCTGGAAGCGCAAGCCTGCGACTGCCCAGTGATTGCGGCCAATGCCGCGAGCCTGCCGGAAGTGTGCGGCGACTCGGCGCTGTACTGCTCGCCTTATGACGTCAACGACATTGCCAAACAAATGGACGTGCTTATTTCCAGTCCGCAGCTGGCCCAGTCCCTTCGTGAGAAGGGCCGCGCCAATATCCAGCGCTACAGCTGGGCAGCCTCGGCCTCACGCCTTCTACAGGTGATACGGGAGTTCCAATGAAAGTCGCAATCATCCATTACTGGTGGCTCAGCAATCGTGGCGGCGAAGCCGTGTGTTCGGCGCTCGTGGAGCTGTTCCCGCACGCGGACCTGTTCATCCATGTGTGCAACGAAGACGTGGTGCGCAAAGCCTTGCCCAGCACCTTCACCGGCACCATCAACACCACGTTCATTTCGCGCCTGCCCGGTGCGAAGAAGCACTACCAGAAGTACCTGCCGTTTATGCCGATGGCCCTGGAACAGCTCGATCTGTCGGCATACGACCTGATTCTGAGCAGTGAATCCGGCCCGGCCAAAGGCGTGGTCACCCGCCCTGACGCCGTGCACATCTGCTACTGCCATTCGCCGATGCGCTATGTGTGGGACATGTACCACGAGTACCTGTCGGGCGCCGGCCGTTTGATTCGTACGCTGTTCCCGTTCGTGTCGCACTGGTTGCGTGTGTGGGATCGGTTGTCGGCGGACCGCGTTGACCAGTTCATCGCCAACTCCAATTTTGTGGCCCAGCGCATTCGCAAGTTTTACCGCCGCGATGCCGAGGTGATTTACCCGCCGGTAAACACCACTGAATTCAGCCCCAACGAAACCCGTGGCGACTTCTATCTGTGCCTCGGTCAACTGGTCGCCTACAAGCGTGCCGACCTGGCCGTGGAAGCGTTCAACCAGCTCGGTTTGCCGTTGGTGGTCGTGGGCGAAGGTGAGTTGTTTGAGCGCCTGAAAACCATCGCCAAACCCAACGTGAAACTGATGGGCCGTCAGCCATTCCCGGAAATCAAAGACCTGCTGCAACGCTGCCGCGGTCTGGTGTTCCCCGGCATGGAAGACTTCGGCATCGTGCCGGTCGAAGCCATGGCTGCCGGTGCGCCGGTTATCGCCTACGGAAAAGGCGGCGCCCTGGAAACGGTCATCCACGGCAAGACCGGCATTCTGTTCCCGGAGCAAACCGTGGAGTCTCTGATTCAAGCGATTCAGCAGGTAGAAAGCGGCGCGGTCACCTTCGACCCGGCGACCCTGCATGAACACGCGGCCACCTTCGACAAGAGCATTTTCAAGCAGCGCATCCAAGCGTTCGTCGATGACGCGTTGCTGGGTTCCGGCCCCGCCGTACAACGCACCCTTACCACCACTGCGCGTCCAGCCCTTACTGAATAAACGCAACAAGGAGGTCTACCATGCTTCTACCTATCATCATGGCTGGCGGTTCCGGCTCACGTCTGTGGCCACTGTCGCGCCAACTGAACCCCAAACAATTCCTGCAACTGGCCGACGCCCAGCTGTCGATGCTGCAAGCCACCATCTCGCGGCTCAAGGGTCTGGATATTGCCCTGCCCCGCTTGATCTGCAACGAGCAGCATCGCTTCCTCGCCGCTGAGCAACTGCGTCAGCTGGACATGGAAAAATCCAACATTCTGCTCGAACCGGTCGGCCGCAACACGGCGCCAGCCATCGCCCTCGCCGCGCTGCAAGCGGTGAGCGACGGTCAAGACCCGCTGCTGTTGGTACTGGCGGCTGATCACCTGATCAAAAACGTCGACGCCTTCCACGCCGCCGTGCGCACCGCCATGCCGCTGGCCGAAGCCGGCAAGCTGGTGACCTTCGGTATCGTGCCGGATCACCCGGAGACCGGTTACGGCTATATCGAGAAAGGCGCCGCCACCGGCGACGGCGGTTTTGCCGTCAGCCAGTTCGTGGAAAAACCGGACCTGGCCACCGCCACCGATTACCTCAAGAGCGGCGACTTCCTGTGGAACAGCGGCATGTTCCTGTTCCGCGCCAGCCGCTACCTGCAAGAGCTCGAGCGCTTCCAACCGGACATTCTCGAAGCCTGCAAAAAATCCCTGGCCGGCGGCCAGCTGGACCTGCACTTCACCCGCGTCGACGCAGCCGAATTCGCCCTGTGCCCCGATGACTCCATCGACTACGCGGTCATGGAAAAAACCGCCGACGCTGTGGTCGTGCCGCTGGACGCAGGCTGGAGCGACATCGGCTCGTGGTCGGCGCTGTGGGACGTCAGCGAGAAAGACGCACACGGCAACGTGCTCAAAGGCGACGTGCTGCACCACAACAGCACCAACACCTATGTGCACGCCAGCAGCCGCCTGGTGACACTGGTGGGCGTGGAAGACCTGGTGATCGTCGAAACCAAAGACGCGATCATGGTGGCGCACAAAAACAACGTGCAAGACGTGAAGAAAATCGTTGAGCAGCTCAAAGAATGCGGCCGCAACGAACACGTCAACCACCGCGAGGTGTATCGCCCATGGGGTGTGTACGACTCCATCGACGATGGCCATCGCTACCAGGTCAAACGCATCACGGTTAAGCCAGGCGCCAAGCTCTCGGTACAGATGCACCACCACCGCGCTGAGCACTGGATTGTGGTGAGCGGCACCGCCAAAGTTACCAATGGCGACACCACCTTCCTGGTCACTGAAAACCAGTCGACCTACATTCCGATTGGCCAGGTTCACGCCCTGGAGAACCCCGGTGTAATTCCCCTTGAACTGATCGAAGTGCAGTCCGGTCCGTATCTGGGCGAAGACGACATCGTGCGGTTCGAAGACAAATACGGTCGCGCCTAATCCCTTCAGGTTGCCCGTAGCCACGCCGGTGCCCTGCACCGGCGATGCGCCTCCCGCACGTTGCTTCCCGCATACATGAATTGAAGGATGGAACAGATGAACTGCGCCGTGATTTTTGGTGGCTCGGGTTTTATTGGCGTGTTCTTCGCCAAACAACTGCTTGCCAAAGGTGGTTACGACAAGGTCTACCTGTTCGACAAAGAGCAGGTCACCCAGAAGCCATTCCCCTACCGTGCTCGCCTGGTGCATGAAAGCCCGGAGATCGTTGAGATCAATGGCGACGTACGCCAGCCCATCAGTTGGAAGCCGGAAGAAACCGTCGCCCTGATCGCCAACTTCGCCGCCGTGCACCGCGAGCCCGGCCACGAAGATTACGAGTACTACGAAACCAATCTGCTGGGCGCCGAAAACGTCACCGCCTGGGCCGAACAGGTCGGCTGCAACGACCTGATTTTCACCAGCTCGATTTCGCCCTACGGTCCCAGCGAAGACCAGAAAGACGAACGCACCCTGCCCGTTCCGGCCACCGCTTACGGCGGTTCGAAACTGGCCGCCGAGAAAATTCACCAGACCTGGCTGGCAGCCGACAAGGCCAATCGTCACCTGGTGATCGTGCGTCCGGGCGTGGTGTTTGGGCCGGGCGAAGGCGGCAACGTCTCGCGTCTGGTCAAGGCCGTGATCAAGCGTTACTTCTTCTACATGGGCAACCGCACCACGCGTAAAGCTGGCACCTATGTAAAAGAGCTGTGCGCCGCGATGCTGTGGGTACTGGAACGTCAGAAAGAACAAGGTGGGCATTTCTCGCTGTTCAACATGACCATGAACCCCGGCCCGTCGATTTCCGAATACGTGGAAACCGTGTGCAGCGTCGCCGCCATCGAACGCAAAGTGCCCGCCGTGCCTTACCCGCTGTTGCTCGGCGTGGCGTACAGCATTGACGCCATTGCCCGGCCGCTGGGCATCAAGCATCCGTTCAGCCCGGTGCGCATTCGCAAGCTGGTGCGCTCCAACAACGTACTGCCGCATTTCCTCGTCGAAAACGGCTACCCCTACCAGTACAGCCTGGCCACCGCCTTCGCTGACTGGAAAACCAGCTGCCCGGATGAGTGGCGCTAACAACAGGCGGGAAGCCCCATGAGCGAAACCATTCTGGTCACCGGCGGCGCCGGTTACATCGGCTCGCACACCACCTTGGCCCTGCTGGAAGCGGGGTATCAGGTGGTGGTGTTGGACAACCTGTGCAACAGCTCCCCGGAGTCGTTGCACCGGGTGGAAAAAATCTGCGGCAAGCAGGCTGAATTCATTCAAGGCGACATCCGTGATCGGGTGTTGCTGGATGAAGTGTTCGCCTCGCGCTCCATCAGCGCCGTGCTGCACTTCGCCGGCCTCAAAGCGGTCGGCGAAAGCGTGGCCAAGCCGTTGGACTATTACGAGAACAACGTCGCCGGCAGCGTGACCCTGTGTCAGGCCATGGCCGCCGCCGGCGTTTACCGGTTGGTGTTCAGCTCGTCCGCCACGGTGTACGGCGAACCGACGCAAATGCCGATTCGCGAAGACTTCCCCACCGGCATACCGACCAACCCTTACGGGCGCTCGAAGCTGATGGTCGAAGAGCTACTGCAAGACCTGGCCCGCTCCGAACCGCGCTGGAGCATCGCCCTGCTGCGTTACTTCAACCCGGTGGGCGCCCACAGCAGCGGCCTGATCGGCGAAGACCCCAACGGCATTCCCAACAATTTGCTGCCCTACATCAGCCAGGTTGCCATCGGCAAACTCAAGCAGTTGTCGGTGTTTGGCAATGACTACCCCACCGTCGACGGCACCGGCGTGCGTGATTACATCCACGTCGAAGACCTCGCCGACGGGCACCTGAAGGCCTTGCAAACCATCGCTGGCGACAGCGGCGTGAAGGTCTGGAACCTGGGCACGGGCCAAGGCTACAGCGTGCTTGAAATGCTCAAGGCATTTGAAGCGGCCAGCGGCCAGGCGGTGCCTTTTCAAATCGTTCCGCGCCGCCCCGGGGACATCGCCGAGTGCTGGGCCGACCCAGCCAAAGCGGCCACCGAGCTTGGCTGGAAAGCCGAGCGCGGCCTCGACCAGATGATGAGCGACACCTGGCGTTGGCAGTCTGCCAACCCTCAGGGCTATTCGAAATAACGCACCACGCCGGACGATGTGGCGGCGGCTTCACCCGCATGTTTTGTCGACAAAGCATCGCGGCTGAAGCCGCTCTCACAAGGGTTTTGTGATCCTTCAGGAGCTTCTTATGATCCGTAAATGCTTATTCCCCGCCGCCGGTTACGGCACCCGTTTTCTTCCGGCCACCAAGGCCATGCCCAAAGAAATGCTGCCCATCGTCAACAAGCCGCTGATTCAGTACGGCGTGGAAGAAGCCCGTGACGCGGGCCTGCAACACATGGCCATCGTGACCGGTCGTGGCAAGCGTTCGCTGGAAGACCATTTCGACATCAGCTACGAGCTGGAGCACCAGATTCGCGGCACCGACAAGGAACACTTCCTGGCCGGCACCCGCGAGCTGATTGATGGCTGCACTTTTTCCTATACCCGTCAGGTGGCCATGAATGGCCTGGGCCACGCGATTCTGTGTGGTCAGCCGCTGATTGGCGACGAGGCGTTTGCCGTGGTGTTGGCCGATGACCTGTGCATCAACCTCGACGGCGATGGCGTGCTCACGCAGATGATCAAGCTGTACAACCAGTTCCGCTGCTCCATCGTGGCGATTCAGGAAGTACCGGCCGACCAGACCCACAAGTACGGCGTCATTGCCGGCGAGCTGATCCGCGACGACCTCTACCGCGTGCACAGCATGGTGGAAAAACCCAAGCCCGAAGATGCGCCGTCAAACCTGGCAATCATCGGCCGCTACATTCTGACGCCGGACATTTTCGGCCTGATCGCCGACACCGAGCCGGGCAAGAACGGCGAAATCCAGATCACCGACGCCCTGCTGAAACAAGCCAAATCCGGCTGCGTGCTGGCGTACAAGTTCAAGGGCCAACGCTTCGACTGCGGCAGCGCTGAAGGCTACGTGGAAGCGACCAATTTCTGTTTTGAAGAGCTGTATCTCAAAGGCAAGTAGCACGAGCAGGGCCGCGCCATAGGCGTGGCCCACAGCCTTTCGGGTGTCAGGTTTTAGGGACTCGCTCCCTTGCAGTTAACCGTCCCAACGCAGGCAAGCGCATGAGAAATTCCAATAATAAGTTCCGTAAGGACATAAACGGCCTGCGCGCGTGGGCTGTTGTAGCGGTAGTTTTATTCCACTTCGGCGTCTCTGGTTTTTCCGGCGGTTTCGTGGGCGTGGACGTGTTTTTCGTGATCTCCGGCTTCCTGATGACGGGCATCATTCTCCGTGGTCTCGAGGCCAATTCGGCGGCCGCAGCGAGCGGTGTGATTGACCCCCGACGCTTCTCCATCATCGCCTTCTACCTGGCGCGGGCACGGCGCATTCTTCCCGCGCTACTGGTGCTGTGTCTGGTGCTGATGGTGGTGGGCTGGTTCGTATTGCCCGCAGTGGAATACAAGCAGTTAGGCAAACATGCCATCAGTGCGCTGGGGTTCTTGTCCAACGTGTTGTTCTGGCGCGAAGACGGCTATTTCGATACCGCCTCCTACGACAAGCTGCTGCTGCATACGTGGTCGTTGTCGGTCGAATGGCAGTTCTACTTGATGCTGCCGATTTTCATGGCCGTCATTTACAAACTTCGCCCGAGCCGACGCGCCCAAGCCATCGGTTTGTCGGCTGTGCTGCTGTTTTCGCTGCTGCTGTGTATTGCCGCCACCCCAATCAAAACCACCGCCGCTTTCTACCTGCTGCCGACCCGAGCCTGGGAAATGCTGGCGGGCGGCTTGGTTTACTTGCTGGCGCAACGCATCGTTTTGTCAGCGGGCCAACAGCGCAGCGTGGAGATCGCCGGCTTCGCGCTGTTAGTCGCCGCCATCGCTGTGTTCGACAGCAACAGCCAATGGCCGGGCTGGCGCGCCACCGTGCCGGTGTTCGCGACCATGCTGATTCTGTTCGCCGCTCGCCAGGATTCGCTTTTTACCGGCACGCGCATCGCGCAGTGGCTGGGCGACAGTTCCTATTCGCTGTACCTGTGGCACTGGCCGCTGGTGGTGGGGCTGGTGTACCTGGAGTTGCAGGATTCGGTGCCGGCCATTGTCGTGGGCCTGGTACTCACGCTGGTGCTCGGCGGCTTGTCGTACCGTTTTATCGAGCGTCCGGCGCAGCTCAGCCTGAACGTAATGCGCCAACGTCTGAGCGCCTTGGTGATTGTCGCGGTGACGCTGCTGGTGATGGTGCCCGGCGGCGTAATCGTGCTGCAGCACGGCATTCCTGGGCGGCTGCCGGCGCAGGTCGATGCGCTGTTCGCCGAGTCGGACAACAAAAATCCGCGCCTGGGTGAGTGCATGCAGAACGAATTCAGCGCGGTGCCGGAATGCACCTACGGCGGCCCCAAGCTCGGCGTCATCGTGGTCGGCGACAGCCATGCCGGTGCGCTGATACGCGCGGTGCAGCGAGCCTTGCCCAGCACCGATGAACATGCGTTGGACTGGACCATGAGCAACTGCCCGACCATCGCCAACATCAAAGCCGTCGGCCAGATCACGTATCGCTGCGGCAGCTTTATCGCGCGCAAAAGCCAGACGCCGGATGCGGCGCTGGGGCAAACGCCGATGCTGATCATCAACCGCACCTCCAACTACCTGATGGGCCCCAACGAGCCTGACCGCACCCGCGAGGTGCCGGTGCCGGAGCTGTATTTCGACAAACCGTTCGCCTCGCGCAGCCCCGAATACCTGCAAGCCATGCGCGAGGGCATCATCGACACCGCTTGCGCGTTCGCCAAGCAACGGCCGGTGTACATGCTGCGACCGATTCCCGAGCTCAAGCGCGACGTGCCAAAAACCATGGGCCGGGCGGCCATGCGCGGCAAGCAAGAGCGGGTGTCAATTTCCATGGACGAATACCGCCAGCGCAATGCCTTCGCCTGGGAAACCCAAGACCTCGCTGCCGCGCGTTGCGGCGTGACCATTCTTGATCCCCTGCCCTACCTGTGCCGCGACGGCAACTGCTACGGCGACGCCGATGGGCACCCGCTGTATTTCGACGACGACCACCTGAGCGAGTACGGCGGCGACCGCTTGCGCCCGTTGTTCCAACGCATGTTTGTGACCAGCGACGCCACTGCCCATACCGGGACAACGCTGAACGGCGCGCCTTCTTTAGAGACCACACCATGATTTACTCAAGCCCTCGGCGCTTTTATTCCCTGGACTTCATTCGCGGCGTCGCAGCACTGGCCGTGGTGTTCTGGCACTGGCAGCACTTCTTCTTCCAGGGCAGCACCTTTGTGCCGTACGAGATGGAACAGCAACCGTTCTACAACGTGTTCTTCCTGTTCTACCAAACCGGCTGGCTGGCGGTGGACTTCTTCTTCTCGCTTTCGGGCTTCATCTTCTTTTGGCTGTATGCGCGAGAAATCGCCGAGCGAACGGTCGGCGGCTGGGAGTTTTTCGTGCTGCGGTTTTCGCGGCTCTACCCGCTGCACATCGCCACGTTCCTGTTTGTGCTGTTGGCCCAGCAGTGGGTCATGGCGCGCACCGGCGACTACTTCGTGGTGCCCTTCAACGACCTGTACCACGCCGTACTGAACCTGTTCATGGCCTCCAGCTGGGGCATGGAGAAAGGTCCGTCGTTCAACGGGCCGATCTGGTCGGTGTCGGTTGAAGTGCTGATGTACCTGGTGTTCTTCATCGTCTGCCTGATGTTCCGCCAACGGCTGTGGGCTCACGTGGCGATGCTGGCCCTGGGCGCCGTGGTGATGGTGGCGGAGCCCATCGTTGGGCGCGGCATTTTCTCCTTCTTCCTTGGTGGCCTGATCTTCCGGTTGTATCGCTACGTGTGCGCGCGCGGTTGGCTGCCGCGCGTGCTGCCGTGGGCGGTGGGCGCCAGTGCCGTGCTGTGGCTGGTGACCGTGGTGGAGGTGTATCACCCGTGGTTCTGGCCGCTGGTGCAGAACATTGCGCAAAGCGTGCTGCCGGAAAAATTCGCCGGCCTGCTCGACAAAGCCGTACACGGCGCCACCCGCGCCATTGTCGTGGCCGTGCTGTTTCCGCTGAGCATCTTTACCCTGGCGCTGGTGGAAACCAAACGCGGCTACCTTGGCAAACGCCTGGCCATGGTCGGCAACCTCACCTACTCCTCGTACCTGCTGCATTTCCCGTTGCAGTTGGTGTTCTTCACCGTGCTGACCCAGAACGGCGTGAGCCCGACGTTCTTCTACGGTGAAGTGTCGATGCTGGTGTTTTTTGCCGTGCTGATTCCGTTGTGCCTGATCAGCTTCCGCTACTTTGAAACCCCCGCCCAACGCTTCCTGCGCAACGCCCTGCTGCGTTCTGCAGCGAAGACCGAGGCGAAAAAAGACAACCACAAAAACAACAACCTCGCCGTCGCTTCCAGCGCGAACAGCGAACAACCGAGCTAGGAATTCGTTATGGGCCGTGTCATCAGCATGATTGTTTTCTTCGCCACCCTGGCGGTGATTCTCTACACCGGGCTGCGCAGCGACCCGGTGCCGCAAGCCTTCGAGTATCAGGACTTGCTCCACCACCTCAGCGCTTTCGCCGTGCTGGTATGCAGCGCCCGCCTGGCCTTCCCCGCCACGCACGCGTTCTGGACCGTGCTGTATTGCCTGCTGTTCGCCCTGATGATCGAGCTAACCCAAGGCTTGCTGCCGCTGCGCGATCCGTCGCTTGCCGACATGGCCGCGAACGTGGTGGGCGTGCTTATCGGCTTGGCCATCGCGCTGCAACTGAAACGGCAGATCGTGCAGCGTCAGACAGCGCGGGGCTAAAGCCGCGTTAGCCGCGATCGCGCGCGCGGCGCTCGCGGTAGTGGTTGTTGGCGATGACACCGATGGCGCAGATCACCACATAGGTGGCGGCATTGGCGGGAATTTGCAGGTTGAAATCCACCAGCGAGTGGATCAGCAACGCCACGATTCCCAGGCTCGCGCCAAAGCCCACGCCGGCCCGGTAGGTGGATTCGCCGCGCCACATGGCCCGTTGCGCGTGGTACAGGCCCAGCAGCACAAAGATCAGCAACGGCAGGCTGCCGAGCAGGCCGTATTCAATGATGAATTGCAGGTAATCGTTGTGCGCGTGGTCGAAGTGCAGGGTGATTTCCGGCCCCGCATATTTACCGAACAGCACCTCAAACGTGCCGGCGCCGTGGCCGGTCAGCCAGTGTTCTTTGGCCAGCGGCAGCGCTTGTTCGTAGACGGTGCCGCGCAGTTCATTGGCGGCCTGAATGGTTTGGCCATCGACCACCACCGCTTGCAATTGCGTCGAGGCGATGCGGTCCACGAGTTTATCGAGGCCGAAGTATTGGCTGACGATCAGCACGTCGATCACCAGCAAACTCGCGAGAATCAGCCCGTTGCGCAGCCGATGGGTTTTGTCGGTCAGTAAGAACGTCCCGCCCACCAGCAGCAGACTGGTGAAAAACGCTCCGTTGCCCATACGCGAATGGCTCATCACCAGCGCAATGGTCATCAGCACCAGCGCCAAGCGCAGGCGCCCCTTGGGGCCCAGCAGCATCTCCAGCACATTGACCCAGCGAAATGGGCGCTCATCGCGCAGCGCCAGCAACAGGCCAACGCCCGCCGCCAGGGTTAACTCCAGATACCCGGCAAAATGGTTGCGGTTAACGAAGGTGCCGGTGGCGTCGCCCAGGTAATGGGTTTTCGCGCCAACGAGCAAATCTTCGACCCCCGACAGGGTCATCACCACACCAAAGAACGCCTGGAACGTGCCGCTTATCACCAACACGGCGAGCAGCAGGCTCAGGCGTTTGCGCGTGCGAAACAAATCCACCACCAGCAAAAACAGCAGGCTGTAGGCGATGCCGAGCATCAGGTATTGGAAGGTGGCGGCAGCGTCGACGGTCATGCCGGTGAGCCACTGCACCAGCACCCACACTTGGCTGAGCAGCAACAGGCCAAGCATCGGCAGCGCCGGGCGTAGCGTGGGGCCCATGTCGCGGTTGCGGCGCCAGGCATTCAGCGCCCAACCGGCGCCCAGAATGCAGCAGAGCAGCACCAGCAGGCCCATGGACCAATCGCGGTTGCTGCCGATCGGCAAGGGCAACCACAACAGCAGCAACAAAGCGCCGCTGATCAGCAGACGTTCCAGACGTTTCGAGGGAGCGGCCATGCCGGGCGTCCTTGCAAAAAAGAGTGAGTCGAATAGCGCTCGTGGACCGCAACGGCACCGCAATCAGGGCCAAATGCTATCACCTCGACGGAGCGCGGCGAAACGCAAAATCCCGCGCCAGAGCCTCGCGCTGACGAATGACGGCTGTGGTTAAAACCCTGCCGGCCTGCTGTGGTCACAACAGCCCTAGCCTCTTTTGCGAGCGACCCTCACACGTGACGATTGCCGGCCTTATTTTCGACTGCGATGGCACCTTGGTAGACAGCGAGCGCGTCGCCGCCCGCCTGCTTCATGAGTTGCTTGCAGAGCAAAGCATCCACATGCCCGCCGACCAGGTGCTCACGCGCTTTCGCGGCATTCCCTTCGCCCAGTTCATCAGCGAAATGATCGCGTTGTACCCCGCCCTGAACGGCCACCACCTGGACCAGGAGTTTCGCCGCCGCAGCTTGCCGCTGCTGCGCGACCACGTCGAAGAAATGCCCGGCGCCGGGGCGTTTGTACGCGGCACCACGCTGCCCATTTGCGTGGCCTCGAACGGGCCGCGGGAAAAGATCGAAACCAACCTGGCGGCGGTGGGTTTACTCGACGTTTTTGGCGCGCGGATTGTCAGCGCCTATGACGTGAATGCGTGGAAGCCTTCGCCACGCTTGATCGAGCACGCGGCGAACCTGATTGGCGTGCCGGTGGAGAAGTGTTTGTTGGTGGACGACAGCGTGCCGGGCGTACAGGCCGGGATTAGCGCCGGGGCGCATGTGGCGGCGTACGGGGATACCGACTTCAGTGAGTTCGCTGGGGCGGCGAATTTTTATCGGGTGCGGGATTTTGCTGAGTTGGAGCGGTTGGTGAAGCGGTTGTCGTGATTTTGTGGGAGCGGCTAATCGGAAATGCCGCCCAGCCGCCCCCACACGTTCAAAGCCGTTCCAATGCCAACGCTACGCCCTGCCCACCACCGATGCACAACGTGGCCAGCCCTTTCTTGGCGTCACGCTTGATCATTTCGTGCAGCAAGGTCACCAGTACGCGGCAGCCTGATGCGCCGATGGGATGACCGATGGCGATGGCGCCGCCGTTGACGTTGACCTTGCTCGCATCCCAGCCGAGTTCTTTGCCGACCGACAGCGCCTGCGCGGCGAAGGCTTCGTTGGCTTCGATCAGGTCGAGTTGGTCCAGCGTCCAGCCGGCTTTTTCCAGGCAGCGTTTGGTGGCCGAAACCGGGGCGATGCCCATGATGGCCGGGTCGACACCGGCATTGGCGTAGGCGGCGATTTTCGCCAGCACGGGCAGGCCCAACGCCTTGGCTTTGTCGGCGCTCATGAGGATCACGGCAGCGGCGCCGTCGTTGAGGCTGGAGGCGTTGCCGGCGGTGACGGTGCCGTCCTTCTTAAAGGCGGGTTTGAGTTTGGCCAGCGCTTCGGCGGTGGTGCCGGCGCGAGGTTGTTCGTCGGTGGCGAACGCCACCGGGTCGCCTTTGCGCTGCGGGATCAGGATCGGCGTGATCTCGTCGCTGAAGCGCCCGCCTTCAATCGCGGCCACGGCTTTCTGCTGCGAGCCGGCGGCGAAGGCGTCCTGCGCTTCGCGAGTGATCGCATACTTTTCCACCAGATTCTCGGCAGTGATGCCCATGTGGTAGTCGTTGAAGGCGTCCCACAAGCCGTCGGTGATCATGGTGTCCATGACTTGAGCATGGCCCATGCGCAAACCGGTGCGGGCGCCCGGCATTACATACGGCGCGAGGCTCATGTTTTCCTGGCCGCCAGCGATGATCACGTCGGCATCGCCACAGCGAATGGCCTGGGCGCCGAGGTGCAGCGCTTT
>Ga0157370_10000899_pt1 | contig 37736 bp, 33 predicted proteins | sample C35metaG_FD_113463 | JGI IMG/M metagenome (GOLD analysis project Ga0157370, IMG submission 113463) | Corn rhizosphere microbial communities from Kellogg Biological Station, Michigan, USA - C3-5 metaG | ecosystem: Host-associated > Plants > Roots > Rhizosphere > Soil | place: USA: Michigan... | reverse complement strand
ATACGCCTAAAGGGTCTTCTTCTTTCGCTTGGGAAGTACAATAATTTGATTAAAAGAGCGTTTTCTTTTACAGTATAAAATTAAAATAATGAATAGCAGAAATTTTTTATTAGCGGCTTTATTTTTTGCAGGTGTGACAACGTCTTTTGCACAGTCTAACTTGTTAAATGCTAAAACGCCGGATGAAATAGGTAAAAAAACCGCAGAGCAGGACTCATTAGATAATGATAAGCCTTTACCTTACGGTTATGTGGGAGATAGGGATGTTTTGCTTGCCAGAAAAGTTTGGGAGGTAATTGATCTTGATCAAAGAATTAACTTTCCTATGTATTTTCCTGTTGAAGATAATATAGGCGATGATAGAAGATCACTATTCAGTGTTTTAATTACTGCTATCAAAGATGGTCAGCTAACTGAAGTATATGATGATTCTTACTTTACGCTAAAGAAAACTGGGGATGATATCCAGTCTGTTTTCTTTTTCAAAGAGCTTAATGAGTCTGGTACTGATATCATGAACCAGAATCCTGGAAAAAGTGAGGCTGATCTAAAAGCTAAAGGTTTGCTTACAGATGAGCATTATACTACATCTGAGCTTACCGGTGCTGATGTTACCAAATATAAAATAGTTGGTACATGGTACTTTGATAAAAGGCAAGGTGAAATGAAATACAGAATTCTTGGAATTTGCCCAATGGCTGTGGATGCCCTTACTAAATTAAGGCAGGGTGCAGAAGCAGAGCCTATTGAGCTTTTCTGGGTGTTCTATCCTGGAGCAAGAGATATCCTTCATAAAGCGAAAGCATTTAATGAGAAAAACTCAGCAATGCCTATCACTTTTGATCACTTGCTTAACTCAAGACGTTTTACTGCAGTAATTGTTAGAGAAGAAAACGTTTATGGAGATAGACTTATAGAAGATTACATGAAAGATAATTCACAAATGCAATTGCTTGAGGCAGAACGTATCAAAGATAAGATACGTAACTTTGAGCAGGATATGTGGAACTACTAACAGGTATATTCTTCAAAATACTAAAACTCTTACCCTAGTGGTAAGAGTTTTTTTATTTTTGCACTATGAAAGATTTTATCATTGTGGGAGCCGGGCTTGCAGGAATTAGTTTTGCTGAAACAGCCATTAATAATAACAAATCGTTTGTTGTTATTAATGACGATTCACAGAATTCATCCCGTGTTGCTGCCGGATTATATAATCCGGTTGTTTTAAAGCGATTCAGTCTTCCTCAGGATGCTGCGATACATCTTGAATTTATGGTGCCTTTTTACGAAAGGATGCAGGATAGACTTAAGATTACTTTTGATTTTCCGCTATCGGTGTATAGAAAATTTGCTTCTATAGAAGAACAGAATAATTGGTTTCAGGCTGCTGATAAACCTGCGTTAGAACTCTTTCTCTTACCTGAAATACTTCATGTAGAATATAAGGGATTACCTTCGCCTTTTGGTTTTGGTAAAGTATTGCATACCGGATACGTAGATACATTAGCTTTGGTTAACTCTTATCATAGCTACCTTAAGAGTCTGAACGATACTTTCATTACAGATACTTTTGATCATTCTGAATTGGTAATCTACGAAGATCATATTTCTTATAAAGGTATAGATGCGAAGCATATAGTTTTTGCTGAGGGCTTCGGTATACATTCTAATCCTTACTTTAAGCATTTGCCACTCGATGGTACTAAAGGGGAATTACTCCTTATAAAAGCCCCGGATCTTAATCTTGATGTAGCTGTTAATGCTAGTATTTTTATATTACCTGTTGAAAAGGATATTTATAAAGTGGGTGCTACCTATGAATGGTATGATAAAACATCAGTTCCAACTGAAGCGGGTAAAAAGGAACTCGTTGAAAAGTTAAACGATCTTATAACGTGTGAATATGAAATTCTTGAGCATCTGGCAGGAATACGTCCAACCGTGAAAGACCGTAAACCGCTTATAGGAACACATCCTCAGTATAAAAGGATACATTTATTAAATGGCCTTGGTACGAGAGGAGTTATGCTTGGACCATCAATGGCAAAAGAATTATATGATTCCATAATTTCAGGGGAACCTGTAAGAAAGGAAGTAGGATTACACCGATTTAAGAATGTTTAGTATTTCTCCAGTTCTTATCATAATTCACAAAAATATTAATCCAGATATTTCGGGATACCCTCATTATTAATGGCATAAATGCTACAAGTGAAACTATAATTGTAATGAATGCCGTTTTAAGACTGGTTTCTAATAATGAAAATGATATTGCAAATGCGGCAAGGCTAATCGCAACACCTATACCATAACTAACATACATGGCGCCAAAATAGAAAGATGGTTCAATTTTATAAGGCTGGCCGCAATGGCTGCATCTTTCGTGCATTTTGTATATCTTCGCCAAATTAAATGGATTTTTGTCCACATACATACTTTCCTCATGGCATCGGGGACATGTTCCTGTTAAAATGCTATATAATTTGGATCCTTTTTTTAACATTTGCAAAAAATTTGTTGTTAAACAAATTTACGACTTTAATAAGACAAAAGAACAATGCTTAATATACATAATTTATCAGTTTCTTTCGGTGGAACATATTTGTTTGAGGAAGTTACTTTCAGGCTTGGTGCCGGAGACAGGGTTGGCCTTGTAGGCAAAAATGGTGCTGGAAAATCGACCATGCTAAAAATACTTTCGGGAGAGCAACAATATGATTCAGGAGTTATCGCAACTGAAAAAGAAATTAAGCTTGGTTTTCTTAAACAGGATATTGATTTTATAAAAGGTCGTACTGTTCTTGAAGAAGCTTATCAGGCCTTTGAAGAAATTAAAAGAGCTGAAGGCAAAATTGATAAAATCAATCATCAGCTAGTTACCAGAACCGATTACGAAAGTGAAGAATATTCTCAACTTATTGAAGATTTAAGTGATGTTACGCATCATTATGAAATTCTTGGCGGATATAACTATGTAGGTGATACTGAGAAAATATTACTGGGACTTGGTTTTAAACGTGAGGATTTTGATAAGGCAACTGATACTTTTTCCGGGGGTTGGCGTATGCGTATTGAGTTGGCTAAATTGCTACTTCAATATAACGATGTACTTCTTCTGGATGAGCCTACCAACCACCTTGATATTGAAAGTATCATTTGGCTGGAATCGTTTCTGAGAACTTATCCCGGTGTTGTCGTTATTGTATCTCACGATAAGATGTTCCTGGATAATGTAACAAACAGAACTATAGAAATATCTTTAGGTAAGGCATATGATTTTAATAAGCCATATTCTCAATATCTTGAGCTTAGGCAGGAATTAAGAGAAAAACAATTAGCTACTCAAAAGAATCAGGAGAAGAAGATTGAGCAAACTGAAAAACTTATTGAGAAATTCAGGGCTAAGGCTTCCAAAGCGTCAATGGCGCAATCGCTTATCAAAAAGCTTGATAAGGTAGAGCGCATTGAAGTAGATGAAGATGATAATTCTGTAATGAATATTTCATTTCCGGTTTCTGTAGTACCTGGACGAGTTGTAGTTGAAGCTGAAGGTGTTACTAAAAAATACGGAGATAAAACGATCTTAAAAGATATCGATCTTTTAGTGGAACGTGGCAGTAAGATTGCTTTTGTTGGCCAAAATGGACAAGGTAAATCTACCTTTATAAAAGCTATCACTAAAGATATAGATTACGAAGGAACTATTAAATTGGGTCATAATGTTCAGTTAGGCTATTTTGCGCAAAATCAGGCTGAGTATCTTGATGGCGAAATTACGTTGCTTCAAACAATGGAAGATGCTGCTACTGATACTAACCGATCTAAAGTGCGTGATATGCTTGGTTCTTTCCTTTTTAGGGGAGATGATGTAGAGAAGAAGGTAAAAGTACTTTCGGGAGGGGAAAGAAACCGTTTAGCGCTTTGTAAGCTGTTGTTACAGCCAATAAATGTGCTTGTAATGGATGAGCCTACAAACCACCTTGATATTAAGTCTAAGAATGTTTTAAAGGCGGCATTGCAAAAGTTTGAGGGTACTTTGTTACTTGTATCTCACGACAGGGATTTCCTTCAGGGAATGAGTAATATTGTTTACGAATTTAAAGATCAGAAAATAAGGGAATATTTGGGTGATATTAACTTCTATCTTGAACAACGTAATATGCAGAATATGCGTGAAGTTGAAAAGAGAGATGTTATAGCTAAAGAAATTCCTAAAGATAATAAGCAGGTTTCGTATCAGGATCAGAAGAAAAATAAGTCGCTTCAAAACAGGCTGAGCAAAATTGAAAGCCAGATAAAAGAAGTTGAAAGAGGTATTCAGCATGATGATAAGCAGTTAGCAGGCAATTATGAAAAACTAATGGCAGATGCAGCTTTCTTTACGGCCTATGAAAATAAAAAGAAAGAACTTGATAAACTTATGGAAGACTGGGCAATTGTTCAGGATGAAATAGAAAAGGCATAAATAAAAAAAGAGCTCCATATGGAGCTCTTTTTTTATGGATTTTTAATTTCCACTGCGGTTTTTTTCTTAGAGATAGTAATATCATTTTTGGCATCCCCATTTTTATTTTTTACACTAATGCCATCACTACCTACACTTACAGATGTTCCATCCGGATCTTCAACGGGTGGAGGTGGAGGTGTTGCAGGAGGAGTCTGCGTTACCGGCTTAGGAGCAGGTGGTGGTGCAGGGTCTTCTACCGGAGGTGGTGCAGGAGGCGGAATTGGCTCCTCTTTTTTCTTGCAGGAAGCCATCATTAGTATGGCTAAACCCGACATTAAAATTAACTTCTTCATGTTTAAAAATGTTACTTGGTTTACTGATAAATTTACAATTTTAAAAACAGTGAAGCTGTATAAATAACTTTAATTTAAGATATTAGACCTATTCGTTGTGAATGTTCAATAGCATCTTTGCTATCTTTAAAATAACAGGTCGCAACTCCCATAGACTCCATGTTTTTTATAGCGGCAATGGCTTTTTGTTTTTTATGATGCCCAGTTTGTCTTATGTAGACCGCTTTTACAGTTAAAGGGAATATCTTGCAAACGTCTTCATACAAATAAGGATCATGCTGAGAATCATCACCTAACAGAGTATATTGTAGATGAGGATAGAACTCTAATATGTGCTTTATTTTATCGAACTTATGGTTGTGGTTGCCTCTGCCCGTCAAAAAGAAATCGGTTAGGCTGGTCTTAATATCTTTTAGCAAAAGAACCGCACGTGGTAATTCGTGCTTTTCGGTAAACTTTACAATAAATTTGTACAGGTTCCATTCGCTGCTTGACACGTAAAAGAAAGCATTCATTTCGTCTTTCTTATTTCTTCCTGCTGTACTTAGTGCCTGATAATGCTGTACGACGTCTTCAAATATTTTACGGTCATTTATGTTTTTCCAAAGCAGGATGTATAATTTTTTGAAGGCATTTCGCGTATGCGAAACAAGAAAGGTATCGTCAATATCAGATATGAATCCCAAAGTGCCTTCATAAGGACGTATGAATGTGCCTTTTTCTTTAATTTCTTCGTTGTTATAATAGGTACTCACATAATAATCATTCCAGCCATATCCTGTGCGTTCTTTTTCATTTAAAGGGATACAGAATTTAAAGTATCCGTCGTCAAGTGCTTTCGTGTGTATTTTTACGCCGTTTAATTCAAGATAAACATCGGCATTTGGAATGGTTTTTACGCGAAACATCCTTATTATTGACTTGGCATTTTTAAAACGTTTCTTTTCAAATTCATAACTTCCCGCTGTATTGGGTTTAAAAACATGTCCAAAAACGATAAGTTCCCCCTCATTGGCATATCCGCGGTATAGTTTTAAGATGGGCTTCATGAAAATTTATAAATTTGATAAGAGTTTAGTATTCCAATTTATCTAAATTTAATAAAAAAACTGAGATGACTCCCTTAAAGAAATGTTTATTGGTTGTTAATCCCATTTCCGGGGGTAATGATAAGGCGGAATTGATTGAGACAGTGAGACTTTATGCTGAAGAAAAAAATATTGAACTCATAGTGCTTGAAACCACTGGCGATAGTGATGAAGCTAATATTAAAGATGAATATGAAAAACATCGGCCTGAGCGTATTCTTGTTGCAGGGGGCGATGGCACGGTAAAAATAGTTGCTGAAGCTGTGGAACGCCATGACGTGATAATAGGTGTACTGCCGGCAGGTTCTGCTAACGGACTTTCTGTAGATCTTAAATTATCGGTTGATCTTAAAGAAAACCTTGATATTGCTTTTGGCGATACTATTATGGAGATAGATATGGTTTCGATTAATGGACACAAAAGCCTTCATCTTAGCGATATTGGCGTTAACGCCGAACTTATACGTAATTACGAAAACGGAACTATACGCGGTAAATTGGGTTATATGCTACAGGCTGTAAACACGCTTACCGATCTTGATACCCCGTTTAGGGTGTCTATAGAAGCTAATGGCGCTACCATTGAGACGGAAGCAAGAATGGTTGTTATGGCCAATACACAACGCTATGGAACGGGAGTGACCATAAACCCAATAGGTATTATGGATGATGGAAAATTTGAGATCGTAATCTTAAAAAGCCTGGATGTATTCCTGATAGGTAAAATACTTACAGGTAATATGCCGGTTGACAGTATTGAAGACATCGAAATTATTTCTACCGATGAAGCGATTATTACTACCAATAAGCCTGTCTGTTTTCAGATAGATGGTGAATTTTGTGGTATGGAAGAAAAGCTTGAGGTGAAAATACTGCACAGGCAAATGCGTGTTGCAATACCGTAATTATTTAAATGGGTTGCGCTCTTTCCATTCTATTTTAGGGTCGAAGTAAGGGAACAGTTTTGCCATAAACATATTAAGTAGCGGATTTTTATGTTTTATTATCCCATAAACCTGTTCGCTTCGTGCGCCCACAGAACTTTTTATTTCCATTGCCGAGCGGGCAAAAATGACATGAGAGAATTGTTTCTTTATGGCATAGCCTACCATATCATACAGCATATTTAAGTAGAGCATTTTTTCTTTTTGCACTGTATCATCATATCCCAGGAAATAAGTGTCGATATCATGACCATTACGAATAAGGGTGTTGAATCCTACCAGCTTATCATTGCAGAAATAACCATAGAAAAGAAAGTCGTCTTTAAGTTGCTGCTTGAAAACTTCAAAATGATTTTTAGGAAGATGGAAAGTATTGAAGGAAGCATTAGCCGCTACCGTCATATATAATTCGTGTATTCTGTCTTGCTGCTGTTTTATATCTTCGGCTGAAAGTTTTCTCTTCTCAATACCTTCAGCTTTTTTACGGGCGCGGTTGTATTGCGTTCGGTATTTGGTGTTCAGGTTTGCTAAATAATCGTCTATCGTAAGCCAGTTGGGACGAATATCAAAGATCATATTAGGTTGTGTGCAAAACTGATAGTACCCTTTATATCCTGCTGCTTTAAAATTTGGTAATTCAGCTTCATTAAAGTCTTTAATAGCAAGCAGGTTAATGTAAATGCATTGTTTTCTATAGCTTTTAGTTAATGTATTTAAAGCATCTTTAAACAAGGATAATGCTTGGGTCTCGGAAATAAGTTCATTCAGCAGATAAGCATTCTGACCTGTAAGTGTGTTATTGCCAATGACAATAATATGCGATGAAAACTTCTTGAAAAGGTAATCTTTAAGGCAAAAGCGTTGCTTCTCTTCTACAAAAGTATTAATGCGTCTCAGGTTTATGTATTGCGCTAATGCAATGCCACAAAGCTGTTCGTTTTTAAACAACGCTATAAAATGGCAATGCATATTTTCAGGAGCGGCCTGTTCAAGTATAGCGAGATAATTGCGTGAAAGAAAAACATTCTTTTGGGCAATAATATCCCAGTCTACTGGTAACGAATCAGAAGTCGTGTAAATTTTAAAAGTTAAGTTTTGCATCACGATATAAACGATAAATCTCCCGCAGGAGATTTATCATTATTTAAATATTATTTCCAGGCACAAATAATGCCACCCATAAGCGTTAAGCATACAATGAAATATCCTCCGTTGATTAGAATATATTTCCAGCTTCTTCTTTCGAATAATGCGTTAATGCCTATAATTGGAAATGCAAGGAAAAGGCCTGACATGAAGCCATGAAGCATTCCGTGTTTAAAAGTTCTGTAAGCTGTGCCGTAATCGGCCATAAAAGCATCATACGAAGGTTTGATCTCTGCAGCGTGCGGACCACCAACCATTCCTGATGCTCCATATTGATGGATAACAAGAAACTGAACTATAAAGCCTATCATAAAAGCAAATAGTATAGTAAGACCAAATATCTTAAACATATTCGAGCCTTTGGCTTTCTCTTCGGTCATACCGGTTTCTTTCATCCAAATGGTTCCGAAAACTTTAGGGTTATACCAGATAAACCCGATTGGGAGCGTGCATAGTGCAGCCACAAAAATGGCTAAAAAATTAGGTGTCATAGATTTTTGTTGTTAGTGTTTGGTACAACAAATGTATATTATTTTTAAGAAATTGATAGCAGATATCCTTATTTAGAATCAGTTGCAAATGATTTGATGAAATTCCAAAACGGCCTGTCTTTCAGGTAGTTTAAATTGTATTCGTTGGCATAGGCTTCGCGTTCGAAGCTGATATTGCGATAGGCTATGTTTTTGCTTTTATATTTTCCAAGTAATATAAAATATTCGGTTACATACCAGATGTAAAAAGGAATAACTAACAACTCCATCTGCTGGCGAAGATGTATCCTTTCATGATTTATGAGTCTTTGATTATCTTTCATCCTTTTATCGCGCAAAATGATAAAAGGGAACAACGCCATACCGGTATATCCTTTTGGAATTAAATATTTAGATGCAATTAGTATCATTAAATGTAAAGTTCATAAATTTGCGCGTATGAGTGGGCAAAATTCTGAAAATAAATTAACCGAAGGCGAAGATTATTATCTTACGCCGGAAGGATACAAGGTATTTACCGAAAAATTTCATTTAAAACGCGGTTTTTGCTGTAAAAACGGCTGCCGCCATTGCCCGTACGGTTACGATAAAAAAACAGGAACATTTAAAAAATAGTTTACAGTCCCGGTTTACAGTCTCAGTAATCCACTGAGCAGACTGAAAACTGCGACTGCGACTGAAAACTTAAAATATGACATTCCAAGAACAGATTCAGGAAGGAATACCTTCGGTTTTACCACAAGTTAAGCCGTATGAAACGGACATAAACCATGCTCCTAAGCGTAAAGAGATATTAACTGCCGAAGAAAAAAAACTGGCGTTGCGCAATGCACTCCGCTATTTTGATGCAAAAGATCATGCAGAGCTGGTTAAAGAATTTACGCATGAGCTGGAAACCTACGGACGTATTTATATGTACCGCCTTCGTCCGGATTATAAAATGTATGCCAGGCCTATAGATGAATATCCGGGTAAATCGAACCAGGCAAAAGCTATAATGCTTATGATCCAGAATAACCTTGATTACGCAGTAGCACAGCATCCGCACGAGCTGATTACGTATGGAGGTAATGGCGCGGTATTCTCTAACTGGGCACAGTACAGGCTTACGATGAAGTATCTTAGTGAAATGACAGAGGAACAAACACTTGTTATGTACTCAGGTCATCCAATGGGGCTTTTTCCATCTCATAAAGAAGCGCCAAGGGTTGTGGTTACTAACGGTATGATGATTCCGAATTATTCCAAACCTGATGATTGGGAAAAATTCAATGCACTTGGCGTATCACAATATGGACAAATGACCGCAGGAAGTTATATGTATATAGGTCCGCAGGGAATTGTTCATGGTACTACGATAACTGTACTTAATGGCGGAAGAAAAATTGCTAAAAATGGCGAGGGACTTGAAGGTAAAGTATTTGTTACATCTGGTCTTGGCGGTATGAGCGGTGCTCAGCCAAAAGCAGGAAATATTGCAGGTTGTATTACGGTTTGTGCAGAGGTTAATCCTAAAGCAGTAAACACACGCCATTCTCAGGGGTGGGTAGATGAAGTAATAACTGACATTGATGCTCTTGTAGAACGAGTGGCCTTGGCTAAAGCCAATAAAGAAGTGGTTTCTATAGCATATCAGGGTAACGTGGTAGAGGTGTGGGAAGCATTTGATAAACAAAATATTTATGTAGATTTAGGTAGTGACCAGACTTCGCTTCACAATCCGTGGGCAGGAGGTTATTATCCTGTAGGTATATCGTTAGAAGAATCCAACAAAATGATGGCCGAAAATCCTGAGCTTTTTAAAGAAAAAGTACAGGAGTCATTACGCAGGCAGGCAGCTGCTATCAACAAACACACAGCTAAAGGCACCTATTTCTTTGATTACGGAAACGCCTTCCTTCTTGAGGCATCGCGTGCCGGAGCAGATATTATGGCTGCAAATGGTATCGACTTTAAATATCCTAGTTATGTACAGGATATTATGGGTCCTATGTGTTTTGATTATGGTTTTGGGCCATTTCGTTGGGTATGTGCTTCAGGCAAGCCGGAAGATTTAGCAAAGACCGATGCTATTGCTGCATCTATATTAGAAGAGATGGCAAAAACAGCGCCTGTTGAAATTAAACAACAGATGCAGGATAACATAAAATGGATTAAGGGTGCACAAGAGAATAAACTTGTTGTAGGTTCTCAGGCACGTATATTATATGCCGATGCTCAGGGAAGGATAAATATTGCAAATGCTTTTAATAAGGCTATTGCCAATGGCGAAATAGGTAATGTGGTACTGGGTCGTGACCACCATGATGTATCAGGTACAGACTCTCCATACCGCGAAACCTCTAATATTTATGACGGTTCCCGCTTTACGGCAGATATGGCTATTCATAACGTTATTGGAGATAGTTTCCGTGGGGCAACCTGGGTTAGTATCCATAACGGTGGAGGCGTAGGCTGGGGAGAGGTAATCAACGGCGGATTTGGTATGGTTCTTGATGGTTCTCCAGAGGCGTCAAGGCGTTTAGAATCAATGCTTTTCTGGGATGTAAATAACGGTATCGCGAGACGCAGCTGGGCAAGAAATGATGAAGCTATTTTTGCTATAAAAAGAGCTATGGAAGCTCAGCCGCTGTTAAAGGTAACACTCCCTAATATTGTAGACGATGCTTTGCTGGGCTGATAATTAAAAAGGTTAATTTTCAGCTGCCACTTTGCTATGAACCATTAACTTTTAAAATTATGAAGACTGTAAAATTGCTATCCTTACTGTTTATTACCGCTATTGCGGCTTCCTGCAGTTCTGTAAGGGTTAATTCGGATTATGATGATAATGCCGACTTTAACCAATATAAAACTTACGGATTTTTAGATAAAGCTATTGAAAAAGCTGAGATATCTGATCTGGATAAGAAAAGGATATTAAGCGCTATAGATGCCGAGTTCCAGAAAAAAGGCTTTACAAAAAGTGAAAACCCTGCGCTATTGGTAAATATTTTTACCAAAGCCAACAAAGAAGTTAATGTAAACCAATGGGGTTACGGAGGCGGTTTTGGCTGGGGCTGGGGATACGGTTGGGGTTGGGGAGGCCCGGGCTGGGGAGGTAATTATACCTCTGTAAGTACCTCTACCGAAGGAACACTTTTTATAGATCTTATTGATGCCAATAAAAAAGAACTGGTGTGGCAGGGTGTAGGTTCAGGAGTGTTAACCCTTGACCGTGATAAGAAACAACAACGTATTAACGAGTTTGTTTCAGAGATCATGAAACAGTTCCCTCCACAAAAGAAAAAATAAGTTTTAATAACTAAAAACGCAGCTTATCAGGCTGCGTTTTTTATGCGTTTAATTTTTTTTAAGAAAATGTATAATAAAACAATGTTAATTGAAGTTATGTATATACTGTTTTAATCAATTGTTATTTCAATTATTACTTTGTTTCTGTAGCCACGGCCAAAAGCCGTGGCTTTGCTTTTTCATTGTTGCTTAATTTTTAAGAACCATCTTATATTTTGGGTAATTAAAATATATATAATACGGTTTACTATTATTAAGTGAGAAATTCGTAATTTTACGTTATAAATATTGTTTTGTACACTATGAATGCACCTATTGAAACCAACCCGCTGATCGACAGATTACCTACACACTTAAGGCAGTTTATCAAACCTCAGGATTATACCGACTACACGCCTATTAATCAGGCTGTATGGCGTTATGTAATGCGCAAAAATGTAGACTATCTGAGCAGGGTAGCACATAGCTCTTACCTTGATGGTCTTAAAAAGACGGGTATTGAAGTAGATAATATCCCTAGCATGTATGGTATGAACAGGATATTGCAGGAAATAGGATGGGCTGCAGTAGCGGTAGACGGTTTTATTCCGCCAAATGCATTTATGGAATTCCAGGCGTATAATGTACTGGTAATTGCATCAGATATACGTCAGTTAGAACATATAGAATATACTCCCGCACCCGATATCATCCATGAAGGAGCAGGACATGCGCCGATTATTGCCAATCCTGAATATGCCGAATATTTAAGGCGTTTTGGAGAAATAGGCTGTAAAGCAATTTCGTCGGCAAGAGATTATGAAATTTATGAAGCGATCAGGCTTCTATCGATATTAAAAGAAGCGGAAGGTACACCGCAGAATGAAATTGATGCGATTGAAAAACGTGTTGAAGAGCTTCAGAATGATGTTGCAGAGCCATCTGAAATGGCACTTATCCGTAACCTGCACTGGTGGACGGTAGAGTATGGCCTTATTGGTACCGTTGAAGATCCGAAAATATATGGAGCAGGACTGCTTTCGTCAATTGGGGAAAGCGCATGGTGTATGACAGATAACGTTAAGAAAGTGCCTTATGATATTGAAGCTGCTTACCAAGGGTTTGATATTACTAAGCCACAACCACAGCTTTATGTAACTCCTGACTTCGCTCATCTTAGCCTTGTGCTTGAGGAGTTTGCTAATAAAATGGCGCTTAGAACAGGCGGACTTAGTAGTGTACAAAAGCTTATCAAATCCAAAGCTATCGGTACTATAGAACTTAGTACGGGTATACAGATATCAGGTGTGTTTACCAATGTAATTGAAAATGATGGTAAGCCGGTTTATATTCAGTCAACAGGCAAAACGGCATTATCATACAGGGAAAAAGAGCTAGTAGGTCATGGTACATCATATCATGCTGAAGGTTTCGGAAGCCCGGTTGGGAAACTGAAAGGAATAAACCTTTCGGTGGAAGATATGAGTCCGCGCGATCTTATGGCGTATGATATCTATGAAGGCAAACGTATTACTCTTGAATTTGAAGGTAATATTACTGTTAGTGGTGAAATTATCACAGGAACAAGAAATATACAGGGTAAAATTATCCTTATAAGTTTCAAGGATTGTACCGTTACACATAATGATACCGTACTATTTCAGCCAGAATGGGGTATTTATGATATGGCAGTTGGCAAAAAAGTGGTTTCTGCTTATTCCGGACCTGCTGATGTAAGGAGTTTTGATCTTATTACGCATGTACCGTCAAGCAAAACGATTAAGGCTAAAAAATCTGTTGAAAGAGAAGAGCTTGAAGGTTTATATTTAAACGTAAGAAACATACGTGAAGGTAAAGCTGCTACTTCAAGTCTTGCAGATACTTTCAAAGTACTTAAAGAAAAACATAGTAATGATTGGCTGTTATCTGTAGAGATTGCAGAACAGGCACATAAAAATAATAATCAGGAGCTGTTGCAGGAAGTTATGCTGTATCTGGATGCTGTTAAAAAGAAACGCCCGGAAGTGGCACATCTTATTGACGGCGGATTAGAGCTTATTTTTGAAAAAGAGAAAGTAAACTAAATTTCTATCCGGCTTCAAATTTTAAATAAATGTTAACGAGGTTAATTCTTACAGGTATTAACTCTACATTTATTTAAAATTTGAAGCCTTTTTTATGAATGAATTCCTGGATTTCTTTAAATCCCAAGCTATAGATTTTCCTTTCGTAGTTTTTATGATGGTGTTCAGCTGTGGCATTGCACTTTTTCATTCCCTTATCATTTTATCATTATACAATTTAGACTTACGTCCTAAGTGGTTGTTTTATGCTTTAAATCCGACGATTATTCTTGTAGCATATTATATTCATAGCGGTTATGCATTACTAGCGCTTATCTTACTGTTTGCATCGGTATTTATAATGGCTATCATTGGAGGGATACGCTCTGCTATTAAAGGCGATCCTGAAACTAAACGCTACAATAGCCTGAAACCTAAAAAGCCTCTTTGGAAAAGAATTCTTATAGGTGTAGCAGTTACTGTTTTTTGTATCATTTTTATCTCTTCAGGGCCTTACGCATTTGTAATTATATTTGCCATCGCGTTTTTTACAGGTATAATGCCGAGTTCTACAAATCGTTTTAAAAAATATCAGGCTACTTTACCAACCTCAAAGATAAGGTCGCTGGCTATGGGACTTGTTGAGGTGGAAGGTACAGTTAGAACCGATAAACCTATACTTGCCCGTATAGATCATATTGAATGTATTGGCTATAAATATGTAGTTGAAGATATTTCAACCGATAAAGATGGGCATGACAGCTATTCTGAAATATTTTCTGAAACGGTATGCAGCCCTTTTTACATTACAGATGAAACAGGAACTATTGAAGTAAATCCTGATAAGCTTGAATTCATATGGATAGATCTTGACGGCCGTCATTCAACAGGAATGAAAAGATACTCTCAATACCTGCTGAAGCAAAATGATCATGTGCTAATTATTGGTAAAGCTTCGGTGAAAGGCAATATACCCGTTTTAGAGCATGAAAATATAAAAAATGTATTTGGTATTGCTCCATTAAGTAAAGTGACCGAATATAACACCTATAAACCATTATTAAATTCTTTTATATTCTTTTCAAGTGTTTTAGCAGTACTTGTAGCTCTAATACTTGTGTCTCCGGTTTCTGTAAAGAACGGACTTATTACAATACACTTAAGCTCACAAATGTTTACCTGGAACGGACTTTTTAATTCTTAAACAAACAGTATGAATCCAATATTATCATTAGTTATTATAATCCTTGTTATTGTAGGCGTTATAAGTGTCATTATATCGTCTTACAATAAGCTTGTTATGCTCAAATTCAATGTAGGTAAAGCATTTGCTAATATAGATGTACTACTTAAACAACGTGCCGATGAAGTACCTAACCTTATCAAAGTTGTAAAAGAATATAGCAGTTATGAAACGGGAGTGCTTGAAAAGCTTACTGAACTACGTACGCGCTTCATAAATACAACGGACCCTAATAAAAAAGTTGAATTGTCTAACGAGATGGATAAGGCAATGCGATCGGTATTTGCTGTGTCAGAAAATTATCCTGACCTGAAAGCTGCCCAAAGTTTTACGCAATTGCAAACCAGGGTTTCCGAACTTGAAAACGCCATCTCCGACAGGCGTGAGTTCTTTAACGAAAGTGTTACAATGTACAACATTGGTATCACAGAATTTCCACCGGTTATACTGGCAAAGCTATTGGGGTATAAAGAAAAGACATTGTTAGAAATATCAGAACAGGAAAAAGAATATCATGGAGTTCAGTTTTAAATCATACTATTTTTTGCAGCAGATAGATGCTAATCCGCAATACATGGTAATGTGGGCAGCATTTGGCGTGCCGTTGCTTATGTTTGCGTTGGCACTTCCTTTTTTTATTTTTAGAAAAGTAGGATTGGAAAAATTCAGCAAGCCTTTAAGTACCATTGTTTATTCCACTCTCGGAATAACATGGATTACCGGTTTTATAACGATGATGATATTACTATTTACTGAAGTTACCGGAATACGAATGTTCCTGGTATGGTCGCTGATGTTTTTAACCTATCTCCTATTCTGCATTTTTTACTATCGGCCGTTGCATAAAGGGATAACGCACATATCGAAAAAGAAAACGGTTTAAAGTTTTAAGTCCTGATCTTTAGTAATTACATTGCCATTATATTCCAGTTTCCAACCCATTGTGTTGGTTAGGATCAGTATCTTGGAAAGTTCACTTATTAAACGGTTTTGAGCATTACTTTTTAAAGTAGACTTCTCAATCTTTTTAGCAAGTTCTTCCTTTACTTTTTTGTTTATCTTATTATAATCGTCGCCTGTAAATTCATTGAAACCATTTTGCTGGATATCGTAGAATTTAAGATCGGGATTTATTTTAATTTCCTCTTTAGGGATATTCCTTATGGTAATCGTTTTGTTGGGCTCGTCTATATCATATTGAATTTTACTCAGGTCATAGCTAACGGTAACGTCTGCATTAACGATTACCAATGCCTTTTTCTCAACAGAGATCATATCCAGAAAATACTTTTGACGATCTTTGTAGGTAAGCACTTCAGAGAAATGACCTTCGGTAACAACTAACTTGCCTACATTGTGTATTTGTTCCTGAATTAAGGCTGTTTCTTCAAATTCTGCAGTATTATCTTTTTTGAATTCGCAATAGCGAAAAGCTAAAAATATGCTAACTGCAATTGCTATGAATATAATGATTTTACGAAGCATCTTTTTGTTTTAAATGTAAGAAGAAATTGTAATAATAGCTGTTATAGTTGACTTAAAATAAGGGATTGCCTTTAGAATGAGATATGCGGATGCAGCTTTTGTAACGTAATAATCTTATCATCAACTTTTTTTAAAAACTCCTGATGCTGAGGTGTATCGGGGTTAAAAGGCCTGTGGGATAATCCCTTTTGTATATTATCAACCAGTTTCATGGTTTCATGTGCTTCTGGAGCAATATAAGCTTCTGTAAAGCGCTCCCATATATAATCTACAGCTATTGTTGATGGATGTATCATATCTTCGGAATAAAAACGATAATCGCGTAATTCATCCATCATTATCTCATAAGAAGGAAAGTAAGCAGTGTTCCGTTTGTAGTGTTCTGTATTCAGCGTATCGTGAAGCGCACTTATAAGATTCGATTTACTCCATTGATTTTCGGTAAAGCCATCTTTTATATGGCGCACGGGCGACACTGTAAAAATGATATGTACAGGTGGATTTACCTCAACTACCATTTGGATAATATTCTCAAGACTGTTTTTAATGCTGTTTACAGATAACAATTCTTTGGTAAACTGTTTTTGCGGCACCTTATGACAGTTAGCAACCAGATTGCCGGTTTCTGCAAAACGATAGACCCATGCAGTACCCAGTGTTATAATAAGGTGTGAAGCTTCTTTTAGCTTTGAATTCGCCGAGGAACAAGCGTTATTAAGGTTATTCAGTAAAATGTTTTTGTCAGGATTGCTCAAGTCAGAATGGGCATCGAAGCAATGCCATAAATTGTTATGTTCAAAGATGTCAGCTTCGGTAAACAGTTTGTTATTCAGGGCATAGCTTATAAATTTTTCTAAAGCTACAGGATGAAATAATATCCCAAAAGGATTAGTTGTGTTACTAAATTTATAATAGTCAAACTTTTGCCCAATATTCACAGCAAAGCACGAACCTAAGGATACAATTTGCGAATTGTAATTAATAGAATTATTACTTTTTGCTATAGGTATTGAGGTGCTAAACTGCATTGTTTGAATTTTATGTAAACTTAAAAAACAAAACCCAAATACTAAGTATTTGGGTTTTGAATTATATAGTATAAGATAAAGTTACTCGTAGAAATATTTGTAACGATATGTTTTTATAGAATTATCTAGATTACCTTCATTAATTATCGCAGAAATAGGGAAATTCAAATCATTATATACGTAAGTGTTATCTTGAAGTATATATTGATCCGGAGGTAATTGATAAATGTGTGTTAGAAGATTTTGGGTCTGATAGATTTCCTCAAATCCTAAAACGTTTTTTAAATAGCCATTTTTGCCATCATAAATTAATATATTTTTGGTCCCATCACCATAGTCGTATGTGATTTTATTACCAGAATAGGTTATTGTATAATTATACTCACTATGTTGGTTTACTTGTTCTGTGAAATCCTGAATGTAATGCACTATAGTACTACTATCATTGTTATATGTGTAACTCCAGCTGTTATTGATTGTATATTGCGGATACACCGAGTTAGTGATTTGTGATTTTAACCTTCCATTATCAAAATATTCATAGAAAGTTTCTGAAATTTCATTAGTAGTAACCTGCTTAAGGTGAGTAATATGATTATCTGTATAATCGTAAGTATTGCTAGAACCATCAGTGCCAATTACACTTAGTAATTTATTACCATCATAAGCGTAATTGTAGGTAATTACATGTCCATCTTCATCGGTAGATGTCATTTTTTTAAGTAAAACTGTGTCTGCGGGATTTGTAGTTTGGCTATCATCTTCGGAACAGGATATCATGAATAGGGCGATAGCTGCTAATGCAATAATTTTTTTCATTGTAATTGGTTGGTTCTGGTATTAAAAATAAAGCCCCAAATATAGAATATTCGGGGCTCTTATTACATTTTAAAAGAGATTATTCGTAAGTATATTGTATTGTACTTGTACCTGAATCATCTGTTTGTGTTTCTGTCAATGGAAAGTTGTCAGAATTATAAGTATATACTGTAGTGCTTTCTACAACAGGTGCGCTGCCATTATAAGAATATGTTTGTGAAACTACATTTTCTATATTGAATTTTTTAGATCCGTATGTTCCTGCAAATCCAATCTTATCCATACCTGTAATATTTTTTAATGGGTTGTTCTTTCCATCAAATGTGTATGTTACAACTTCTGTATCTTCACCCGTGTTATAAATAGTCGTCAGGGTATTATCTGTAATGGTGCCTTCAGCACTTTTTTCAGTAAAACTATTCAAATCATCAACGTTATCTCCCAAATATTCAATAAATGATATTGTTCCATCAGAGTTATGCGTATAAGTGGTTTTATACCCTTCGTTTCCCTGAACCGCATCATAATATAATTCATAATATGTTACTAGTTGGTTTTGAGCGTTGTATTGATAAATTTCTTTGTCTGTCATTTGATTATCAGCGTCAAATGTTTTCCATTCAGTCACGAGATTACCGGTGTATGTAATTACCTGTTTTTCACTATCAGAGCTGTTTATCTCAATTAGTTTATTACCATCATAAGTAAGATTGCTGGTTACTATTCCATCCGAATCTGTAACGACTACTTTAGTTAATTTTGTGTTTGTCTGAGTGCTGTTAGAATCATCGTCAGAACATGATACCATAAATAAGGCAATCGCTGCCATTGCAAAAATTTTCTTCATATTTTTGTAAATAAAAATTGGTTAAATTTGTTTGTGTAAATATAGAAAGTTTTGTTTGTAAACAAAATTTTAATTCAGGGCTATATGAATGTTTATGAGCGTTTAATAATAAATATATTCTCCCTTTAGTTGCGGGTGGCTAATAGAAGTAGGATATCCTGAGCTATTGTATTCGATATTAAAGTTGGTAATGATATCAGATTCATTGTCCTGGGATATAGTTTGAGAGATTATGTTGTTAGGTCCTCCTTCAAGGGTTGAAAGTACCAGGACATCATTTGCAAAGGCACTTTTTAAAGGAGAATTAAATGAATCGTAAGAAGATGTAGTGGTCATTTTTTCGCCAGTAGTATAGATTACTTCATTTTTAATGATGTTTCCGTTACTTAGTGTGAGAATGCTTGTAGAAGATAATTCTTCCAGAGTTTCTTCGTCTTCAATAGAAATAATAAATTGTTCTGTTTTTATTGTTCCGTTGTCATTATAAGAAAAGATTGTTTTATCTGCCAATTCAGGATCGTCGCCTTCTATGTATATGCTGATTAACTTTCCTTTATCATTATATTCAAAAGTTTTTCTTTCGGTAAAGGCATTAGCAATAAAGAATTTTGTTGAAGTTAAATGGTCATTTTTGTAATTGAATACTTCATAAGTCCCATCGGGGTAGTAAAGCTCATTGGTATAAGTAATTTTCGTGATCCTGTTGCCGTTGTATTCATAGTCTGATGTAAAAGTTCCGTCTTCTAGAGTTTTCTCAATACTTCTCTTTAATAATAATGACTTAGGGGTATTGTCATCGTCATTTTTAGTACACGAGCTAAAAATTAAAAGTGCTAAAGCAAAGGGCAGTAATTTCTTCATAAAATAAGGGTTTGTAATACTTAACGCATTGTAAGTGCGTAAAGTATTACAAACCCTTAAATAAATTTATTGTGCTTTATTTGATAAAGTTTTCAGCAGCAGCCAGTGCTTGGCTAATTCCTGCAGCATTTTTACCACCTGCAGTAGCAAAGAAAGGCTGTCCGCCACCGCCACCCTGAATAAATTTACCCAGTTCGCGTACTACAAGTCCGGCATTAAGTCCTTTTTCAGCAACAAGCTCTTTAGAGATGTAGCAGGTAATCATTGGTTTGCCTTCTTCGGCAGTTGCCAGAACAAGAAATAAGTTAGTGCCAATTGTACCCAGCTCATATGCAAGGTCTTTAGCTCCTGTAGCATCAAGGTCAACTTGTTTAGCAAGAAACTGAACTCCGTTTATTTCTTTAAGCTCTGTAGCGAGTTCGCCTTTCAGGTTTTTAGCCTTATCGCGAAGCAATGCCTCAAGCTGTTTTTTAAGTTTTGTATTTTCATCCTGAAGCGAAACGACTGCCTTAAGTGTATCCTGCGGATTTTTAAGTGTAGCATTAATCTCTTCAAGTTCTTTTTCCTGTGTAGCAAAATAAGCTTTAACAGCTTCGTTTGTAATTGCCTCGATCCTTCGGATACCTGCAGCAACAGCGCCTTCACTCACAATTTTAAAGTACCATATATCTGCCGTGTTCCTTACGTGGATACCGCCACAAAGTTCCATGCTTTCGCCAAATTTTATAGCGCGTACATTGTCACCATATTTTTCTCCGAACAATGCCATAGCACCTTCTTCAACCGCTTGTTTAAAAGGAATGTTTCTGCGCTCAATAAGCGGCAGGTGTTCCTGTATCCTTGCGTTTACAAAATCCTCAACCTGTTTAAGCTCCTCATCGGTAACTTTTGCAAAGTGTGAGAAGTCAAAACGAAGATACCCCGGACTAACAAGCGATCCTTTTTGCTCAACATGCGTTCCAAGAATGCTTCTTAATGCCTGGTGCAGTAAGTGTGTCGCTGAGTGATTGCTCGCAGAGTCACTTCTTAGCTTTTCATTTACTTTAGCTGTAAAAGTTCCGTTTACATTTTCAGGAAGCTTTTTAGCAATATGCAGTATAAGGTTGTTTTCTTTTTTTGTGTCAAGAATTTCAATAGTCTCATTAGCTGCTTTTAAAGCACCTTTGTCGCCTACCTGTCCACCGCCTTCAGGGTAGAAAGGAGTGTTGTCAAGTACTATCTGATATAAGATACCGTCTTTTTTAGAGTCTATTTTACGGTAACGCGTAATTTTCACTTCGTTTTCTGTTTGGTCGTAACCCACAAAAGTTTCAATGTTACCATCGGTAATTATAACCCAGTCATCAGTTGCTACTTCAGAAGCAGCACGCGAACGGTCTTTTTGCTTTTTAAGTTCGGCGTCAAAATCCGCTTTGTTATACTCAAGACCTTTTTCTTTAAGTATAAGTGCAGTAAGATCTTCAGGGAAACCAAAAGTATCATACAATTCAAATGCTTTAGCCCCTGCAACTTCTTTACCGTTAGTTTGTGTAATTACATTATCAAGCAATTGAAGCCCCTGGTCAAGCGTTCTTAAGAACGAAGCTTCTTCTTCCTTAATTACGTTTGTAACTAATGATTGCTGCGATTTGATCTCAGGGAAAAATTCACCCATTTGTGCAGCAAGAACGGCTACAAGCTCGTTAATGAACGGCTCTTTTTTGTCAAGGAAAGTAAAACCATAACGTATAGCTCTTCTTAATATCCTTCGTATAACATAACCTGCCCCTGTGTTAGACGGCAATTGACCATCAGCGATAGCAAAAGCTACAGCGCGAACGTGGTCTGCAATAACACGGATGGCAATGTTTATTTTCTCTTCGGCATCATTAGCTGCCTTAATTGTGTATTTAGAACCTGTAAGGGTTTCAATCTTCTGGATTAGCGGAGTGAAAACATCAGTATCATAGTTAGATGTTACATTTTGCAACACCATGCAAAGGCGTTCAAAGCCCATGCCTGTATCTACGTGTTGTGCAGGCAGTTTTTCAAGAGAACCATCGGCTTTACGGTTAAACTCCATAAATACGTTGTTCCATATCTCTACAACCTGTGGGTGATCGTTATTCACTAACGATTTGCCCGATACCATTGCCTTCTCTTCCGGAGTACGAATATCTACGTGAATTTCAGAACATGGCCCGCACGGACCCTGGTCGCCCATTTCCCAAAAATTATCTTTCTTGTTGCCAAGAATGATTCGGTCTTCATCGATAAGCTCTTTCCATATATCATATGCCTCCTGGTCAAACGGAACGTTTTCTTCAGGACTTCCTTCAAAAACACTAACATAAAGAATGTCTTTAGGTATTTTGTAAACTTCAGTTAAAAGTTCCCATGCCCAGTTTATAGCCTCTTTCTTAAAGTAGTCGCCAAAGCTCCAGTTACCAAGCATTTCGAACATAGTATGGTGGTAAGTATCAAAACCTACATCTTCCAAATCGTTATGCTTACCCGAAACTCGGAGACATTTCTGAGTATCGGCAATACGCTTGCTCTTAGGTGTGCCATTGCCAAGGAAAAATTCCTTAAACTGTGCCATACCTGAATTGTTGAACATTAGCGTAGGGTCGTCTTTGGTAACAATAGGTGCTGAGGGCACAATTAAGTGGCCTTTTGAAGCGAAAAAATCTAGAAATTGTTTCCTGATATCCTGGGATTTCATATGTGATCTGAAATTTTATTTATTGTTTATTAGCAGGGGCAGCCTGAAAAAGTAGCGGTAAAACCGTAACATTTACTACATTTGTTCGTCTAGTCAGATATACACCTGCGGGCATTTTCTGTAAGGTGCAAAAATAGAATAATTTAGAACATGGCGAAGGTAAAATATTATTACGACGCAGAAAACTTAGCATACCGGATATTAAAGCCTAAAGCAGGCAGGAGTATAGGATATATTGTCCTGTTTCTTGTAGCTTCGGCACTCTTTGGTTTTTTGTGTTTTGTAGCCCTGCTTAATACTCCTTTTTTTGAAACGCCAAAGGACAAACTTCAGGCAAGGGAAATTGAGAACATGAAAATTCGTTACGAGATACTGAACCGGAAAATGGATGAGGTAGATGAGGTACTTGGAGATGTAGAAGAACGTGATAATAATATTTACCGTGCCTACTTCAATGCTTCTCCTATCCCTGATGAACAGCGTAAAGCAGGTTTTGGGGGTGTGAACCGTTATAAGGATATGGAAGGTTACGATAATTCGGAACTTGTTATAGGTACTACAAAACGTCTCGATGTAATTTCTAAGGAACTGGTTATACAATCTAAATCATTGGATGAAATTGCTAAACTGGCAAAAGATAAAGAAAAGCTTCTTGAAGCTATTCCGGCCATACAGCCTGTTAAGAACGAAGATCTCCGCCAGATGGCATCCGGTTTCGGATACAGGAGTGATCCATTTACTAAAATACGAAAGTTTCATGCCGGTATGGATTTCTCATCGCGTACAGGTACACCTATTTATGCCACGGGCGATGGAGTAGTTGTTGCGGCTGATAATAAACTATCAGGCTATGGAAACCGTGTCGTGATTCGTCATGGTTTTGGTTACGAAACCCTTTACGGTCACATGAGCCGTTTTAAGGCAAGAGCAGGGCAAAAGGTAAAAAGAGGAGATGTAATTGGCTATGTAGGAAGTACAGGCCGAAGTGAAGCGCCCCATTTACATTATGAAGTACATAAAAATGGTGAAGTGGTAAATCCGCTAAATTTCTATTACGGAAACATTTCTGCAAAAGAATACATTTTAATTTCTAAATTAGCTAACCAGGAAAACCAATCGCTTGACTAATGCATTTAGAACTGCCTGAAAAAAGATATTACAGTATAGGAGAACTTGCAAAGGCATTTAATGTAAATGCTTCACTTATCCGTTTTTGGGATAAGGAGTTTGATGTGCTTAAGCCAAAGAAGAATGCCAAGGGCAATCGTATGTTTACGCCCGAGGATGTAAAGAACCTTCAGCTTATCTACCATCTGGTTAAAGAGCGTGGTTTTACGCTGGATGGTGCGAGGGTGCATCTTAAAGAAGGGCAAAAGAAAACATTGGATAAATTTGAAATCATAAGTAAATTAGAAGCTATTAAAACCAACTTAAAAAATCTTAAAAACGAACTTTAAAACCAAACACAAATGAAAAAATGGATGATACCGGTAGGTATAATTGTAGTACTGATTGTAATTATAGGTTTTTGGATTGTAGGAATAAAAAACAATGCGCTGGGTAAAAATCAGGCAGTGGGTAGTTCCTGGGGTAATGTAGAAACCGCTTATCAACGACGTAATGACCTTATCGGAAATTTAGTAGAAACTGTAAAAGGTGCAGCAAATTTTGAAAAAAGCACACTTGTAGAAGTAATTGAAGCAAGAAGCAAAGCAACTTCTGTACAGGTAAACGCAAATGATGCTACTCCGGAACAGTTAGAAGCATTTAGCAGGGCACAGGCAAACCTTATGGGATCTGTAAACAAGCTTATAGGTAACGTTACTGTTGAAAAATACCCAGAGCTGAAAGCAAATCAAAACTTCTTGAAGTTACAGGATGAGCTTGCATCAACAGAAAATACCATCCAAACGGTAAGAACACGTTACAACGAAAGTGTACAGGATTATAACAACTATGTTTTAAGGTTTCCAAATTCAATGTTCCTGAGTGAATACAAAGAGAAACCTTATTTTAAATCTGTAGAAGGTGCTGATAAACCTGTACAGGTTAAATTTTAAAAGAAGTCATAATGTCTGAGACAAACGATTTTCTAACCTCAACTGATGAAGAAACTATCATTGCCGCTATACAGCAGGCTGAAAAAAATACTTCAGGTGAGATAAGAGTACATATAGAAAAACATTCTGAAAAACCTCCTCTCGAAAGAGCTCAGGAGGTTTTTTTTGAATTAGGTATGGATAAGACAGCTGCCCGTAATGGGGTCTTGTTTTATGTAGGTATTGACGATCACACTTTTGCTATTATAGGCGATGAAGGCATAGACAAAGTTGTAGAAGATGATTTTTGGGACTGCACGAAGGATACTGTTATAGATCATTTTAAACAGGATCGATTTTCACAGGGTCTGGCAGAAGGCATACTAAAAGCAGGTGAAAGACTTAAAACATACTTTCCTTACGATAATGATGATACAAATGAACTGCCTGACACAATATCTAAAGGTTAATGAGAAAAATATTTAAAATAAATACACTGGTATTGTTCATAAGCTTTTTGTTTGTTCAAAATAGCTTTGCTCAATTTGATATACCTAAAAAACCTGATTTGCAAACCAGCGTTTATGATTATGCCGGTATTTTAAGCGTCTCAGAAAAAGCATCGCTTGAAGAAAAGCTCGTAAGGTATTCTGACTCTACATCTACACAAATCGTTATTATTACTGTTGAAACTATTAAAGGTGAGAGTATAGGTATACTTACACCAAAATGGGCTCATGAATGGGGTATAGGACAGGCCGATAAAGACAATGGGGTATTAATACTTCTTGCCGAAAAAGAAAGAGAAATATGGATATCTCCCGGTTATGGTGTAGAAGATAAATTATCGGCAGGTATAGTAGGTCAAATGACACGCGATGTAATAATCCCTGAGTTTAAAGCAGGAAGCTACTATAACGGACTTAATGCCGGTACAGATGCTATTTTTAAGTTATTAACCGGAAAATATAAAGAAGAGCGTACCAACCTAAAAAAAGAAGGTAAAAGCGGTGGCGGAGGAATCTTTTTCTTTATAATAATTTTTATAGTTATAATCATCATTCTCTCTAAACGAGGCGGTGGCGGAGGAAGAGGCGGTAGAGGTGGCTTTGGTTCAGACCTTGCTAATATTCTAATCCTAAGCAGTCTTGGACGTAGCGGAGGCAACGGTTTTGGCGGCGGCTTCGGTGGAGGAAGTTCAGGCGGCGGTGGAGGTTTTGGTGGTGGCTTCGGCGGCGGCGGCTTTAGCGGCGGCGGTGCAGGAGGTAGCTGGTAAACTAATTCATTTCTTATAAAAACAAAAAGAGACTGCATCTGTAGTCTCTTTTTGTTTTTAGTATTCTTTGTTAAGCTCAGTAATAAAGTATGATGGGTATATACCCGTCCTTGCAAAAAAGGCTTTAGAAAAATGTTGGGCAGTACTAAAACCGGATTCTTCTGCTAATGCCTTGATCGTATAATTTCTGAATTTTTGATCCTGCTTAAGCAGCGTTACGATATAATCTATCCTAAGGTCATTAAGGTAATTTATGTAGTTTTTATGCCTGCTGTAATTAATAACTTTAGATAAATAATTAGTGTTCGTGTTGAATGTTCCGGCAAGGTTTACAAGTGTAAGGTCTTTTTGCAGGAATTTTTTATTAGCCTCAAATTTTTCAAGTTGTTTCAAGATAGAAGCTACAACATCAGGGTTTATTTCAAGTTGCTTTGGTTCATTCTCCTCTGTAGTTTCATGTGTAAGTTCCTCTGTTTCGAGACTGTTTTTGTGCATAAGTTCTTCAAACTTAAGACGGTAATTACGCTGATTAATATAGTATCGGTATATTAAGAATAATGAAAGGAAAAATAATAGGATAGCTGTTATATACAGTATATAGTTTGTCTTTTCCTGCTCATTAAGTTCCTGTTTTAGCTCTTCTCTGGCACGTTCTAATTTATAAGAATCATACTCTTTATGTACTTTACCGGAAATGTATTTAAAGTTTTGCGTCAGTATGCTGTCTGCTTTTAAAAGCTTTTCTACATAATGAAGCTGCATCTTTGTATTATTCTGTTTCTTATAATAGTTAATTAAAATTTCATAGTTTTCCCTTAAGTCAGGCCTGATGTATTTTTTTTCTATAAATGCACGGTCTACTTTTCTTAAAAACTCAAGAGCTTTTAAGGTATCTTTCAAGCCGAGGTAACTTTTACCGATATAAAAATACCCCACTGTTTCGTTAGCAAAATCGCCCGATTTTGCCAAAACAGGTATAGAGCTTGTTAATTTTTGTATGGCTGTAGTATAGTTTTTAAGTGAATATTGATTTATACCTTCTGAATGTATAAAATAATTTTTATCCACATTAGTAGTATGCCTGGATGCTTTAAGCCCTTCATTATTTGTAGCTGTACACAAATCATATTTGCCGGTTTTATTATAACAAAGACTTAATGCATGGAGGGAATTAACATATCCCTTAACATCTGTAGTTTTAAAATAGGCTACCGATTCTTTTAATGGTGTTATAATCTCATCATAAAATCCCAAATAGATTTTTATAGTAGAGATATGATACTTTATTATATTTTTTAAATACTCATTGTTAGTGTTTTCGGCATGCGCATTAGCAATAATATAATTATCTAATGCTTTTTGGTATCGTTTTTTGCTGTAATAAATAGATCCCTTTGCAATAAAGCCTCCGGCTATATATCCCTCATTATGATTATTTTTTCCATGAATAATCATGCTGTCAGCATAGGGTATGTTGAGTTCGGGTTTAGATAAATAAACCATGTTTTCGTAGGTGTCATTTATCTGTTGGTGATTTTCTTCTTCTTTAGCTTTTTTAAGGCATGCCGAGAGATACATCCATGTTTTATCCGGATTTATATTCTCATAAAAATCTACTTTTTTATTTAAATAAGTATACGACTTACTCTTAAGGGAATCGGGTAGTTTTTGTGCCAATGCAAACTGGCAGATAATAAAACATAAAAAAAGCTGCAGGGGAGGAGTTTTTTTTATCATAATTCATTCTTTTTCGGCCATCCATTTAATTCAAATTCAAAATTTCTATAGGTTTTAAGCCGAAAACAACCTATAAGAATGGTAAAGATAGCCTATTTAAAAATATTACGGTAGGATTACTGCGCTTTTGCTGTAACTGAATGTACATCATTGTTTTAAATATTTTTTTGCTTAGTGTAATTCGCGAATTCGTAGCATTCTATTCGCGAATTACACTTTATATCATTTGTAAAGGTACCTATCCCGAGTTAGTTTTGACTTGTAATCCTGAAACAAATATGGGGGTTGCAAGTCAAAAATAATTCACCTGGCCAGGCGGAAATAAACATAAATTTTTTCACAACTAAAATTTATCACCATGAAAATATTCATTGTATCCGTGCTGTCCGTTTGTTTTTTTGTGTCTTGTAACACTGATGATGTAGTATCTAATACTAATGAGAATAATGTGAATCCTCATCCCGGTATTGTAATGAAGAGTTTAAATAGCCCTGCTAATTCGACAAACAGTTTTGATTATGTAGGCGATTTGCAATTAGATGTTCTTACTGCTTATGTTCAAAATTACAGTGGTTCAGCTTTATTGTCATATGTAGTTCCAAATGTAAATACGACAACTGCAAATAATTCAGGTTTTAATACAATTTCTACGGGATATTCCGGCTTAAATACAACGGATGCCCAATGGGTTATAAATAATGTTTCAGATCTTACTAAAATGATGAATAAGACAACTATGAGTACAGGAGGTAAAACACAGATGTCAAACTTTATTTCAATGCTGGAAGGTTTTAAAAATCAGGCATTCGCAAATACATATGCTTCTATTACCAGTTTTGAAAGTACAATTACAGGTAATTCAACCCTCACATCTTTAGATAAACAGGTTATTTTAAGTACAACTTCAACGGCGAGATATTTAATAGCCTACGAATGCAACGGTGGAGGCAGGGGATGGAATAAAACAAAAGCCGGTATAATGGCATCTATTAATAATGATGATGCAGCAGCTGTAACCACATCATTAATGACAAACATAGTGGTGCAATAATTAAATAGTAAAATTATGAAAATGCGTTATTTTTTATTTCTGATTCTTATCATATCAAATATAATATGCCTGTATCTCATTATAGACCTTTCAAATTATGACGGCATGATAAGTTATTTGAAAAATGGCAGTGAAAAATTTACCAGTCCCAGGCTATCTGCAATGGTGTTTTTAATTACCTGTCTTGCAAATCTTCTTTTTATATCGGCGAGCCTGATGAAAAGCATCATCTTCCCGGAGAACAATAAACCAACCAATCTAAGGTTTTAGCAGGAATAGTGCCTTGCTTAATCTTATATTAAAAAAGGCTGCAATTGCAGCCTTTTATTTGATGTATTAAAAATACCAAAAACGGTTTTCTCTTTCTCCGTTATCAGCTTTCTTAGTGCCAAATTTGTCCAGTTTAATACTCAGTGAAAACATCACATAACGTTTTAAAACTGTGTTTTGTGAATCTACTACAGACGTTGGCGATATGTAGCGCTGTGTTCCCAGATTCTGATTTAAAATATCATATACCTTAACTTTAAACATTAGTTTTTTGTCAAGAAAGCTGTAGCCAAGACTGGTGTTCCATAAAAAGAAATCTTTCTTAAATCCGGCGCCAAGGTTTGAGTTGTAAGTATATGTAAAGTCATTACCAAAAACAATGTTTTTTGGCCAGTACGTTGTTGTTTGTAACCCTGCTTTGTGGATAAACTTAGACTGTAAGTTTGTGCTAAAGTTGTTGTAATGGGTTTCATTATACTCAAAACTATAAATAGGGCTAATGTTTATTAATTCCCCATAATCATAACTAAGGCCAAATTTAGGATTTATGGAATAAGCTTTCGATTCGTAAGCTTGCTTATTGGTAATCCCTTTATCAAAAGAGTATGAGTTGTTTAGGCTAAAGTTCATTCTGTATTTACTGGCTCCTTCTGTTTTTATCTGTTTACTCCAGTTTGCACCAACCCACAAATCATATGTTCCGGCAAAATTGCCATATTGCGTTGTCTGTTTACCGCTTGCGTCAATGTCAGAAATCGTGCCTATTTTATTTTCATGGTAGTTAACGCTTCCATATACCGAATAGCCACTCATAGATGTATAATCGTAGTTATACATGCTTCCGTAGATAGAATGCGATTTGCTAGGATTTAAATTTTCATTACCTATTGTTGTATACAGCGCGCTGCTTAGATCCTGAATAGGTAATATTTGAGAAGGTGAAGCAACATCAGAATTAAAAGTGTAATTAAGATAAAGAGATTGTGCTTTGCCTATTTTTAAACTTGCATGTGCAGTAGCCCATGGTAATAGGTAATTACGGTTCACAGTATAATCGGTACCCATGTAACTACCAAAGTTTTGGTTATTTATGACAGCGGTACCTAATGAAACACCAAAACTGTAATTTTTTTTGTTTACGTTAAATCCGGTATAAGGCGTAAGTCTCGTGGTGAACCCTCTGGTATAGCTCGTTAGTTCATTATATATATCGGTAAAGCCGTTTGTCGTGTCGTTAAATCTAAATCCTTTACGGTTTTGTACACTGGTTTCTGCGCTATAAGTAGCTCCTACGTTTACACGTAATGAATCCGTAATAGGTTCGGTGAAATTTACATTCCCTTTATAATAATCCCTGCTTTGGCCATCTTTTACCAACTGGTTCCGTATATCAGCACGTGTTTCATCTACGCCGTCATTATTAGCGTCTTCATAAAAGAAGGTAGATGAGTTATTATATTCTGAAGCTTCATCTTTTTTGTTTTCAGAATTAAATTCCATGCTCACGGAGCGGCCTCTTTTGTTAAGCATTTTTGTTACTGTCAATTCAGTATTTAATGCGTTATTATCAGTGTCGTTATAATTTGAGCCATTACTTTCATTAAGTGTTTTGCCTTCCTGATTTATAGTATTGCTTACAGATCTTGACGTTGTTTTACCACTCGCTTTAGAAAACTTTGGAGCGAAATATACTGTGGTGGTAGAATCTACTTTAATTTCAAATTCTGATCCAAAGCTATGCGCATCTCTAAAACTATCGCTTCGGGAAGAAGACTCGCTTATAAGAGTTGTGTTTTTTTGCGTTCCGGGTGTAGTTGTTTGACTTTCCGGAAGAAAAGTCTGTGATCTGGTTTTACTGTTATTATCAGTATCTGCACTCGTATAAAAATAATTGATGTTAGGGTCAAATCCTTTAGCCCATTGGTCACCATAGGTTAACCCGAAAATATTGGTACGTGTAATACCCCTGCCCCCGCCAAAGTAATTACCGTTTATGCCAAAACCCCCATCGCCGCTTACGTATATGCTGTTATTACCTCTTCCACCACTCATACTGTCAAATACTTCATTCATAGTAAAGCCCGTGGTATTAATGTTGTTTGAGGAAGCTAGCAGGCTTATTTTTCTGTTGCCTTTAAAGTAATTTGCCAGTGCATTTGCTTCATAGCGTTTATCACTACCGTAGCCGCCTACAAAACGCCCAAACATACCTTTATTCTTATCTTCGTCTATCGTTAAGTTTATACTTGCATTGTTACCTGCAGCATCTTTACCGGTATATTCTTCTTCCTTAGTTTTTTTATCGGTAACCTGTACCTTATTTATTATTTCAGCGGGGAGATTGTCAAGCGCTATTTTTCCGTCCTTATCAAAAAACGGTTTGCCGTTTACCAGTATTTGATTAACCTCTTTGCCATTCACCTTTATTTTGCCTTCATCATCTACAACAACTCCGGGCAATTGTTCCAGTAATGTTTTTACGTTAGCATCGGGTCTAACTTTAAAGGATGCTGCATCAAATTCAAGCGTATCTTTTTTTACACGAATAGGCGGAATCTCGTTCTGTATAACAAGTTCATTTAATTCGGTAGAACGGTCGGCTAATTTTATAGTTTCAAAATCGCGGTCGGCTTCAATGCTTTCTATTTGTTCCTTATAATCGGCAAGGCCTACATAAGAAACTTTAAGAAAAAAAGGTTTAATTAGCTTTTTGGTTTTAAGTTCCCAGTTTCCTTTTCTGTCGGAAATAGTGTAATTAATGATAGATGAATCTTTAACTGAAGTAATGTAAACCGTGGCTGACTCCAGCGGAAAATTATCTTTGTCAGTTACTTTTCCTTTTAGGGTTATGGTTTGCCCAAAGGCCGTAGAAATACATAAAAACAGTAGTAGTGTTAAAATACTGCGCATAGGTTAATAGATGGTTTAAGTAAGGTTATACTGGTTATAACCGCGAATTAACCTATTTAGTGTGATTAATACTGTTAAAATTTTAATTTTTTTTTGATGTATTTAATTTCCACGTCTTCCTCCAGGTCTTCCGTCCGGTCTCATAGGTGGCCTGTCACCATTTCTTTTTGATGTTTTGCCGCCAAATTCACCTATTTTGTAAGTGAGTGAAAACATTACATAACGCTTTAGAACGGTATTTTCCTGATCTACTATAGAGGTTGCATCAATAGTTCTCGATGTTGCAAGATTTTGGTTCAAAACGTCATATACCTTTACTTTAAACATAAGCTTATCTTCTAAAAAGTTGTAACCTACACTTGTGTTCCATAAGTAGAAATCCTTTTTAAAGTTGCCTGTTATATTAGAGTTGTATGTATAACCAAAATCGTTACCAAAAACTACGTGTTTAGGCCAATAGCTCGTTGTTTGAAGGTTTAGCCTGTGGACATAATTAGACCTTGAGCTTACTCTGTAGTTTGTATAATTGTATTCGTTATAACTGTAACTGTAATTAGGGGTTATAGTTAGCAATTCGCCATATTCATAAGTAAAAGATGCATAAGGACTAAAGCGCACTGATTTACTATCATATAATTTATCATTAAGAAACCCTTTGTCTACACTGTACCCAATGCTTCCTCCAAAGCTTAAACGATACACATTAGCATCCTTTTTAAATTCTTTATTCCAATAGCTTGAGAGGCTGCTTGTCATAGTGCCCGATAAGTTGGTGTAAGATGTAGTAGTAATACCGCTATCGTTAGTGTTGGAATAAGAAACTATTTTGTCATCGTAAAATGAAACATTAGCCGAAATACTATAGCCGGATCGGGTTGATGTATTATAGTTGCGATAACTGGTCCTTAAACTATGTGTTCCCGCAGTATTAAGATCGGGATTACCGGAATAGGTAAACAGCGGATTAGATTTATCAGGAACATTCATTACCTGATTAGCCTGAGGATAACTTACAGCATAATTATAACTTGCAGAAAATGATTTGCCTTTTTCTGCCCTATAATAAAAGCTCATATTAGCTGCAGGTACTATATATTCTTTATTAAAGCTGTAATCTTTGTCTACATAAAAAGCATAGTTGTTAAAGGAGCTGATATCTGTTCCTAAATCTACATATACATTAAACTTATTTTTAGTAATCCTAAAACCTGCCCTTGGCGAAACTGTACCTCGTTGTGATGAAAAATAATTTGAAAGTGAATCGCTATAAGAATTATATTGCCCTGAAGCCATATCAAAATTATACGTGTCACGGTTTTGTACCGATTTACTGCTGTTATAGCTTGTAGATAAGTTTAAGCTAAGAGAATCTGTAATAGGTTCATCATACTCAACACCCACCGAATAATTGTCGTCACTATCGTTATTATATATTATCTGATCACGGTCGTCAACCTCAACTACGGTATCTGTTCCCGGGTACTTATATTTTCGGGTATTAGAACGGTTAAGTGTATTGTCGTCAGTTTTACTGTTGTTATTCGACATTGTTACACTTATGCCCCGGCCTTTACGGGAGCCGAATGACTTATAATAAGTAAGCTGATTGCTGAAATTATTGCTGTCTGAATTACTTACGGAGTTGGCTGTGCTTTCATTCATAAGCCTCCCGTCAATAAGCCGTTCCGAAAAACTGCTTGAGGAGTTTCTTGTTTCCGATTTTGTGACCGAAAATTTAGGGGCAAAATGAAGGTTTGAGGTAGAGTCGATTTTTACTTTAAAGTCGGTATTAAAATCGTGCGACTCTCTGTCGGTATCAGTACGCGATACAGAGTTTGACCTGTAGCTTTTATCTATTTTAGTTCCCGGATTATCGGCATCGTTACTTTCAGGTAAAAAATTAGTGGCGTTTGTCCTGTTGTTGTTTTCTGTATTACTGTTTTTAAATGTATAACTACCTGAAGCATCAAACCCCTTAAACCATTCGTCAGAGTAATTAAGGCCAAGCATATCAGATTTTGTAATACCTCTGCCGCCTCCCGAAAAGGCAGATAAAGTGCTATTTCTGCCGCTGCCCATGCTATCAAAAATATCATTCATGGAGAAACCGGTAGAATTGATATTATTAGACGATGCAAGCAGACTAAGCTTCAATTTGTCTTTAAAATAATTCATCAGTGCGCTGCTTTCGTAGCGTTTGTCGCTGCCATAGCCACCCATAAACTTACCGAAGTAACCTTTGTTCCTGTCTTTTTTTATGGTAAGATTTATACTGGAATTATCGCCACTGGCTTTTTGCCCTGCCAGTTCTTCTTTTTTAGTTTTAGTATCGCTCACCTGTACCTTGTCTATAATTTCAGCAGGCAGGTTTTTAAGAGCTATCTGCCCGTCAGAATCAAAAAAGGGCTTGCCGTTTACCAGTACCTGGTTTACCTCTTTGCCATTGACGGTGATTTTACCATCGGAATCTATATTTACACCCGGAAGTTGTTTTAATAATGCTTCAACAGTAGCGTCAGGCCTTACTTTAAAGGATGATGCATTAAATTCGAGGGTGTCTTTTTTTATGCGTATCGGTGGTATTTCACCCTGGATTACCACTTCTCCAAGTTCTGTGGACTGGTCTTCGAGTTTGATAATGCCAAAATCGCGATCTTCCTCTAAAGTAGCATATTCTTTTTTGTAGTTGGCAAGTCCTAAATAAGAGACTTTGACAAATACAGGTGAAGTGAGTTTTTTTGTTTTAATTTCCCAAATGCCGTTTTTTCCTGAAATGGTATAATCTATAATTGCAGAATCTTTTACCGTAGTAAGATATATAGTCGCAGCCTCTAAAGGAAAATTCTGGTCATCGGTGACTTTTCCTTTTAATGTGATATTTTGACTAAAGCCATGAAGGGAGCATAAAAAAAGGAGTAGGGTAAATATCTTATGCATTCGGTTTAAGTAGCTGAGTAAGGTTATTCTTTACAAACAGCTAATTAACCATATTAGTATAATAAATGCAAGGAAATGAAACCCAAGAAAATGTTAAAAGTAGGATGGGTTTCGGTATAAAAAAATACCCCCGAATAAATCGGGGGTAGTGTATATTATTTTTGACGGAAATAAATGTCAATCGGAACGCCTGAGAAATTATAAATTTCGCGCATTTTGTTTTCAAGGAAACGCTTGTATGGTTCTTTTACATACTGAGGCAGGTTACAGAAAAACACGAACTGCGGAGTAGGGGTAGGCAACTGCATACAGAACTTAATTTTTACATACTTACCTTTAAGTGCCGGTGGCGGCATAGCCTCAATAATAGGCAGCATTGTTTCATTAAGTTTTGAAGTAGCAATACGCTGTTTCCTGTTCTCAAATATCTCTACAGATGTTTCGAGCGCTTTTATCAAACGTTGTTTTGTTAATGCAGAAACGAAAAGGATAGGCACATCGGTAAACGGCTGAAGCTCTTCGCGTATTTTACGCTCATAATCACGTGTGGACATAGTGTCTTTTTCTACAAGATCCCATTTGTTTACAAGGATGACAACACCTTTACGGTTTTTTTCTGCAAGCCAGAAGATACTCTGATCCTGACCTTCAAATCCGCGGGTAGCATCTATAACAAGGATACATATGTCACTATGCTCAATAGCTCTTACAGAACGCATTACCGAGTAAAATTCAAGATCTTCCTTAACCTTGGCCTTACGACGTATACCGGCAGTATCTACAAGGTTAAACTCAAAACCAAAACGGTTGTATTTAGTATCGATTGCATCACGTGTTGTACCCGCAATATCGGTAACGATGTAACGTTCTTCACCAATAAGTGCGTTGATAAATGAAGATTTACCTGCATTAGGGCGTCCTACAACAGCAAAACGTGGTAATGCAACCTCATTTTCATCCGGAGCAACAGCATCCGGAAGCAGCTTTACAAGGGCGTCAAGAAGCTCTCCTGTACCCGAACCACTCATACCCGCAAGGGTATAATATTCTCCAAGACCAAGATTGTAGAATTCTACAGCATCTTTTTCACGCATGGAGTTATCCACTTTATTTACAGCAAGAAGAACAGGTTTAGTAACTTTTCTAAGTAGTTTGGCAACTTCATCATCCATCGGTGTAATGCCTTCCTCAACGTCTACCATAAATATGATAACGTCAGATTCATCTATGGCAAGCTCCACCTGGCGGCGTATTTCAGCTTCAAAAACGTCTTCAGATCCCTTTATATAACCACCTGTGTCTATAACAGAGAATTCTTTGCCATTCCATTCACTCTTACCATAGTTCCTGTCACGGGTTACTCCGCTAACAGAATCTACGATAGCTTCTCTTCGCTGTATCAGTCGGTTAAAAAAAGTAGACTTACCTACATTTGGCCTTCCTACAATAGCTACTATATTATTCATTCCTGTTTTTTAATTTTTTGCAAAAGTACGTATTATAAGTTTATAAAGTCATAAAGTTTTACAGTCTAAAGCCATTAGCTACTTTAAACGGTAAACGAAAGACTGTAAACTATTTCTGGTCATAGCCAAACCTGCGTAACTGATAAGAATTGCTTCTCCAGTTCTTGTTTACCTTAACAAACATTTGCAGGTGTATTTGCTTACCAAAGAATTTTTCAAGATCCATCCTGGCTTCAACACCAACTTTTTTAAGCGCAGACCCTTTATGGCCAATGATTATACCCTTTTGTGTATCGCGCTCCACCATTATTACAGCACTTATACGTATGATGTTATCATCTTCAATAAACTCTTCCGTTTCTATCTCTACAGCATATGGTATTTCTTTGTCGTAATGCAAAAGAATTTTTTCACGAATGGTTTCGTTTACAAAGAAACGCTCGGGTTTATCGGTAAGTGCATCTTTTGGATAGTAAGCAGGAGACTCCGGCAATAAATCCAGTATGCGGTTAAATACCTCTTTAACATTAAAGTTTTCAAGAGCAGATATTGGGTAAAGTTCTGCATTAGGTACCTTTTCTGTCCAAAGCTGAACCTGTTCCTCAAGCTGTTCCTGAGAAGATTTATCAATCTTATTTAATAATAGTAATACAGGTATTTTAGCATTTACAATTTTATTAAAAAAGGCTTCGTCTTTAAGTTCTTTTTCTCCGGTTTCAACCATGTAGATAAGAACGTCAGCATCTTCAAAAGCAGATTTAACGAAATCCATCATACTTGACTGAAGCTCATATGCAGGTTTTATGATACCCGGTGTATCAGAAAGCACCACCTGAAAATCCTCACCATTTACGATGCCTAATATACGGTGACGTGTTGTTTGTGCTTTAGAAGTAATGATTGACAGGCGTTCTCCTACAAACGCGTTCATCAGGGTAGATTTGCCCACATTAGGGTTACCTATAATATTTACAAAGCCTGCTTTGTGTGACATAAAAAAATAATTAAGCTACAAAGGTAGGTATATCAGCGCAATAGTAGAAATAAAGCGGTAAATAAAAGATTTTTGCCTGTTTTCCTTGCAGTTGTCAGTAATCGTTGTATATTTGCACTCGAAACAGCGCGGGATAGAGCAGTAGGCAGCTCGTCGGGCTCATAACCCGAAGGTCACAGGTTCGAGTCCTGTTCCCGCTACTAAGAAAGCTTCAGAGAAATCTGGAGCTTTTCTCATTTATGGCATTTTGGTTGGAGGGCT
>Ga0157370_10000898_pt1 | contig 37747 bp, 34 predicted proteins | sample C35metaG_FD_113463 | JGI IMG/M metagenome (GOLD analysis project Ga0157370, IMG submission 113463) | Corn rhizosphere microbial communities from Kellogg Biological Station, Michigan, USA - C3-5 metaG | ecosystem: Host-associated > Plants > Roots > Rhizosphere > Soil | place: USA: Michigan... | reverse complement strand
GGCAACAAGCCGCCAAGCAGATGGAACAAGCCCAATTGGCCCAACCATCCAAGCAGTGCGCCGAAGCCGGCGGCCAGCAGACCGAGCATGGCCAATTGCAGCGTGAACACGGTGAGCGCTTCGCGGCGTGACAAGCCCAGGCAGCGCAACAGGGCGCTGGCGTCGAAGCGTTTGGCGGCGAACCGCGCCGCGCACAAGGCCACGGCAACGCCCGCCAACAACACGGCAGCGAGGCTGGACAAGTTCAAGTAGCGCTCGGCACGGCCCAGCGCGCCGCCGACCTGGCGGTTGCCGTCGCGCGCGCCTTCAATTTTCTGGTTGGCCGCGAGCATCGGTTTCAGCGCTTGGCGATAACGCTCAAGGTTTTCTGCGCTGCCGGTCCACAGTTCGGCATAGCGCACGCGGCTGCCGGGCTGAACCACGCCGGTGGCGGCCAGGTCGTCCATGTTCATCAGCAGGCGCGGCGTGAGGCTGTAGAAGTCGCCGGCGCGGTCGGGTTCGTAGGTGAGCACGCGGCTCAGGCGCAAGGTTTTCGCGCCCACATCCACGCTGTCGCCCACCTTCACGTTCAGCGCCACCAGCAGCCGCGCTTCGACCCAGGCTTCACCAGGCGCCGGGCCGCCGCCGGTGGTTTCTTCGCCGTAGGGCGCGGGTGCGCTTTTCAACTGGCCGCGCAACGGGTAGCTGCTGCTTACGGCTTTGACGCTGGCTAGCTGAATGCCTGCGTCGGCGGCGATCACGCTGGAGAATTCGACCAACTGCGCGTGTTGCAACTGCGCTTGTTTGCCGGCGTCGAGTTGCGCCTGTGTGGCGGGCGAGCTGCCGGTGAGCAGCATGTCGGCGCCGAGAAACTCGGTGGCGCGCAGTTGCATGGCGGCGTTCAGGCGTGCGCTGAAAAAGCCGATGGCGGTGCTGGCTGCCACGGCAATGACCAGGGCGAAAAACAACACGCGTAGCTCACCGGCGCGGGTGTCGCGACGAAGCTGGCGGGCGGCGAGGTTGAGCAGGCGGGAGAAGGGTAGGCGCGTCATCACGCCTCCGCTGTCTGCACAATGTGCCCGGCTTCCAGGCGAATGCGGCGATGGCAACGCTGCGCCAGGCGTTCGTCGTGGGTCACCAGCACCAAGGTGGCGCCGCGTTCCTGGTTGATTTCAAACAGCAGGTCGCTGATGTGCTCGCCGGTGTGGGTGTCGAGGTTGCCGGTGGGCTCGTCGGCGAACAGCACAGCGGGCTCGGCGGCAAAGGCGCGGGCGATGGCCACGCGCTGTTGCTCGCCGCCGGACAGCTGACGCGGCGTGTGGGTCAGGCGTTTGCCAAGGCCCACGCGTTCAAGCAAGTCGCGGGCACGCTCGCGGGCATCACGGCGGCCCTCAAGCTCCAGCGGCAGCATCACGTTTTCCAGCGCATTAAGGCTGTCGAGCAGCTGAAACGACTGGAACACAAAGCCCACATGCTCGGCGCGCACGCGAGCGCGTTTGTCTTCGTCGAGGGTATTGAGGGTGTGGCCGGCAAGGATGATTTCGCCGCTGCTGGGCAGGTCGAGGCCCGCCAGCAAACCGAGTAAGGTGGATTTCCCCGAACCGGACGTGCCGACGATGGCGAGGCTGTCGCCGCGCAGCAGGTCGAGGGAGAGGTCGTGCAGGATGGTCAAATCGCCTTCCGCGCTAGGAACCACTTTGCTAAGGTTCCGCGCAGTAAGAATGCTCGCAGTCATGGAGATTCCAATGCGTACATGGTGGGTAACGAGTGCCCTGGTGGTAATGCTTTGGGCACAAGGGGCGGTGGCAAGCACGGTGCTGGTCGTCGGCGATAGTATCAGCGCCGGTTTGGGCCTGGAAACCAGTCAGGGCTGGGTCAACTTGTTACAAAAACGCCTGCAAACCGATGGCTTCGACGACAAAGTCGTTAATGCCTCCATCAGCGGCGACACCAGCGCAGGCGGCCTCGCGCGCCTGCCCGCGCTGCTCGCAGAGCATAAGCCGAGCGTCGTGGTCATCGAGTTGGGCGGTAACGACGGGCTGCGTGGCCAGCCGCCGGGCCAATTGCAACAGAACCTTGCGGCGATGGTGGACCAGGCCCAGAAGACCGGCGCCAAGGTGCTGCTGCTCGGCATGCGCCTGCCGCCCAATTATGGTGAGCGCTACAACAAGGCCTTCGCCGCAACATTCACTGAAGTGGCGGCGCAGAAGCAGGTGCCGTTGGTGCCGTTCTTCCTTGAAGGGGTTGGCGGCGTGCCGGAGCTGATGCAGGCCGATGGCATTCACCCGGCAGCGGGGGCGCAATCGAAGTTGCTCGACAACGCCTGGCCGGCGCTGAAGCCGTTGTTGTAGGGCGATACACTTGGCTGTTTTCGCCGTCGTTCTTCGGACGCGGCTGATGGACGAAACGTTTTAAAAGGTCTGCTGAGAAGGCTTTTTTATGCGTCACCTTTCGGCTAAGGTGGCGCCGTCTCCAGGAGCCTTCAATGCCGCGCCCCGCTTGGTCTTTACACGCTTACCAACTGATCGAACCCGACGAGCAGCTCGACCTGTTCGCGTGCCGTGAAGTGCGTGTGCACCTGGTGGCCCGCCAGCTCGAATTGAGCGGCCATGCCGACCGCACCTTGTGCGGCGGTTTGCTGCCGGCCCAGCCCAAATGGGTGAATCTGGAAAAACCGCTGCTGCGCGACAAGCGCCTGTGCACGGCGTGCTACGCCACGCTCCAGGCCCAGCGTGACGGCGACCGCCCACGCTGGCCGGGCGTTTAGGCCACTCCCGGCCGCCCGTGAGCGCGTGTACAATCGCGTTCTTTTCTCACTCGCTATTCAGCCAAGGATCACCGGATGTTGTCGCGCGCTCCTGCAGTCGCCCGTTCCCTGTCACTCGCCGCGCTGTTCGCGGTCGGCCCTGCCGCAGCGTTGGAATTTCCGCTGCCGCCACCGGGCGAAGACATCATTGGCCAGGTTCAAGTCATCACCGCCAAGTACGAAGACACCTTCGCCGATATCGGTGTGGCGAATGATCTGGGATACCTGGAAATGGTCGCCGCCAACCCGGGCGTTGACCCATGGTTGCCGGGCGTGGGCACGCAAATTATTTTGCCGACGCGCTTCGTGCTGCCACCTGGCCCGCGTGAAGGCATCGTGATCAACCTGGCGGAGTACCGCCTGTATTACTTCCCGAAAGGGCAGAACGTGGTGCACACCTATCCGTTGGGCATTGGCCGTGAAGGCTGGGGTTCGCCGATCAACGTCACCACCATTACCGCCAAAACCGCCAACCCGGCGTGGTACCCACCGGCCTCGATTCGCGCTGAACACGCCGCCGACGGTGATCCGTTGCCGAGCGTGGTGCCGCCAGGTCCGGACAACCCGCTCGGTCCGTTCAAATTCAACCTCGGCCTGCCGGGTTACCTGATTCACGGCTCGAACAAGAAATTCGGCATTGGCATGCGCGTGAGCCACGGTTGCTTCCGCATGCTCAACAACAACGTGCTGGAGCTGGCGAAGCTGGTGCCGGTGGGTACCAAAGTGCGCATCCTCAACGACCCGTACAAATTCGGCGTGAGCAACGGCAAGGTCTACCTGGAAGCGCACACGCCGCTGGACGACAACGGCAACCCGTCCGTGGTGGATAAACACACCGCCGTGATCAACGCCCTGCTCAAGCGCGAAGACCTCACCAACAGCGTGAGTCTGGACTGGGAAGTGGTGCGCGACGTGGTTGCTGCCGAAGACGGCCTGCCCGTGGAAATCGCCACGCCGGGTTCGGTAGTGCCGAACACGGCGGCAGTTGTGCAGTAAGCCGCCACACAACAAAAAGCCCGCTGCCGGTTAACCCCGCAGCGGGCTTTTTGTTGCGTGTAGGAAAATCAAAAGCTCGCGGCTAAAGCCGCTCCCACAGGTTCTTGATTTTCCGCTCTCAGCCTTCACGCCGCTCCAGATCGAGCGAGCTAGAGCGGGGCAAGGCGAAAAGCGCTTTTCAAGCGCAGTTGGCTGTAGCCAATGAGCATTGAAAAGTGATTTTCAACGCAGCCCCGCCGACGCGCAGCCGATCGCTTTTTTACACGCGAAAAAAAACCGAGCCATAGGGCTCGGTTCTTAGCGCAATTACTTGCGGCTTGCTTTTTCCAGCATACGAGCAGCACGCTCGTTAGCTTCGTCAGCAGTTTGCTGAGCTTTCTGAGCAGCAGCCAGAGCTTCGTCAGCTTTGCGGTAGGCTTCGTCAGCACGAGCTTGAGCGCGAGCAGCAGCGTCTTCGGTAGCGGTCAGACGAGCTTCGGTTTCTTTGGTGGTGCTGCTGCAGCCGGTTGCCAGAACGGCAGCCAGAGCCAGAGCGGAAAGTTTCAGAACGTTGTTCATTGTGTTCCCCTTAAGGTGCATTTTTTCCATAAAGCGAATTACCCCGAGCTCGAGGTAATTGGCCGGTCTACATACTACTCATTACTTGTAGTAAGTAAACGGACGTAACGCCAGCGCCCTACTTTTTTTGGTGAAATTGAGTGCTATGTAAGCAAGCCGTAATAGTGCTGGATGAAAAGTATCCAGTTGCGGCTGCGACGTGCGCATTTACGACAGGTAAAACGCAGCGCTGACGGTTATTGTCGTCGCCACACTTTTGCGCACCCAGCGCCTTCTTTTTGCCGCAACTAGCGGACCAACAAACGCTTCGTTTGAAGTGTGGTTTAGCGTCTTTTAAGCAGCGTGTCGCAGCGCCCATTTTCAGCAGTAGCTGGCACTTTGCCGGCCTGTTAAGCTGCGCCGCACAAGACCTACAGCATCGTGCGTGTCGTGACATAAAGGACGTCAGCGTGGCCAGAATCGTTAAATGGGGTTTGCTTTCGGTAATTGCCCTTGCCGTATTAATCAAGCTGTCGCTGTGGCTATCGGTGCGTTCGATCATGAACGATGCGATCGCGCAGTTATCGCCTTTTATGGATATCACTTACGGCGGCATTACCTCATCGTTCGATGGCCGCGTAGGGTTGGAAAACCTTACTGTACGTGTGCCCATGATGGGCGACAGTGTTCGGGTTCAGCATGCGCAATTGAAGTTCAATGGCCTGGGTGAACTGTTGCGCTTCAAGGAAAGCCTGGCCGAGGGCAAGTTTCCGGAACAAATGGCAGTCAACCTTAAAGGCCTGGCGCTCGATGTTCATGGCCCGTTTATGCAGCAGCTTTACGATGCGCCCTCTGAGCGCAGCCTGTTTACGGCGATGAGTGAAGTGAGCTGCGGCAAGGTTCGCTTCATTGGCACCACCGAACTGTTGGACATGGGCTATCGCACCTTTGAAAGCGATGCGGAGTTCTCGTATCGCTTTGAGCCGGCACGAAAGACCGTGCACTTTTCCATGACCGCCGACACGCGCGACATGGCCGAAGTGAAGCTGACGCTGGCCTTGGCCAATATGTCGGATAACCCGGGCGACATGCGTGTGCATCCGCCGGAGTTGTCGCTGGTAGCCATGGAAATCAATGACAACCAGTACCAGCGCAAAGTGCTGGAATACTGCGCCGGCAAGATGGGGCAGACCAGTGAGGTGTACCTGAAGACGGCGGTGGAGCAGTTCGACAAAGTGATGCGCAGCCAACGTGTGGCGCTGGCCCCGTCGGTGCTCGAGGCCTATGGCCGTTATCTGAAAGACCCACAATCGCTGCGGCTGGAACTTAATCCGAACGCCGGGGTGAGCTGGGATGGCCTACAGTTCTTCGAGGCCAATGACGTGGTGGGCATGTTGCACCCGGCGCTGTTGGTGAATCAGCAATCGGTCTCGCCGGTGAGTTTCACCTGGTTCGACCCGGGCGCGCGCAAAGAGCCATTGCCCAATGAAATGATCGTCGCAGAAAAAGTTGAGTCAAATGCCACGACGCAGCAATATGAGTTTGTGAGTGTCGCCAGCCTGCCCGATTACGCTGGCAAGCGTTTGCAGTTCATTACCCACGAAGGTACTTATTATCAGGGTGTGCTGCGCAAAGTGGAGAACGGCAAAGCCTACCTCAGTGTCCAATTTGGCTCGGGGTCGGCGGAGATGTTTCTGCGCTTGGATAAGATCGATAAGGTAAGGGTCATGTTCTAAGACCCGCTGAGGAGTTGTGATGAGCGAGGCGCTGTCTATCAACCATGACCAGGCAGGTCATCAATTCGAGACCACCGTGGATGGTGATCGTGCTTACCTTGCCTATATGGATCTGGGTAAGCAGACGCTCGATATCTACCGCACGTTTGTGCCCAACTCGTTACGTGGCCGTGGCATTGCTGCGGCATTAACCGAGCGCGCGCTGGAATATGCCGAACGCATGGGTTACACCGTGATTCCATCGTGCTCGTACGTAGAGCGCTACATGGAACGGCGCAATCGGCACTGATTTCTGCAGTTAAAAAAACGCCGGGCTGAGCCCGGCGTTTTTGTGTGCGCGGTTTGAATCAGCCGCGTTGACGCTTGGGCAATACGCTTTTGAGTTTGCTGTGCATACCCAGCAGGGTTTTCTCGGTGGTGTCCCAGTCAATGCAGGCGTCGGTGATCGACACGCCGTACTTCAACGCATTGAGGTCTTTGGGGATCGACTGATTACCCCAACCCAAATGACTTTCCACCATCAGGCCAACAATCGACTGGTTACCTTCCAGAATCTGGTTGGCAACGTTTTCCATCACCAGCGGTTGCAGCGCCGGGTCTTTGTTGGAGTTGGCGTGGCTGCAGTCGACCATGATGTTCGGGCGAATGCCGGCTTTGGTCAGTTCCTGCTCACAAACGGCCACGCTCACCGAATCGTAGTTCGGCTTGCCGTTGCCGCCGCGCAGCACCACGTGACCGTAGGCGTTGCCTTTGGTGGTGACGATGGACACGCCGCCTTCCTGGTTGATACCGAGGAAACGGTGAGGGCTGGAAACCGATTGCAGCGCGTTGATGGCGACCGTCAGACCGCCGTCCGTGCCGTTCTTGAAGCCGACTGCCGACGACAAGCCCGACGCCATTTCGCGGTGGGTTTGCGATTCGGTGGTGCGCGCGCCAATGGCCGACCAGCTGATCAGGTCTTGCAGGTATTGCGGCGAAATCGGGTCAAGCGCTTCGGTGGCGGTGGGCAAGCCCATTTCAGCCAAGTCGAGCAGCAGTTGGCGACCGATATGCAGCCCGTCCTGAATCTTGAAGGAGTCGTCCAGGTACGGATCGTTGATCAAGCCTTTCCAGCCGACGGTGGTGCGCGGCTTTTCGAAATACACGCGCATCACCAGATAGAGCGTGTCCGACACCTCGGCGGCCAGCACTTTCAGGCGCTCGGCGTACTCATGGGCAGCTTTGATGTCGTGAATCGAGCAAGGGCCCACCACCACGAACAGGCGGTGGTCCTTGCCGTCGAGAATATTTCGGATCACCTGACGGCCTTGCACCACGGTGTGCAGGGCGGCTTCAGTCAGCGGAATATCACGCTTGAGCTGGTCGGGGGTGATGAGGGTGTCGTTGGAGGCGACGTTAAGGTCATCGATCGGTAAATCAGCCATCGTGCTACTCGTTGGTCAGGTCGTCAGTCAGGTCACGGAGGTTGGCCGTCAGCCTTTGGCGACAGAGCGCGGAGCGTAACGGGGGTGGGAACCTTAGCGCGTACGGCCCGCCTCGACAATGGGGCGGTCGTGCTTATAAGGGGGAATCAATAGGCCGAAGCGGGCGCTATCGGCACGACTATTAATGAAGGCCGCTGAAGGTGGAGAACGTCGCCGCGTGTTCGGCGATCCATTCCTTGGCAATGGCTTCCACCGGCAGCGGCTGACCAAGCTCCTGTTCGCGCAGATGCCGGTAGTGTTCGATCTGACACACCTGCTCGACCATGCGCGCACGAAACAGCGTTTCTTCGTCCACAAAGGCAATGCCGACCAGGTAATCGCTGGGCTGCTTCTTACACCAGGCCACCACACCGCTGTAGCGGGCCTGATCGCCCAGCAGCGGAATGCGCAGTTCCACCGCCGTGCCACGGCGAAAACCTTTGGGGGAATTGCAGGCCACGCCGCCGAGGCTGATATTGTTCAACCGCTGACGCGGCAGGAAGGCGTGCTTGCGCTGAATCAGCTCAACTGGCATATCACTGGGATGACGCAAAAACTGACGCATTACCAGAAAACTCCACACGTTCGGATGATGGCTTATGGACATCACTGCTAGCAGTATAGCCACGCAATCCGAGCTGACCGATTTCGACGCGGATCGCCTGTTGCTCGATTGGCCGGGCGTTTCACTGCTGATATTTACCAGCATAGGTTGTGCCAGTTGCCGGTTTGCCCGCCGCGAGCTGCCGGGCATGGGGCTTCCCGTGGCGCGCTTGGGCTGGATCGACGCCGCCAACAATGGCGGTTTGGTCGAGCGTTATGAGGTATTTCACTTGCCTGCGCTGTTTGTCGTGGGCGATGGTCAATTTTTCGGCGCAGTGCAGTCGCGCTTGCAGCCTGTGGAGCTGAAGGCCGCCATTAATGCGGCATTGGCCCGTTTACCTGAGGAGCTTCCCTGATGGCGTTTTCCCCTGAATCCGGCACCGGTCCACGCATCGGCATTATCGGTACCGGCGCAATTGGCGGCTTTTATGGGCTGATGCTGGCGCGGGCCGGCTTTGACGTGCATTTCCTGCTGCGCAGCGAATACGCCGCAGTGGCTGAACGCGGCCTGCAATTGAACAGCGCCGTGCATGGTGCACTGCAGCTTGAAAACGTTCAGGCATATTGCAATGCCGCTGACATGCCGGCCTGCGACTGGTTGCTGGTCGGCGCTAAGAGCACCAGCAACGCGGAGCTGGCGCCGCTAATTGCCCAAGCCGCCGCGCCCGGTGCAAAAGTGGTGCTGCTGCAAAACGGCCTGGCAGTGGAAGAGGGCGTGCAACCGTTGCTGCCCGACTCGCTGCACTTGCTGGGCGGCCTTTGCTACATCTGCGTCCACCGCTCGGCACCGGGCGTTATCGAGCACCAGGCACTTGGCGGCGTGAACCTCGGTTACCACAGCGGCCCGGCGAGCGCCGCCGAAGCTCAACTCGCCATCGCCGAGGAGGGCGCCGCGCTGTTCAAACACGCCGGCCTCGACTCCACTGCCATGCCGAATCTGGCCCAGGCGCGCTGGCAGAAACTGGTGTGGAACGTGCCCTACAACGGCCTGTCGGTGGTGCTCAACGCCGGCACCACGGCTTTGATGGGCCACAGCGAAACCCGCGCGTTGATTCTGGCGATCATGAACGAAGTCATTCAAGGCGCCGCCGCCTGCGGTTACGCCATTCCCGAGGTGTTCGCCGAGAAACTGCTGGCCTCCACCGACCGCATGCCTGACTACTTGCCGAGCATGTACCACGACTTTGTTGAGAAACGTCCGCTGGAGTTGCACTACATCTACGCCGAGCCGCTGGCCGCCGCCGAACGCGCCGGGGTCGAGCTGCCGCGCATTCGGGCCCTGGCGCAGCAACTGGCATTTATCGACTCGCGCAATCACTGATTAACCGACCCGAACTGAGGCATTTATGAGCAAAGGGCTGGCGGACAAACTGGTGTTGGCAATTTCCTCGCGGGCGCTGTTCGATCTGCGCGAAAGCCACCGCATTTACGAAAGCGAAGGCGTGGAGGCGTATCGCCAATACCAGATCGAGCATGAGGACGAAGTGCTTGAGCCGGGCGATGCGTTTCCGCTGGTGCAAAAACTGTTGGCGCTGAACACCACCCTCGGCCAGCAGCGCGTCGAGGTAATCCTCGTCTCGCGCAACAGCGCCGACACCGGCCTGCGCGCGTTCAACTCGATCAGCCATTACGGCCTGGACATCACCCGCGCCGCCTTTGTTGGCGGCCGCAGCCCGGACCCATACCTGGCGGCGTTTGGCTGCCACCTGTTTCTGTCCACCCACGCCGAAGACGTGCGCAGCGCCCTGCGTTCCGGCTTTGGCGCGGCGACCATTCTTTCCGGTGGCGCGCGGCGGGCGGCCAGCACGGAACTGCGAATCGCCTTCGACGGTGACGCGGTGCTGTTTTCCGATGAGTCCGAGCGCGTGTACCAGGCCGGTGGGCTGGTGGCGTTCCAAACCCATGAGCGCGAATCGGCGCGCGAGTTGTTGGGCGGCGGGCCGTTCAAGCCATTCCTGGCGGCACTGCACAGCTTGCAGCAGGAGTTCGCGCCGGAAAATTGCCCGATCCGCACGGCACTGGTGACGGCCCGTTCAGCGCCGGCGCACGAGCGCGTGATTCGCACCTTGCGCGAGTGGAATATTCGTCTGGACGAGTCGTACTTTCTCGGTGGCCTGGAGAAAACGGCGATTCTGGAAACCTTCGGTGCCGACGTGTTTTTTGACGACCAACCGGGCCACTGCGAGAAAAGCCGCGACGTGGTCGCTACCGGTCACGTGCCGCACGGCATCAGTAACGAGCCACAGCACTAGTCTCCCGGCCGTTTTGCTGCCCGTTCGTCTTGCACTACTAACAGCGGCTGGATTTATAGCCAGCACTGCTAAGCTCAACCCAGGCCGTTAAGAATGCAGTTAGGAGGCCGCATGATTCGATCGATTCTTTACGCCACCGATTTAGGCCTTTACGCCCCGTATGTGTTGCAACACGCCCTGGCGATGACGCGCGCCTTCAAAGCGGATTTGTATGTCGTGCACGCCGTGGAGCCGTTGGGGTTGTTCGCCGAATCGGTGTTGAAAACCTACCTGGATGAAGCCGTGCTTACCGAGATTCGCACCAACGGCCTCAGCGGCGTGCTGGCCAGCATTGAGCAGCGGGTGTTTGAAGGCTTCAGAGATGAAATGGGCGATGCCCAGCAAGACATGCAAATGGTGCGGGCGGTGCGGGTGGTGCAGGGCGATCCACCGCAAGTGATCTTGGCCGAGGCGCAGCGCTTCAATGTGGATTTACTGGTGATCGGCAGCCACAGCAGCCATACGGGGGAGCAGGACATTCCCTTGGGCAGAACCGCAACGCGCCTGGTGCAGCTCGCGGAAGTGCCGGTGTACCTGGTGCCGATGCTGCAGCACCGCACGCGGGCCGATTTCTAAGAAACGTTTTGCTGCACGCCGCACACGCAATGGGGCTGCGTATGCTAATAAAATAGTCTAGATTTAGCCTTCTAACCTCTACTATGGTTATATAACGCCTTTGGCGTCTGCTGCATCGCCTTTTCGCTTTGAGGGATATCTATGAAGCTCCAGCAACTGCGCTACATCTGGGAAGTCGCGCACCACGATCTCAACGTGTCCGCCACGGCGCAGAGCCTGTATACCTCGCAGCCGGGTATCAGCAAGCAGATCCGCCTGCTGGAGGATGAATTGGGTGTCGAGGTTTTCGCCCGCAGCGGCAAGCATCTCACCCGCGTGACGCCGGCTGGCGAGCGCATCATCACCACCGCTGGCGAAATTCTGCGCAAGGTCGAAAGCATCAAGCAGATCGCCCAGGAATTCTCCAACGAGAAAAAAGGCACGCTCTCCATCGCCACCACCCACACCCAGGCGCGCTACGCGTTGCCGGCGGTGATCAGCAACTTCATCAAGCAGTACCCGGATGTGGCCCTGCACATGCACCAGGGCACGCCGATGCAGATTGCCGAAATGGCCGCCGACGGCACCGTCGACTTCGCCATCGCCACCGAAGGTCTGGAGCTGTTCAACGACCTGATCATGATGCCGTGCTACACCTGGAACCGCTGCGTGGTGGTGCCTCAAGGCCACGCGCTGACCAAGCTGCCGAAACTCACCCTCGAAGCCTTGGCCGAATACCCCATCGTTACGTACGTGTTCGGCTTTACCGGCCGCTCGAAGCTCGACGAAGCCTTCAGCCACCGTGGCCTGACGCCAAAAGTGGTGTTCACCGCTGCCGATGCCGACGTGATCAAAACCTACGTTCGCCTTGGTCTGGGCGTGGGCATCGTGGCCAAGATGGCGGTCGACGCCAAGCTTGATCCGGATTTGGTGGTGCTGGACGCCAGCGAATTGTTCGAGCCGAGCGTGACCAAAATCGGCTTCCGTCGCGGCACCTTCCTGCGCGGCTTCATGTGCGACTTCATCGAAAAGTTCGCCCCGCACCTGACCCGCGACGTCATGGCCAAAGCCGTGCAATGCCACAACAAAGTGGAGCTTGAAGAGTTGTTCCACGGCGTTGAGTTGCCGGTGCACTAAGCCCGGTACACAGATGAGAAAGGCGCCTTGATAGGCGCCTTTTTTATGGGCGAAGGTTGGTGATGTGCCCGTAAGTGGCCGGCGCAAAGCGCGTGCTCAAGCCAATCAGCACCACGGCGCCGAGCGCCATGATCATCCAGGCTTGCGTGAGGTCGGCAAAGCGGTCGCGCAGCACGCCCGCCAACAGCGGCATACAACTGGCGATGATGTAACCGCCGCCCTGAACGAAGCTGGCCAACTCGCCGGCGCGGCTTGGGCTATCGGCGTGGTCCAGCGCCACGATCAGCGACAGCGGAAACAGCGCGCCAATGCCGCAGCCCAGCAACAAACACGCCGGCAGCGCCAAGGGCAGGGGAGCGATGATCAGACAGAGCAAGCCGGCCAGCAGCATCAGCAGCACGGTGTACAACGGCACACGACGATCCGGGAAACGGCCGATCAACGCCGACACCGCCAGGCCGGCGACCACCTCAGTCAGCGTTAACGCGCCGAGCAGAAAACCCGCAGCGGACGGTTGCCAACCGAGGCCGGTATAAAAGGGCGGCAGCCACGCGAGCACCAAGGTGTACGCGCCCGTGCCGATGCCGAAAAACACCATCAACTGCCAGGCTCGGCCGTTGCGCCAGAACGCAGGCGGCGCGCAGGCAGCCAGGGTTTCCTGCATGTGATTCACGCGCTGCTGACGTGACGCGACATACCACAGCGGCACCGCCAGCACGGCCGGCACCGCCCACACCGCCAGCGCCATTGGCCAACCGCCAACCGCCGCCACACCCGCTACAGCCGCTGCGGCCACTGCCGCACCGGCCATGATGCCGGTGGTGTACAGCGCCATGACATTGCCCGCCCTCGCGCCAAAGCAGCGCTTGATAAACGCCGGTAACAAGGTTTGCACCAGTGCGATGCCAATGCCGGCCATTACGGCGGTGGCGAGCAACCCATAGCGGCCCGAGGCCGCCAGACGCAGGCCGCACGCCAGCGCAATCAGCGCGATACCTAAACCGATGCCGTTGCGTTCGCCCAGCCAGCGCCGCAGCCGCCCACCGGCCAGGGCGCACACGCCCATCACGAACACCGGCACGGTGGTCAGCAGGCTGGCTTGGGTGGAACTCATGCCGGTGGCCGATTCGATGCTGTCGAGCAATGGACCGATGGCGGCTAAAGCCGGCCGCAGATTCAACGCCAGCCCGACAACGGCCAGCACAATAAACAGGTGGGTACGCGGGGTTGCGCTCATGCCTTCTATCTCGTCGTAAAGTATCTCGACATCAAGATTAAAGTTCGAGCGTGCCGTGGCGCAAGGCATTATTATTAGCTTTACATCGAGATGGTTTTATCAAGCGAGGCCCGAATGAACGATCGAGCGCAACAGGCAGAAGCAGAATGGCGACGCGAGCGTCCGGATATCGACGCCGCCGTGATGGTCACCGTTGGGCGATTACTGGAGGCAGCGCAGCTGATGGAGCGGCAGATACTGTCGCCATTGGCGGCGCAGTTCGGGCTGCAAAAAGGCGAGTTCGACGTCATCGCCACGTTGCGCCGTGCGGGCGCGCCGTACCAATTGATGCCGACTGAACTCTACGAAGGGTTGATGCTGTCATCCGGCGCCATGACCAGCCGCCTCGACCGCCTGGAACGCAGCGGCCTGATCGAACGCCTGCCATCGCCCAGCGACCGGCGCAGCACCCTGGTGCAACTGACCCCGTCGGGCCTGGCCCTGATCGATAAAGTGCTGCCGTTGCACGTCGACAACGAACAGCGCGCGCTTGAAGTACTGGCGCCGGCAGAGCAGACGCAGCTAAGCGAATTGCTGAGCAAGCTAATCAGCGGGTTGCGCGGCTAAAGCCCACCGACACCTCGGTCCCTGTAGGAGCGGCTGGGCGGCATTCCGATTAGCCGCGAGCTTTTTAAATTTTCAGCCGATCGCTTAGTGACTAATGTGCAAGCCACACTCGCGATTATCTTCACCCTTGGTTGGATCGAAGTAGTCGAAGTTGTTCGGCAAATTATGCTGTGTCAGGTACTGATAAAGATCCTTCGACGACCAATGCAGCAGCGGCGCAACCTTGATCAAGCCATCCGGGTTGATGCTGATCGGCTCCATCTGCGCGCGAACGGCGGTGTCGGTGGCGCGCAGGGCGGTGAACCACACTTGCGGGGCGGTTTCACGCAGGGCGCGGGTGAAGGGTTCCAGTTTCACTTCTTCGGTAAAGGCTTCGTGACGCGGATCGTCCAGCGCCGGCACCGGGCCTTCCAGCGCTTCGCGGTGGGCGCGGCTGCGTTTGGGCAGGTAGGTGATCAGGTTCAGGTTCAGCGCGCGGGTCACTTCGTCGGCGAATTTGTAGGTGGCTTCGGTGTTGTAGCCGTTGTCCATCCAGATGATCGGAATGTCCGGTTTCACCTGGCTGACCATGTGCAGAATCACCGCTTCGAAGGGGCGGAAGTTGGTGGTGCAAATGGCCGTCTTGCCCAGGCCGAGCGCCCACTCCACCAGCTTTTCCGGCTGGTTGGCGAATTCGGCGTTCAGCTTGTCCAGATCAAGATCCATGAGGGGCTCCAGGTTCATTTCGGCGGGGAGGGCGATGTTAGCAAAAACCGCCGCGAGCCTGCAGCGCGCCGTGCTGATAGGCACTATCAGCGCTGTCGAACATCGCCCGGAGCCGCGTTGCGTGGCCGCAGGAGAGCGGCTAGAGTGCCGCCTTCTTTCTGAATCCTGTTTAGGAGTGCCCTGTGGAAATCGCCTGTCTCGACCTGGAAGGTGTGTTGGTTCCGGAAATCTGGATCGCCTTCGCGGAAAAAACCGGTATCGACGCGCTCAAAGCCACCACCCGGGACATTCCGGACTACGACGTGCTGATGAAGCAGCGCCTGCGCATTCTTGATGAGCACGGCCTGAAGCTCGCCGACATCCAGGAAGTGATCGCCACCCTCAAGCCGCTCGATGGCGCCGTGGAATTCGTTAACTGGCTGCGCGAGCGCTTCCAGGTGGTGATTCTGTCGGACACCTTCTACGAATTCTCCCAGCCGCTGATGCGTCAGCTGGGCTTCCCGACGCTGCTGTGCCACAAGCTGATCACCGACGAAACCGACCGCGTGGTGAGCTACCAACTGCGCCAGAAAGACCCCAAGCGTCAGTCGGTGCTGGCGTTCAAAAGCCTGTACTACCGCGTGATCGCCGCTGGCGACTCGTACAACGACACCACCATGCTCAGCGAAGCCAACGCCGGCATCCTGTTCCATGCCCCTGAAAACGTGATCCGCGAATTCCCGCAGTTCCCGGCGGTGCATACGTTTGAAGACTTGAAGAAAGAGTTCTTGAAAGCGTCGAACCGCGAGCTGAGTTTGTAAGACCAGCACCTGTTGGAGAGGCCGATTAACCTCGATGCTGCTAGCTGAAAAGCATCGAGGCTGAAGCCTCTCCCACAGGGTTGTTTGTTGGCTACAACCCTTCCAGCGTCTGCAACAACACTCGCACTTTGGTGATCGATTCGTTGTATTCCGACCGCCACTGCGAGTCGGCGACGATGCCGCCGCCGCCCCAGCAATTCACCTTCCCGTCTTTGATCAGCAGGCTGCGGATAGCAATCGAGCTGTCCATTTCGCCGCGCACGTCCACAAACAATAACGACCCGCAGTAGATCGCCCGCTGGATCGGCTCCAGCTCGTCGATGATTTGCATGGCGCGAATTTTCGGTGCGCCGGTGATGGAGCCGCCGGGGAAACTGGTGGCGAGTACGTCCAACGCGTCGTTGCCCGGCGCCAGGGTGCCGGTTACGCAGCTCACCAGGTGATGCACGTTGGGGTAAGTCTCTAGGGCAAACAGCTGCGGCACGCGCACCGAGCCGGTGGCGCAGCTGCGGCCGAGGTCGTTGCGCAGCAGGTCGACGATCATCAGGTTTTCGGCGCGGTCTTTGGCGCTGGCCAGCAGGTCGTCGGCGAAGGCCTGGTCTTCGGCGGGCGTCTGGCCCCGTGCCCGGGTGCCTTTGATGGGCCGGGTTTCGACTTGGCCGTTGTGTACTTGCACGAAGCGCTCGGGCGAAAAACTCACAATCGCCTCGTTTTCGCCCAGCGCCACGTAGCCGGAAAACGGCGTAGGGCACGCCTGGCGCAGCGCTTGGTAGGCACTCCACGGGTCGCCCTGGCACGGCGCGCGAAAGCGTTGGGCGAAGTTCACCTGGTAGCAATCGCCGGCGTGGATATAGCCCTGAATGCGCTCGAACGCCTGGTGGTAATCGGCTTCGCTGAGGTCGGCGCTGAAGTCATCGCTCAGGTTGAACGGTGCGCTGTTGGCCGGCGCGTCACCGCCAAACAAGGCGATCAAACGTTGGCGCTCAGCCTCGGCCAGCGCCGGGTGAAATAGCAACTGGCTGCTGCCGATGTGGTGGTCGCTGATCAGCGCCCAGCCATACAAACCCAGTTGCGCGTCGGGCAGGTGCAAGTCGTCCACCGCATTGGTCGGCAAGGTTTCCAGACGACGACCGAAGTCGTAACTCAAGTAACCCATCAGGCCGCCCGCGAACGGCAATTCATAGCCGGCTGGAACGTCCGCCGGGCCCAGCTGCGCCAGGGCGGCGCGCAGGCGCTGGATAAAGTCGTTGGCCGATTCGTCAGCGGCCGGTGCCAGCGCTGCCAATGGCCAGGCGCTCATAAGGTCATAGCGTGCACGCTGGGAAGTCGGCCGACCGCCGTCGAGCAGCAGCGCACCAGGCGCGTGGCGGATGTAGGAAAAGTACTCGGCTGGGTCTGCCCGATAAGGCAGCGGATGCAACGAACAGGTAGGCATGGGCACAGTCAGTCGGGCGCGGGCGCCGATTGTAGAGGGCCGCCAGCATTGATCCTAGAGCGAGTGAGTGGGTTTACTCGGAGATAGCGAGCTGATTAGTATGGACAGATCCCAAGGGTACGAAATTTCCTATCAGAATAATAATTTTCAAGGGATCCAGGTCATGGATGAAGTGCACAATCCAGCCGCCGGTAGCCTCCTTCGTTCGAAGTTGCGACCTCCTCATGTTCCCGCTGATTATTTGCCGCGCCCGCACCTCAAAGCCGCGCTGGCAGGTAATCCCCATGCTCGGCTAATTCTCTTGTCGGCTCCGGCCGGCTTCGGCAAAACCAGCGCACTGTCTGCGTTGGCACAGAACTATGCCAATGCTGGCAGCGCCGTGGCGTGGTTTTCCCTGAGCGCCGAAGACGACGACCCCTCACGCTTTTTCCAGCAACTGATCGACGCCCTGCGCGCGGCGATTCCGGGGGTGGGCGAAGACGCCCTCGCGTACCTGCAAAACACCATGCGCGTGCCTGCCGCCGCCCTGATGGAAAGCCTGCTGGCCGACCTCGCGCAGCGTGAACAGCCGCTGTTGCTGGTGCTCGATGATTTGCATCTGGTGCAGGACGCCGAGCTGTTAAGCAGCCTTAATCGCCTGATAAAACTGGCCCCGGTGGGCTTTGTGCTGGCGGTGGGCAGCCGTTCCACGCCATCGCTGAACCTGGCCACCTGGCGCGCCAAGGAAGTGCTGCTGGAAATCGGCGCGACGGAGCTGCGCATGAGCAAGGCTGAAACCCGCGAGTACCTCGATCGCGGCGGTCTGCACCTGGATGAAGTGGCCCTCGACGCCCTGCATTCGCGCACCGAAGGCTGGGTGGTCGGCGTGCACCTGGCCAGCCTGTGGCTGCGCCATCAACCGCAAGCCTCCGAGCAGATGGTCGAACTGGGCGGTGATCAGGTTGCCGTCGGCGACTACCTGCTGCGCAGCGTGTTCGAGCAATTGAGCGCCGAGATGCAAGACGTGCTCTTGGCACTGGGCGTGGCCACGCAACTGAGTGGCGACCTGGCCAACGCCCTGACCGGGCGCCAGGACGGCCAAAAGCTGCTGGAAAAACTCGAAGCCATGCAGCTGTTCTTGCTGCCTCTGGACCGCGAACGCCAGTGGTACCGCTTCCATAACCTGTTCGCCGATTTCCTCCGCTCACGCCTAAAAGAGCGCGACCCCGACCGCCTCAGCCAACTGCATTTCAACGCCAGCCTGTGGTTCACCAATCACCACATGCAAAACCTGGCCATTGAGCACGCCTGCCTGGCCGATGACCCGCAAATGCTCGCGGCGCTGGTGGATGGCTGCGGCCTGGAATTGATCAACCGTGGGCAGCTCAACCTGATTTACCGCTGGCGTCAGCGCGTACCGGATGAAATTGCCGAGCGCTTCCCTGTATTGGTGCTGGCCGACGTCTGGAGCCGTGCCGCTGAGCTGTCGTTGCCCGAGGCCAACGGCATGCTCGACGAGCTGCTGGCGCGTTGGGGCAAGCACAAATCCGAAGGGCCGCTGAGCGACAAGGTGCTGGCGATTCTGGCGATCAAAGCCGTGCTGGCCCTGCAAAAAGACGACCTCGACACCTGCGTCGCCCTGGCCCGCAAAGTGGAAGCGCAGCTCGGCCAACACACCGCGTTTCTGGAGGTGGCACTGCTGATTATCGGCGCGTTGGCGCTGGTGATGCTGGCCCAACCCGAGCAGGCGCGACGGTTGCTGGCCTTGGCCCAGCAACGCAAACACTTCCTCGAAGGCCGTTACCTCGACATGCAACTGGCCAACGTCGAAATTCTGTTGTGCCTGGAGCAAGGGCAGGTGAAGCAGGCGCAGCTGTTGTTCGATCAACTGCGCGCGCGGCTGATTCCCTGGTTTGGCGAGAAGTCCCGGGCGCTGGCGCTGCCGACGATCACCGAATCGCTGGTGGCGTATCAGCAGGGGCGCTTCCAGGCGCTGGAGGAAAACCTCGGCTGGGCACTGGGCAAGCTCGACGTGATCAACCCCATCGACCTCTACGCCCAAGGCATGCTCAGCCTGGCGCGCACCCAGCGCATTCTGGAAAAGCCCAAAGACGCGCAGAACACCTTGGTGCTCATGCAAAACCTGGCGGCGCGCAACCAGTCCTGGCGCTTCTACGCCCAGGCGGCCGGCGAGGAAATCGCCCTGATTCTGCAAGAGCAGGCCACCGACCGCATCAAGCGCGCCGAGGCGCGTTTTCAGGGGGTCGACTGGCCCAAACTCGCCGCGCCCTATAAAGCCATGAGCTTCAACCCGGTGTTGTGGGTGCACGGCCTGACCCGTATCCGCCTGCAACAGGCGCGCGCCCATTACAGCGAGGCGCTGCACGAAATCACCCAGCTGCGCGGGCAACTGCAAAACGGCTGGCATGGCCTGCAACGCCTGCGTCTGGATTTGCTCTCGGCCCTCAGTTATCAGCGCCTCGGCTATCAGGAGCGGGCGCAATCGCTGCTGGTGCAGTGCCTGATCAGCGCCGAGCGTGAAGGGGTGCGCAGTCTGTTTATCGAGGAAGGCGAGGGCATTCGCCTGTTGCTGCAAAACCTCGAAGCGGCGGAGCGTCAGCCGGCGCTGCAAGGCTTTATTCGCGGGCTGCTGGCCGTGTGGCCGGGGCAGGACGCGCGCAAATCGCTGGAAGTGCTGGAGGAAGGACTCACCGAGCGCGAGCGCGACGTGGTGTTGCTGGCAGCCAAGGGCATGTCCAACGAAGAAATCGGCCAGCAATTGGCCTTGGCGCTGGGCACGGTGAAATGGCACCTGCACAACATTTACGAGAAGCTCAAGGTGCGCAATCGGACGCAAGCCATCCGCCGCGCCCGTGAATTGGGGCTGCTGCAATGAACACTTCTGTCACCGGTTCACTCGCTCATTTGCCCACCTTGCCGCTGCTGCGCACCAAGCTGTTTCCTGCCGATGCAGGCGGGCGCCCGCAGTTGCTGCGCCAGGCGCTTATCGAACGCTTGTACGCCTCGCGCTCGCAGCGCCTGGTGATTCTCAGCGCACCGGCCGGCTTTGGTAAAAGCACGGTGCTGGCCCAGTATCGCCAGCGCTTGCTCGGTACCAATGCCCGCGTGGCGTGGCTGTCTTGCGATGAAGCCGACAGCGAGCCGCAGCGCCTGCTGCAATACCTGGTGGCGGCAATTAACGCGGTGGCACCGGGCTTTGGCACGAACACGGCGAGCCTGTTGCAGGGCGATGTGAGCTGGCCGCAAGAGGCGCTGATCGATGCCTTTCTCGCCGACCTCAAGCGCCTGGACGGCGACGTGTACATCATGCTCGACGACTTCCACCACATTCGCCACGCGGCCATGGGGCCGGCGGTGCGCTACCTGATCGAGCACTTGCCGACCACCGTGCACCTGCTCGCCAGCACCCGTTATCAGGCGCAATTGCTGGTGGAAGAACCGTCGCTGAAACCTTGGACGCTGTGGCTTAAAGCCGAAGACCTGCGCCTGAGCTTTGAGGAAACCGCGGCTTATTTCCGCGAAGTGAAACAGCTGGTGCTCAGTCGCGACGAGCTGACGCTGTTGCAGAACCGCACCGAGGGCTGGATTACCGCGCTGCACCTGGCGGCGCTGGCCTTGGCGCGCCACCCGGACCGCGCGGCGTTTCTCGCCGGGCTTTCCGGTACCGAGCGCAACATTGCCGACTACCTGGCTGAAGACGTGGTTGCCAGCCTGCCGGACAGCTTGCAGCTGTTTCTGGACCACACCTCGGTGCTCGATGAATTCAACGCCGAGTTGTGCAATGCCTTGACCGGCCACCGCGACGGCATCGAAATGCTGGCGCGCCTGCAAACCGAGCAACTGTTCATCATTCCTCTGGACGAGCACGGCGAGTGGTTCCGTTATCACCACCTGTTCGCCGAATTCCTCCAGGGCCGTTTGGCCAAACACGGCGACCCGACCACGTTGCTGCATTCCGCCGCGCGCTGGTGCGAAAGCCACGACTTACCCGACCGCTCAATCAAATATGCCCTGCGTGCTCGCGACTACGCGTTCGCCGCCGAACTGCTGGAACGCCAGGGCGCCAAGCTGATCGCCAGCAACCGCGTGTACGGCATTCTGGCAATCCTCAAAAGTGTGCCCACCGACGTGATCCGTGAGCACCCGGTGTTCCAGATTTTCTACGCCTGGCAGTTGGCCTTCGAGCAGAAGTTTGCCGACGCCGAAGCCTTGATCGAGGAGGTCAGCACGCGCCTGCTGCAAGGCCGGGGGCAGACGTTGCACTTCGCGCTGGTCGAGTTGCTTGCCGCCGCGCAAGTGCTCAAAGCGTTGGTGCTGCTGTATCAGGACAAACTCGAAGCCTGCCTGAAAGTAGCGCGCCATTGGCTGGGCATGGCGCCGGACAACCAGCCGGTGTTTCGCGTCAGCCTGTCGTGCGTGCAAGCGGCGGCGTACGCCTTGCTCGGCGACTTCGGCGAGGCGGCGAAATCCATCGCCCTGGCGCGGGAGAACTTGCGCCAAACCGAAAGCGAATACCTGCACGCCATGACCAGCCTGATCGAATCGCTGATCTGCAAGGAAAGCGGTGAGCTGGAGCGCGGCCGTGAACTGGCCGAAGCAGCGCGCAGCCGGGTTGAGCGTGTGTTCGGCCGTCGCAGCCGAGTGGGTGGCCCGCTGGCGTTGGCCTATGCCGACCTGCTGTATGAGCAGGATCGCCACGCGGCGATTTTGGCCGAGCTGCCACTGGCGACAACGTGGCGCGATGTGGCCACGCCCACCGAATTGATCAGTCGGGGCAAGTTGGTGATGGCCCGTGCGCGCTTCTTTGCGGGCGAGCCGGAGCAGGGCCTGGCTCAGCTGGACGAATGGCTGGGGGAATTGCATGGCGCCGGTTACGAGCGCGTGTTTGCCCTGGGCATGAGCTGCAAAGTGCAGTTCCTGTTGTGGTTACAGCGGCCGAACGAAGCCGAACGTATTTGCCTGCAAATGCAGCAGCACCTGGCCGTATTGCCGCCTGGGCGCTACCTGGATGCGGAAACCGCGCTGGCGTTGTCGGAAGGGCGCCTGGCCTTGTGCGAGCGGCGTGCCGACAAAGCCCAGGCCAGCCTGGAAGCGTGCCTGGCGAAACAGACCGCCGAGCACCAGCGCGACCGTCGCCTGCGTTTGTCGCTGTTACTTTCTGTGGCGTATTGGCGCAAAGGTAACAGCGAAAAAGCCTTTGCCTTGTTTCAGCCAACCCTCGAAGACGCCTGGAACAGCGGTTACCGCCGCCTGTTCCAAGACGACGCTTTATGGCTGCTACCGCTCTGGGACGCGTGGCGCGCGGCTGAACCGAAGCGCGCCGCGCCCTGGCAAGGGCTGGCCGAAACCTTGCGCGAGCAATGCCGTCGGCTGTCGGTAGACCCGGAAAGTTTCAATGAAAATCAGGACGTTAGTCACCGCGAGCGGGAGATTCTGCGCTTCGTGGCGGCGGGGCTTTCCAACCGCGATATTGCCCAGGCGGTGCACCTCTCCGAAGCCACCATCAAGTGGCATCTGCATAACCTCTTCAACAAGCTCGGCGTGCGTAGCCGAACCCAAGCCGTGCTCAAAGGCAAAAGCATGGGCCTACTCAGCGAGGCCTAAAAAACTGCTGCGCTTGGTTTGGCGGCGTTAAAAACGGGCTACAAATGCTCATTGGCTGCAGCCAACTGCGCTCTTTCGCCCGTTTTTGCCTTGCCTAACCGTCGCTCGCTACGTTTTTAATCAGGCAAAGGCTGGCGATGTGCTACCGCCCTTTAGCGCATGGCCATCGTCCATCCCTTGGATGGGCTGGCAGCCGGGTCTGCACTCAGTAGCTTTGTCACAGGGCGCGAAGCATCACGCTTCATGAATCCAGGTCTGTCGTTACCAGGAAGGGCGCGACAGGCATGGGGATCGACGCGAGTTGATCCAGTTGTCGGTTACAGGAGTGGCCGGCAACACCCGGGGATACCCACCTGTGATCTTGGAGATAAAAACAATGAAAAGTTTCAAACAGCTCGCTCTTGCTGCAGCAGTACTGGCTGCACCTTTCATGGCTCAAGCCGATCTGCGCGCAATGGATGATTCCGCGCTGTCGAGCGTAACCGGCCAGGACGGGATCAGCATCTCCGGTAACTTCGGCGGTAGCGTTGGTAACGTGAAGTACACCGACAATGACACCGGCGGCGGTAGCTTGAACATCACCAACGTAGGCTTCACCGGCTTCACCATCTCCGACGCCAACCCGCTGAAAATCGACGTAGTAACCACCTCTATCGGTGGCACCGACACTCAGCAACTGGCCATCAGCCTGCCAAACATGACCGGTACCGTGTCGGTCGGCGGTATCTACGTGGGCGGTACTTACGCCAACGGCGCAACCACCGGCGCTGCCAGCATCGGCTCGCTGGCGATCTCCGATATCAACATGGCGGGCACCACCGTCAAGGTATGGGGACACTGAGTTAGCAACACCCCTTGCTAACCCGAAGCCTTATCGGTACGCGCCGGTAAGGCTTTTTCCAATACTCAGATTTAAAACTCGTCGAGCGACGGTCAGGCTAGGCAAAAAGCGGTGAGTAAGCGCAGTTGGCTGTAGCCAATGAGCATTGCGAACCGGTTTTTAACGACGCATGGCCTAAGCGCAGACAGTTTTTGGACCTGTAATGATCGAAATTCTGATTGGCAGCTTGCTGGGCGTACTGGGTTTCACCGAAGCGGTGGACACCAAACCGCCGGCCCAAGGCACGGTCAACCTGACCCAACAGCTGACCCCCGGCATGCCCATGCGTGAGTCGGTGACGCTGGAGCCCATGAGCCAACTGCAATTTCGCAACGTCATCCGTCAGGCCTACGACTACAGCTGTGGTTCGGCGGCGCTGACGTCCATGCTCGACTATTTCCTGGGCCGCGACTTACAGGAACGGCAAGTCATGGAAGGGCTGTTGCGCTACGGCGAGGCCGACAAGATTGTTGAGCGGCGGGGCTTTTCCCTGCTGGACATGAAGCGTTTCGTGGCCGCGCTTGGCTACAAAAGCGGCGGTTTCCGGGCGGCGTTTTCCGACCTGGATGAGCTTGAGCACCCGGCCTTGGTGCCCATCGAATATGCCGGCTTCAAGCATTTTGTGGTGGTTCGTGATGTGTACAACGAGCACGTGTTCGTCGCCGATCCGGCGCTGGGCAACATCAGTTTTACCCGCGCGCGCTTTGAAGAAATCTGGGACCAGAACGTGTTGTTCGTGATTTATCCCAGTGGCCAGGAACCGAAAAACGCCATGGCCTTGACCGAGAAAGACCTGCGTCTGGTGGACGACCGCACCGTAAGCCTGCTGGCGTTTCGCGAGTTTCCCCAGATAACCAAATTCACCACGAACCAGGCCGACGAGCTGGGTTCGGGCGGCGACATTCGCCACATCCGCCGCAAATAGCAGCACCTGAAAAACATAAAGACCAACACGTACGGCAAGACCTGCCCGGCATAACAAAAAAATAACTGGGGATTGGCGTCATGGGGATTAAGGGAGTGGCCTGCGTGGCCATGCTGACGCTAACGCTGAGCGCGCCTGCCTGGAGCGATGAGCCATCGGTAGACGAAGCCCGCGAAGCCTTGAGCAAAAAAGAAGACGATGCCGACAGCTCCAAGGCGTTGGCCGAGGTGTTTCAGGCCGCCGAGAAAAGCTACACCTTGCTCAAGCAAGGCGAGCGCACGTTGACCTACGGCTTCGATTATTCACTGCTGCGCGATACTCAGATCACCACGTACCGCACCGGCAACAACGTCTACAGCGTGATCGGCGAAAGCGAAGCGCAGCACACTTTCACCAACTCGTTCACCTTTGACTACGGCGTGTGGGACAACCTCACCTTCAGCATGCGCATTCCGCTGATCGCCAAGTACGACACCGAACGCGACCTCAACGTGTACAGCCTCGGCGACCTGTCGGCCAGCCTGCGCTGGCAGCCGTGGGCCTCCCACCGCGGCAAGCCGGTGACCACCTTGTACGGCACCATCGGCTTGCCGACCGGCACCAGCCCGTACGAAATCAACCCCGAGCACGACCTGTCCACCGGCAACGGCTTTTACAGCATCGGCGGCGGGGTGAACGTGTCGTACGTGATCGACCCGGTCGTGCTGTTCGGCTCGGTCGGTTACACCTACAACGTGCCGGCCAATGTCGACCAGGAGCGCGGCGGGCGGCACCTGGAAAAGGTCGATCCGGGTTCGAGCATGTCCATGAGCATGGGCTTTGCCTACGCGCTGTCGTATGACGTGTCGTTGTCCACCTCGTACCAAATGGCGCAGACCTTCAAGCCGACCTACACCTTCTCCGACACCACGCTGGAGGGCAAAGAGCAAACCAGCGCCTTGATGAACTTCTCGCTGGGCCTGCGCACTTCGCCCAATTACATCGTCAACATCAATGCCGGGTTCGGCATGACGGAAGACTCTCCCGACGTACTGCTGGGGGTGTCGATGCCACTGGATATTCAGGGTTTAAAGGCCCAATAAGCCAGGAGCGACCACCGTCATGACGATCAGAACGTCGCCGCAGGTGTGGGCGATTTCCGGGCTCTGCTGGCTTGCTGCCGGGACTTACACCGGCTTGGTGCAGGCGCAACTGGCCAACGATTTGACCATCGGCAACCCCAAAGCCATGGCCATGGGCAACGCCGTGACCGCCGATTCCACCGGCATCGATGCCGTGCATTACAACCCGGCGGCGCTAACCAAACTCAAAGGCCGGCAGAGCACCATCAAGCTGCTCAGCGGCGTGATGGACATTCGCGCCAAATTCAAAGCGCCGCCCGACTACGGCAGTAACACGCTGGGCTTCGACGACGACCCGATAAAGAACTCCAGCAGCCGCACGCTAACGCCGGTGATGTACTTGCCGGGCATGGGCGGCATGACCGAGCTGCCGGTGCTGATGGCGCCACTGGCCGGGGTTTCCATCAACCCGCCCGGTTCGAAATTCACCTTTGCCACCAACATTTATGCACCGATGGCCCTCGGGTATTCGCGCGACTCCGGCGACGACGCCGGACGCTACCAGGGCAAGGAAGTGGCGTTGCAGCGCATCACGTATTTTTCGCCGTCTGTGGGCTATCAGGCCAACGACACGCTGGCGCTGGGGTTGTCGGTGGGTTTCTCGCACCAGGCGATGGCGCTGAACCAGGATTTTCGTAATCCGGGGATGCTCACGGGCGTGGTGCGGATGCTCAACCAAGCCATCTGCCAGCCCGGCATCGACGACATCCTCAGCCCGTTGATCAACCTGTGCGGCGGCAAGATCGGCCCCTACAGCACCTTGGCCAACATGGACCTGGACCTGCAACAGAGCCTGTCGCCAACCTACAACCTCGGCGTGTTGTGGGAACCCACCGACTGGTTCGCCTGGGGCGCGACGTACCAGAGCGAGGCGCGTATGCACCTTCAAGGCAAGTACCGCATGGAATACAGCAAAGACTGGCAAGGCTTCTGGTCCGGGCTGCAAGGTTCGGTATTCGGCCAGGTGCTCAGCCCGCTGTTTCCCTACGGCAACGCCAGCGAAGAAAGCGGCAACGCCTCGCTGAACATGGTGCTGCCCGACAACTTCAGCACCGGCATCAAGCTACGGCCCTTCGACAAATGGCAATTCAACTTCGACGCCAAGTGGAGCGACTACAGCGACTGGAACAAATTTGAAATCGAATTCGACCGCGAGCTGGACTTGCTGCGCATCGCCAAGATTTTCGGCGGCGGCAACGCCACCGATCACTCGATCATTCTCGACCGAGGCTACCAAGACACCTGGAGCTTCGCCGTCGGCGCCCAATACGACATCAGCGACCGCCTGGCCCTGCGTGCCGGCTATGAATACCGGCCCTCGGCAATTCCCAAAGACAAAGCCGACGTGCTGGTGCCCATCGGCGACGCCAACCTCTACGGCCTGGGCTTCGGTTATCGCTGGGACAAAGACACCACCATCGACTTCGGCTTCAACTACTTCGTGTCCAAACAAAGCATTCCGGCGGGCACCAGTTGCAACGTCAACTGCACCGGCATCGACAACCTGGTCTACAACCCCTACGCGGACCTGGACATCGACACCACCGTGAAGGCGTACATCATGGCCCTGACCTACACCACCACCTTTTGAGGTCTGCTTATGCCGCGCATCGCTCTGCTCGCCGCACTGCTGCTGGCCGCCACCGCCGAGGCCGCGCCTGGCCGCTACCTGACCTGGGTGGACGACCAGGGGCGCGTGCACAACACCTTCGTCGACAGTCACTACAGCGAACAGCAACGCCAAGCCGCCAAGCGTATTACCCAGAGCGACCAGGAACGCATGAACCAGAACGCCAGCACCGCAGGCACAACCTGGCCCGGGGCGAAAACCAGCAACGAGAGCAAACGCCGCTACTTCACCTGGGTCGACGCCAGCGGCAACCTGCAAAACAGCTTTTACGCCGGCGCCCAGGTAGCGGGCGCCAAGAGCGACAGCCTGTTAGCCAACGGCGAGCGAACGGGCGACTACATCGACGCCGACGTACTGGAAGGGCGCAACTTCGCCCGCCCGGAAAACGGCACGCCTTACTACACCTGGGTTGACGAGCAGGGGCGCATGCGCAACTCCGCCGTGCCGGGCAGCAACGCACCGCAGCGCGTGGAAGCGCCCTCGAACGTGCGCTACAGCGATGGCCGGCAAATCGAATTCACCAACAAAGGCAGCGTGCTGCCCGGCCTGGACGGCCAGCCCACCGCCGCCATGCAAGCGCTGCTGGCCGGCAGCGGCGGGGGCGACAGCGACGGGCTGTACCAAAACCTCGTACAGCAATGCTGCGGCCAACTGGCCGAGGGCGACTTCACCGAACTGTCGAGCGACGAACCGCGCTACGAAGAGCTCAACCGTTTCTCCCCCAGCTTCAACTTCCCCATGGGTCGCAGCTACTACGCCGCCCTGAAACTGCCCGCCGCCGGCCGCACCTATGGCCTGCGCGTGCGCAGTTTCGCCAACAAAAAAGTCGTCTACCCCTCGCTGCTCTTCCTCGACGAAGCCAAACGCCCGACGCGCCTGGTGAGCGACGCCGTGTACCAACTGCACGGCGAAACCTGGTACCGCTACGCCTTCATCGAAGGCACCGTTCCGGTGAAAGCCGCGCAAGGCGAGCGCTACGTACTGCTGCTGACCACCGAAGAAGACAAACACCTGCAAACCCTCGACAACAAACCCTTCAAACGACCCCTGCAAGACCTGGCACTGGACGAAGCCGGCATGCAAAGCCACGCGCACAGCGACGAGGGTGGGTTTGAATTGGCGATCGTTAAATAGCGGCCCGGGCGGCGTTCCGCTTTAGTCTCGATGCTTTTTATCTGGCCTTTGATCTGGCTCGTGATCTGGCCTTTGATCTGGCTCGTGATCTACCCGCCCCATTCATCGCAGGCCGAGTGGAGTCGACGCGTAGGGGGTTGAGCGGCCGGGAGCCGCGAAAGGCGTGTCGGGCCAAGGATGGCCCGTCTCGCCGGCCCCCGGAGTGGCGACGGAGCGAGGGAAGTCGGAGCGCAGCGCAGACCCAAGGTAGGGGCAAGCGCTTTGGTTACTTTCCCGCGACTGGGAAAGTGACTCGCGCGTAAGGCGCGAAACAAAACGTTCAGCACACGCGGTAATGAATACCGCCGTACTTCACACCGTCTACGACTGGAAATTCTGGATCCCCGCGTTCGCGAGGATGACGGCGTCGATTGGCGAGACGGTGTGAAACTCCGCGCCCCCGTTGGGCTTTGCCTGCGGCTCACCGTACGCGGACCGGCCCAGCCTATGGAACTCAAACCGCCTGCCATCCTGTGGGAGCGACTTCAGTCGCGATGCTTTTGATCGGCATAAAAAAGCCCCGCAATCGCGGGGCCAAGGTCTTGCTTAGCACACACAGAATTCAAACCTACGCGGCATGCGCCCCTTGCGGGCTGCGCGGATGCTCCGCCTGCAGATACGCACTCAACCGGCCTTGCTGCCCCGGCGTCATAAACAACCCCAACTTGCTACGCCGCCACAGAATGTCTTGCGCCTCGCGCGCCCATTCCTCACGGCACAAATAATCCACCTCACGCGCATACAACCCGGCGCCCAGGTGTTCGCCCAAATCCTCCAGCGAGCTGGCGCCACCGAGCAGGGCAAAGCTGCGGTTGCCATAGGTGCTGGCCCACCGCCGCGCCACCTGCGTCGGCAACCAGCCGTACTGATTACTCAGCGCCTCGACCAGCGCGCTGCGGCTGCTCATTTGTTCGCCGCCGGGCAACGGCGAGCCGGCGGTCCAGCTGGCGGTCATGTTGCTGAAGAAGGGTGCCAATTGGCCCATCGCCGACTCGGCCAGTTTCCGGTAAGTGGTCAACTTGCCGCCAAACACCGACAACAACGGCGCGTCGCCCGGCTGCGCGGACAACGCCAGCGTGTAGTCGCGGGTAACGGCCGAAGGGTCGTCCGACTCGTCATCGCACAGCGGCCGCACGCCGGAGTAGGTGTGCAGAATGTCGGCCTGGCTGATGGACTTTTTGAAGTGGGCGTTGACCACGTCGAGCAGGTACTGGGTTTCTTCCGGGCTGATCGCTACTTGCGACGGATCGCCCTGGTATTCGCGGTCGGTGGTGCCGATCAGGGTGAAGCGTTCCAGATACGGAATGGCGAACACGATGCGGCGGTCTTCGTTTTGCAGGATGTACGCCTGCTCGCCGTCGTACAGGCGCGGCACCACGATGTGGCTGCCCTGAATCAGGCGAATGCCGTAGGGCGATTTCTGCTGCAGGTCGTCTTTGATAAAGCGCGCCACCCATGGGCCAGCGGCGTTCACCAGGCCACGGGCACGAATGGAGAACAGGCTGCCGTCGGCACGTTCCAGATGGATATGCCACAGGCCTTTACTGCGCCGAGCGCTGACGCAGCGGGTGCGGGTGTGTATGTGGGCGCCTTTTTCACGGGCGGCCATGGCGTTCAATACCACCAGACGCGCGTCGTCGACCCAGCAATCGGAGTATTCGAAACCGCGCGCAATTTCCGCTTTCAACGGGCTGCCGGCACCGAAGCGCAGGCCACGCGAGCCGGGCAACTTTTCCCGCTTGCCGAGGTGGTCGTACAAAAACAGGCCCATGCGAATCATCCACGCCGGGCGCAGGTGCGGGCGATGGGGTAATACAAAACGCATGGGCTTAACGATGTGCGGCGCCTTGGCCAGCAGCACTTCGCGTTCGGCGAGTGCCTCGCGTACCAGGCGGAATTCGTAATGTTCGAGGTAGCGCAGGCCACCGTGGATAAGCTTGCTGCTAGCAGAGGAGGTGTGTTGCGCCAGGTCGTCCTTTTCGCAAAGGAACACCGATAAGCCCCGGCCCGCTGCGTCTGCCGCGATGCCCACACCGTTAATGCCGCCGCCGACTACTGCGAGGTCATAGATTTCGGCAACCGAGCTGGTGGGGTTCTGCTTCGCGTGCATGGCAAGCCTCTGAAGTCGAAAGTGAACGTAGGAATGTTCGTTTCCGAAAATGGTAGCGGAATGTTTTGCCACTGACCAGTCGGGCGTGCGATTGCACGCCGAATGGCACCAGAGATTGCCCAAGGGCGTGGTTAAACCAGCTTGAGCTGCACTTTGTGCTGGGCCAGCAGGCGGGCCAGCGCGGGGGAGGGCGTGTGGTCGGTAAACAACTGGTTGACCAGGCTGATGGAGCCCAGGCGCACCACGGCGTTGCGGCCGAATTTGCTCGAGTCGGCGGCCAGCAGCACTTGCCGGGCGTTGTCGATGATGGCTTGCGACACGCGCACTTCCTGGTAATCGAAATCGAGCAGGCTGCCGTCGTCATCGATGCCGCTGATGCCCATAAGGGCGAAGTCCACTTTGAATTGCTGGATGAAATCCACCGCCGTCTGCCCGACGATGCCGCCGTCGCTGCGCACCGTGCCGCCGGCCACCAGCACTTCGAAGTCGGCTTTGTCGCTGAGCTGCGCGGCCACGTGCAGGTTGTTGGTGATCACCTTCAAACCACGGTGATTAAGCAGCGCGCGAGCGATGGCTTCGGTGGTGGTGCCGATGTTGATGAACACCGACGCGTGATCGGGTACCTGGGCGGCAATCGCCTCGGCGATGCGCTGTTTCTCGTCGCGCATCAGCCCGGCGCGCATGGCGTAGGCGGTGTTCTGTGTGCTTGAAGCCTCGCTCGCCGCACCGCCGTGGGTGCGGCGCAGCAGGCCCTGTTCGGCGAGCTGGTTGATGTCGCGGCGGATGGTTTGCGGGGTGACGGCAAAGGCTTGGGCCAGCTCGTCGATGCTGACGTAACCGCGTTCGCGGGCGAGGTCGAGAATGTCTTGCTGCCGGGGCGCCAGGGTCATTAAGGGCTTCCTTTTTTGCGCCGCATTATAGGCGCTCGGGCATCGGCTGGGGCGCCGTCTACAGGCGCTCGACTTTTGCCGGGTCTGCCTCTAAGGTACGCGAACTTTGTCGGAATTTTCACATTCGAACATGACCCCAGCCATCGACCTGTTAAAAAAAGCCGGCGCCGCCCATCGCGTGCTGAGTTACAGCCACGATCCGAAGGCCGCTTCTTATGGCTTGGAAGCAGCGGAAAAACTGGGCCTGGAACCGGCCCAGGTGTTCAAGACCCTGCTGGCCGCCAGTGAGAAAGGCGAGTTGCTGGTGGCGGTGGTGCCGGTGGCGGGCACGCTGGATTTGAAAGCCTTGGCGCACGCCGCCGGGGTAAAGAAGGCCGACATGGCCGACCCGGCCGCTGCTCAGCGTTCTACCGGTTATTTGCTCGGCGGCATCAGCCCGCTGGGGCAGAAGAAACGCCTGCGCACGTTTATCGACGACAGCGCCAACCAGCACACCCACATTTATGTAAGCGCCGGCCGCCGTGGCCTGGAAGTGGAATTAGCTGCCGAGGTATTGGCGGCGCATTGCCAGGGGCAGTTTGCGGCCATTGGCCGCGAGTAAACGGTCGGTCCGTGGCGTCGCCTCGGCGATGTCCCCACCCAAAATAACAAGGAAGCGCAGATGTCCCAGTACCTTCTTGCCATCGATCAAGGCACCACCAGCAGCCGCGCCATTGTCTTCAGTGCCCAGGGCTCGCCGGTGTCTCGCGCTCAACAGGAATTCAAACAGTATTTCCCCAAAGACGGCTGGGTTGAGCACGACGGCGAAGACCTTTGGCTCAGTACCCTGAAGGTCTGCCGCGAAGCACTGCGTCAAAGCGGCTTGCAGGCGTCTGAAGTGGCCGCCATCGGCATCACCAATCAGCGCGAAACCACCTTGGTCTGGGACGCTGCGACCGGCACGCCGATTTACCCCGCCATCGTCTGGCAAGATCGTCGCACCGCCGATTACTGCGCGGGTTTGAAAGAGGCCGGGCACGAGGCAACCGTGGCGGCGAAAACCGGCTTGGTGATCGACCCGTATTTTTCCGCCACCAAGCTGCGCTGGATTTTGCAAAACGTGCCGGGCGCCCGGGAGCGCGCGGAGCAGGGCGAATTGCGCTTCGGCACGGTCGACAGCTTTTTGCTCTGGCGCCTCACCGGCGGCAAGTCGCATAAAACCGACGCCAGCAACGCCTCGCGCACCATGTTGTTCAACATCCACACCCAGCAATGGGACGCCGACCTGCTGGCGCTGTTCGACATCCCGGTCAGCGTGTTGCCGGAAGTGTTGGACTGCGCCGCCGACTTCGGCGTAACCGAGGCCAATTGGTTCGGCAGCAGTATTCCGGTGTTGGGCATGGCTGGCGACCAGCAAGCGGCGCTGGTCGGCCAGGCGTGCTTCCAGCCGGGCATGGTGAAAAGTACCTACGGCACCGGCTGCTTCATGATTCAAAACACCGGCAAGCAGCCGGTGGTGTCGCAGAACCGCTTGCTGACTACCGTGGGTTACCGCCTTAAAGGCGAGGTGACCTATGCGGTCGAAGGCTCGATTTTCGTCGCCGGCGCGGCGGTGCAATGGCTACGTGACGGCATCAAGTTGATCAGCCATGCCCGCGACACGGAAGCGTTGGCCGAGCAAACCGGCGACGCCAGCGGTGTGTTTTTGGTGCCGGCCTTCACCGGCCTGGGTGCGCCGTACTGGGATCCAAAAGCTCGCGGCGCGATCTTCGGATTGACCCGCGACACCGGCATCAAGGAAATCGTCACCGCCGGCTTGCAGTCGGTGTGCTACCAAACGCGCGACTTGCTTGAAGCCATGCGCCAGGACGGCGCCGCAGCGCCCAGCGCCTTGCGCGTGGATGGCGGCATGGTCGAGAACAACTGGGTAATGCAGTTCCTCGCCGACATTCTTGGCGTGCCGGTGGAGCGTCCTGAGGTGACCGAAACCACGGCGCTGGGCGTGGCCTATCTGGCCGGCTTGCAAGCGGGCATCTATCCCGACCTCGACGCCATCGCCCAGCATTGGCACCGCCAGCATTTGTTTGGCCCACGCATGGCCACAGCCCACCGCGAGAAGCTCTACGCCGGCTGGCTGGACGCGGTAAAACGCGTGCGCAGCGACGGCTGATACGCCCGCTGTTGCGCTGGAAAAAGCGCCGGCTGTATCAGGCCGGCCGCTGACATTCTCGGTATCGTGAGCGCCTTCATCAGCTCGGAGCGCGCCCATGTCCCTCGCCTTTCACCAGATCGACGCCTTTACCCAGCGACCGTTTGCCGGCAACCCGGCCATTGTCTACCGGCTGGATCGTTGGCTGGACGAGGCGCGGATGCAGGCCATCGCCGCCGAGCACAATTTGGCGGAAACCGCATTCGTGGTGAAAGAGGGCGATGTCTGGCACATCCGCTGGTTCACCCCCGCCTGTGAAGTGCCGTTGTGCGGCCACGCCACGCTGGCTACCGCCTTCGCGTTGTTCACCGTGCACGGCGAAACCGCCGATCAACTGAATTTCACCTGCCAATCGGGCGCACTGAGCGTGAGCCGCGAAGGCGAGCGGTTGGTGCTGAATTTTCCCAGCCTGCCGGGCGAACGCTTCGATGCCAGCGCGGCGATCAAAGCGGCGGTAAAAGGGCCGATTGTTGAAGTGCTCAACACCGGCAAAGAGCTGTTGGTGGTGCTTGAAACCGAACAAGCGGTGCGCGACTGCCAACCCGACCTGGCGGCCGTCGCGCAGCTGCCGTGGTTGGGCATGATCGTCACCGCGCCGGGCGAGCGGCACGACTTCGTCTCCCGCTATTTCGCCCCGGCCATCGGCATTGATGAAGACCCGGTGACCGGCTCGATCCATTGCAGCCTGATTCCCTATTGGGCCGAACGCCTGGGCAAAACCCAGTTCGAGGCGTTTCAGTGCTCGGCGCGCGGCGGTGAGCTGTTTTGCCGTCTCGATGGCGAACGCGTGAGCATTGGCGGCCACGCGGTATTGGTGGCCAGCGGTACGTTGCATCTGTGACTGCGTACCGCTGAGCAGCCGGGCGAGGCGCGGGGGGCTGGTTATACTGGCCTAACGTTCCTTATGGAAAAGGATTGCCAATGCCGTCTCGCCACCAGCTGCTGCGTGTGCGCCGAATCCTCTTAGCCAGCAGCGCTTCGCTGGGCTATCTGTTGCTGTGCTGGTTGGCATTTGCCGGCGGTTTTATGCAGCTGACCCTTGCCGGCATGCTGCTGCTGACCATCGCCGTGGTCGCCAGTACCGCCGGCTTCCTGGCCCTGACCTGGTTCAGTTTCAATCTGCGTTTTCGTGACCCCAGCCTGACGGTGCCGCAGATGAGCTGGGCGATTGGCGTGATTTTCGTCAGTGTCTACTACGCCGACAGCCTGCGTTCGCTGTTCTTGATGATGGTGTTGGTGGTGCTGATGTTCGGCGCCTTCCGGCTGACGTTGGGCGGCTTCGTGCGCATTGGCGTGTTCACCGTCGGCTGTTACGCGGTGCTGATGACCGCGCTGCTGTATCGCGGCGTGCGCTTCGACTGGCACGTGGAGGCGATTCGCGCGTTGGCGTTTTTCGTGCTCACCGGCGGGGTATCGATGCTCGGTCTGGAGATGAGCCGGTTGCGCAATATTCTGCAGGAGCGCAACCGCGACCTGCAGGTAGCGCTTGAGCGCATCCAGCAATTGGCCATTACCGACGAGCTCACCGGCTTGTACAACCGCCGCTTCGCCAATGACATCCTCGATCAGCAAAAAGCCCTGGCTGATCGCGGCACCTACGATTTTGTGGTGTGCATGCTCGACCTGGATTTCTTCAAACACGTTAACGACGCCTACGGCCATCCCGGTGGCGACGCGGTGCTGTGCCAGTTGGCGAAGATTCTGCAACGCATGGTGCGAGACGTGGATTTTGTCGCGAGGATGGGCGGCGAGGAGTTTTTACTGGTGCTCTCGAACACCAACGAAGCCGGCGCTGCCTACGCCATGGAGCGCTTGCGCCAGGCGCTGAAAACTACGCAGTGGGAAGGCTTCCCACAGCTGCGGCTGACGTTGTCGGTGGGCATCAGCCGCTATGTGAGCCCCGAACCGTGGCAAACCACCTTGCAGCGCAGTGACAGCGCGTTGTATCAGGCCAAGGACAGTGGCCGCGATCGGGTGGTTGTGCTTTAGAGCTGACTGCCGGGCGCGGCGAAGGTGACCACCTGTTGCGCCGCGATCCGCACGCCAACGTACTCACCGGGTTGGCGCTGCACATGGCTGGGAAACAACGCGTCCACATGCGCGCCCGTGGCCAGGCGCAAGCGGTACAACGTGCTGGCGCCCTGAAAGCTGCTGCTCAGCACCTGCGCCTGTTGTTCGCCCTGCTCAGTGAAAGTGAGATCGTCGGGGCGTAACAACACGTCCACCGGACTGCCGCTGGGCCAATCACGGGCCTGGCAATTGACCACGCCCAGTTCGGTCTGTACCGATTCGCGGCTGAGCAGCTCGCCGCGAATGAAATAGCCCTGGCCGATAAAACTGGCCACAAAGGGCGTCTGCGGGCGGTGATAGAGGTTGTACGGCGTGTCCCATTGCTCCAGATGGCCTTCTTTGAACACGCCAACCTGATCGCTAACGGCGAACGCTTCTTCCTGGTCATGGGTGACCAGAATGGCGCTGGTGCCGCGCGCTTTGAGGATCTCGCGCACTTCCTGGCTCAAGCGGCGGCGCAGTTCGTTGTCGAGGTTCGAAAACGGCTCATCCAGCAGCAGCAATTGCGGTTCCGGGGCCAACGCACGCGCCAACGCAACGCGCTGCTGCTGGCCGCCCGACAATTCATGGGGAAAGCGTTTGGCCAATGTCGAGAGCTTCACCAGCTCTAGCAACTCAGCCGTAACGTGCGCGCAGTTGGCCTGCTGGCGGATGCCAAAGGCCACGTTGTCGGCAACGGTTAAATGCGGGAACAGCGCGTAGTCCTGGAACACCATGCCGATGCGGCGTTTCTCGGGCGCCAGCGTGAAGCCGGGGCGCGAGAGTAGGGTGTCAGCGAGCTGGATGTCGCCACTGAGCACCGGCTCAAACCCGGCGATGGCACGCAGCGTCGTGGTTTTGCCGCAGCCCGAAGGGCCAAGCAAGCAGCCGATTTCACCTTCGTGCAGCGTGAGATCCAGCTGCTGCACCACGAGGTGGTCGCGGTAGCCGCAGCTGAGGTTTCGCAGGGTTAGCAGTGGCGCCGCACTCATGCCGGGCGGTAGCCGGGCTCGACCAGCATTTCCAGCAGCGCCTTCTGCGCGTGAAGGCGATTTTCAGCTTGGTCCCACGCGCCGGAGCGCGGGTCGTCGAGCAAGTCTTCGCTGATTTCCTCGCCACGGTGAGCGGGCAGGCAGTGCAGGAACAGCACGTCGCTGGCGGCTTGGTCGAGCAGGGCGCGGGTGACTTGGTACGGCGTGAACAGAGCAAGGCGTTCGGCGGCTTCTTCTTCCTGGCCCATGGAGGTCCAGACGTCGGTGCTCACCAGATGGGCGCCGGCCACGGCCTCACGCGGGTCGCGCACGATGGTCACGTGATTGCCGGCGGCGGCCAGGAAGCTGGCGTTGGGCTCATAGCCTTCAGGGCAGGCCACGCGCAAGTGGAAATCGAACTGCTGAGCGGCTTCGATGTAGCTGTTGCACATGTTGTTGCCGTCGCCGATCCAGGCCACGGTTTTGCCCTGAATCGGGCCGCGCAGTTCTTGGTAGGTCTGCATATCGGCCAGCAACTGGCAGGGGTGCAGGTCATCCGACAGGCCATTGATCACCGGCACGCGCGAATGGGCAGCGAATTCGGTGAGGGTGCTGTGGGCGAAGGTGCGGATCATCACGGCATCGAGCATGCGCGACATGACGATGGCGGCATCGCTCACCGGCTCGCCACGGCCGAGCTGGGTATCACGAGGGGACAGGAAAATAGCCTGGCCGCCGAGCTGGATCATGCCGGCTTCAAAAGAGAGGCGGGTGCGAGTGGAGGCTTTTTCGAAAATCATGCCGAGCACGCGATTTTTCAGCGGCTCAAAAAGGATGCCTCGATTGCGCAGGCTCTTCAGCTCAATGCCACGACGGATCAGGCCCAGCAACTCATCGGGCGTGCAGTCCATTAGCGAGAGAAAGTGTCTTGCGCTCATCATTCACTACCTTTTGTACAACGATTGCGCTGGTGAACAAGCCGGGCCTTTTCGGGAAAAGGTTTTCAAAGAAAAAAGGGCTCTACCAGCGGCTGTGGGCCGCACGGTGCGACGAAATGGGGAGGCGGGATCTTATAAGGAAATGTCGCGCCGTGTCATCTTTGGCACGAGTTGCGTTTATACGAGATGTCTCGGTCCTTTGTGCGCCTAGGCCTGGCCTGTTTTTCAGGCATAAAAAAACCCCGCCGAAGCGGGGTTTTTTTTGAAGCGCGGGGAGTCTTAGACTACCTGTACTTCTTCAGCTTGCATGCCTTTCTGGCCTTTAGCGGCCACGAAAGATACGGTCTGACCTTCTTTCAAGCTTTTGAAGCCATCGGATTGG
>Ga0157370_10000896_pt1 | contig 37760 bp, 38 predicted proteins | sample C35metaG_FD_113463 | JGI IMG/M metagenome (GOLD analysis project Ga0157370, IMG submission 113463) | Corn rhizosphere microbial communities from Kellogg Biological Station, Michigan, USA - C3-5 metaG | ecosystem: Host-associated > Plants > Roots > Rhizosphere > Soil | place: USA: Michigan... | reverse complement strand
TGAGTGACTGCTTCTACTTGCGGCATTGAAGTTTCCAGTAGCTCAGCGAACCTTTGGTCTGCGGCATCCATCCATTCTTTCTTGCCTTCTTTTATCGCCCAGAAATCTAATTCATGTACCTGATAGACGTTTTTTAGAGATGGATCCCAGTGGTCATAGTTTTTTTCGTGGTTGATATATATCAGGATAAAGATAAACCCTGCAAGGCCTAGTGCTAAACCAAGTACGTTAATACTTGTATAGGTCTTGTTTTTCAGCAGGTTTCGCCAGGCTATTTTCAGATTTAGTTTGAGCATATCAAATCTCTTCTTCTTTGTTCGTAAAGTGCTTTCGGCTAAGTTTATGCCAAATCATTTTTCGAATTTAAGTATCTTATATTCAGTTTTTTAAATTCAATTATATTCATTTTATGTTCATTAATGCACAGTTGTTGTGCGGTAACGTACAGTGTGTGGGTAAAAATATTTTAAACTCCAATAGTCGTTGATCTTTTATCTTTTGTATTAGGATGTAATTAACCCAGACAGGGATGGCTGGACATTTAGAAGTTATAGACAAGAGGATGAAAGACATTCAACGTTTAAAAGAACTATATGCACAATATAAGCAGAAGAAATGCTCTGCAGAAGAGCTGAAACTTTTTTTTGACCTTCTGGGACGTCTTTACTTTGAGCGCCTGGGGACGAATAGTTTTGCCGGCAGCGCACATCATCAAGCGATAACCGGCGTGGGGGAGTGTAAGGAATTTGCACTCTCTGATGGTACTGTAGTCAAACTAGGACCAGAAAGCAAACTCCATTATGCAGAGATTTTTAAAGGTCAAAAAAGATTTGTACAACTGGAAGGACAGGCTGTTTTTAATGTGGTGCAGTCTAAGGAGTATCCATTTGTAATTCAAACAGGATTGGTGATTGTACAATCAATGGGTGGCTGTATCAACGTTGTGGCTTATCCCGAAGAAGCAGGAATAAATGTGTTGGTTTTGAAGGGGCAGGCAAATGTTCATATTGAGCGTGCTGATTACAGCCGAAAACTTACCGCTAATACAGGTTGGAAAATTCTCGTTGATAAGGCCGGTGGTATCCTTAGAAAGGAATGGATAAATGCACAATATATACTCAATTGATATGGCTGCAGGCGGATTGAAATATGGGCTACAGGCTGACCCTACTTCTATTCAGGTAGGTTTGTTTGCTGGTCTGATTTTATCTTTATGGTTTGCAGAGCTCTTTCTTTCTACGCAGCCATGGAAAAGTAAGTGGAACCATACCAAAATAAATCTGCTTTTTACGAGTACGGCTCTGCCTTTGCAGGTTGGGCTGATACTCATTGTATTGTTGATTTGCAATTGGGTTACGACAAGACATTGGGGTATTTTATATTTGCTGCCCTGGTCTGGATCGGCCTGGATAAAGTACCTGTTTGGATTCTTATTACTTGATTTCTTTGAGTATTTTTATCATAGGATGATGCATAAGGTTCACAATTTCTGGCGGTTTCATATGGTACACCACAGTGATCCTGAAGTAGATGTATCTACTACAGTCAGAGAGCATCCTGGTGAAACTATCCTGCGTGTGTTGTTCCTTGCCGTTGTGGTATTTGCATCCGGTGCTTCACTCGGTTTGCTGGCCATCAGACAAACAGTGCAGACCGTATCTAATTTAACCTCTCATACAGACCTGATGTTGCCAGCAAAGGCAGACAGGATTTTAAACAAACTGTTTATTACACCTAACCTTCACCATGTACACCACCATTTCGAACTACCTTATACAGATTGTAATTATGGCGATGTACTAAGCATATGGGACAGGCTATTCGGTACCTTCAGGGAAAAAAAAGATATAGAATATGGAGTTGATGTGTGGAATGGAGAAGCTGCTTCAAGTTTTTTCAGTTTGATGAAAGCGCCTTTAAGCAAAATAAACAGGAAACTTCAGGAATAAAACATCAGAATTATGATAAAAGAAGCTGTAAATCCTGAAGTACAAACTGAACTGCTTACCAAGCTGAAAAATGGAGATCAGCGGGCTTTTGCAGAGGTTTATGATTTGTATAGGGGGAGGATTTACAAGTATGCTTTAAGACTTTGCAAATCTGGAGAAACAGCAGAGGAAATTGTTCAGGAAGTCTTTGTACGGATTTGGCAGAAAAGGCATCAGATTAACCCTGAATGGTATTTTGGGGCTTACATTAAAAAGATTACGCTGAACCATGTGATCAACCATCTGAAAAAGGTAGCTAAAGATCGGGCCTTGCGCGATAAATTGTTCATCTATATAGAAAATATCAGAAACAGCACGGAGGATAATCTCTATGAAAAGGAACTCCGAAAAGTTTATATGGAAGCAATAGATAAACTTCCCCCACAACGAAAACTGGCTTATGAGATGAGCAGGAATGATTATCTGAGTCATGAAGAGATTGGCGAACAACTTGGAATCTCAAAACATACGGTTAAAAACCATATTGTGGAAGCCTCTAAATTTATCCGGACTTATGTTAGTCATCACGCCAGTATCATCGCCTTTATAATTGCAATTGCGGAGTTTATGGACATCAATTAAAATATACACTGTGGAAGAAAATAAACAAATCAAACTTTTGTACCAGAAATATCTGGATGATACCTGTACAGAAGAGGAAATGAATTCATTTCTGAACCTGATGGAGCAGGATCATCCACAGGTGAGGGAACTAATGGAGCTTACCTGGGAAGAACAAGAGCAGGAATATACAAAGACAATCCTGGAGAGAAATCAGATCAATGCAGAACACACTGGCAAAAGAAGCCTGTTGAAAATGACGGTGCTGCTTTCGGTGGCTGCTACCCTGATATTGATTTTAGGTGGTTTATACTTGTTAAAGCCCGGTTTCGTGCAGGACATATTTAGGGAGAATAGTCAGGAGGTATTTACCGGGGCGGGAGAATATAAACAAGTTAATTTAACTGATGGAACAAAGATATGGATGAGTCCCAACAGTAAACTTGTTTATCCTCATCGGTTTAAAGATGGCAACCGAGCGATCAATTTTACCGGGGAAGCTTTTTTTGAGGTTAAGCATGATCCATCACATCCTTTTTTGATTACAACTGGAAGGGTACGTACCACGGTTTTGGGAACAAGTTTTAATATCGCAGCGTATACGGCTATACCTACAGTTCGCGTAACGCTGTTAAAGGGGAAGGTTGCTGTGGCTATTGCAGATAAGAAGCTGGAAATATTACCCCACGAACAGGCCAACGTAAATGTATCCTCAGAGGTAATTTCAAAGGTAGCTTTTCCTGAAGCTGATGCTTTTTTGAACCAACGGACAGGCCTCTTTATTTACAAAGGAAATTTGCTTTTTGATGTGGTAAATGATTTGGAAAATCACTACAACGTATCAATAAAATTAGACCCGGAATTAATGCATAGGCACTTTTATGGAAATTTAAATATGGATCGTCCAATGCTGGAAACTTTAACTAAATTGTGCTTGATTACAGAGATAAGGATGATGAAAAGTGGGGAGGGGTATAAATTATCTCCATAATCTGTACCAAATAGCAAAGATGATCCAAATTAGTTCCCGGCTTTTTATTTTTTTGATTTTAGGATGGCTAATTGGACTGCACGGAACTGTATGTGCACAGGAGCTGCTAGACAAACGGGTCAGCCTAACGATCCGTGAATCTACGCTTAAAAGTGCTTTGGACCAGATTTCTGCAAAAGGAGGTGTAACTTTTACTTATGGTGATCGTATTGCCAATAGCAATTTAAAGATATCTGTATTTGCAAAAGACCAAACTTTAAGGACTTTACTTACGACTGCTTTTAAAGGTAAAGGTTTGCTATTTAGCGTTTTGGAACAGGAGATATATGTACGTTTTGAAACACCTCTTTTAAAGACACCATCTGTCGGACAGGAAAATTCTGGTCAAAAATATGTAATTAGCGGAACGCTAAGTAAAAAAGAGAGCGGGGAGACTTTGATAGGTGCCAGAGTTAGAATTGAGGGGCGGGAGACCATGAGTAACAGTTATGGATTTTATTCTATTGCTCTGCCTGCCGGTGTTTATAAGCTGAGTGTGACTTCTATGGGACTAAAAGGAATTTCTATTCCTTTGGAACTAAACAAAGACACCATAATGAACTTAAAATTGCAGGAACAGTTACAGACATTGGAAACAGTGGTGGTTCATGAAACACGGGATGTACAGAATACTCAGATGGGAATGGAGCGGGTAAATATTGGTGACATTAAACATATTCCTGTGCTTGGGGGCGAGCTAGATGTGGTAAAAACCTTGCAATTGCTGCCGGGGGTAACTACGATGGGTGAAGGCAGCGGAGGTTTGTTTGTTAGAGGGGGAACCAATGATCAGAACAAAATTCTACTTGACGAGGCTCCTGTATATAATGCAACGCATTTGATGGGCTTTTTTTCCACTTTCAATTCAGATGCAATAAAAAATGTTGTTCTTTATAAAAGCGGCATGCCGGCGCAATACGGCGGAGCTTTATCTTCGGTAATAGATGTAAAGATGAACGATGGAAATAATGAGAAATTTGGCCTTAGCGGAGGAATTGGGCTCATTTCTGCCAGACTTAATGTAGAGGGGCCCGTTCAAAGGGGCCGTTCGTCTTTTTGGGTTTCTGCCCGGAGAACTTATGCAGATCTGTTTCTAAAACTCTCTCCTGATTCGGCGGTGAGGAATTCCAGTCTTTATTTTTATGACATCAACGCGAAGCTGAATTACATTTTGGGCAATAAAGACCGGTTGTATATTTCGGGTTATTTTGGGAAAGACGTATTTTCTTCTAAGGACATATCTGGTTTGAATTGGGGTAATGCAACTTCAACTTTGCGGTGGAACCATATTTTTAACCCTAAGTTGTTTTCAAATACCTCATTGATTTTTAGCAATTATGATTATACTGTTCATTATTTTAGTAACCAGAGTTCGCTGGATCTATTTTCCCAGATCCGCGACTGGAACTTAAAGCAGGATATGCAATGGTATATCAGCGACCGAAACACACTTTCCTTTGGACTTAATTCGGTTTATCATGTGATTAAGCCCGGCGAGGCCACTGCAATTGGATCGGCATTTATATCTCAAAAACTCCAGGACAGGTTTTCACTGGATAACGCTTTGTATGCGAGCAACATATGGAAAGCGAATAATTTCTTTACTTTAACCTACGGACTGAGATTGTCTTCATTTACGGTACTGGGCAAGGGGGATTACTATCAGGTAGATGACAGGGGAAACGTAACTGCAACTATGAGTTATGAGAGTGGACAGAAAGTGGTGAATTATTTAAATCTGGAGCCCCGTGTTTCGGCTTCCCTTGCATTGAATGAGATGGCATCTTTTAAAGCTTCTTATGTTCGTAATGTGCAGAATCTGCACTTGATTTCTAATTCCAGCGTAACCGATCCTACAGATCGCTGGGTGACCAGTTCCAATTTAATTAAACCAGAGGTTAGCGATCAGGTTTCTTTGGGGTATTATAAGAATATGGCATCTAATGTTTGGGAATTGAGTGCTGAACTCTATTATAAGGCATTAAAAAACCAGATTGATTACCGCAATGGGGTCGATCTTTTTACGAACCGGCCTATTGAGACACTTTTACTTTACGGAAAGGGCAGGGCTTATGGGTTGGAACTGTTACTGAAGAAGAAAACAGGGCGGCTCAATGGTTGGCTGGGCTATACTTTGTCTAAATCAGAAAGAAAGATTGATGGAATAAATGATAACCTTTGGTACAACGCCCGGCAGGACAGGACACATGATATTACGCTGGTGGGGTTGTTCCAGCTCAACCCGAAATGGACACTTTCTGCAAATTGGGTGTTTGCTACGGGGAATGCGGTAACTTTTCCTAATGTAAAGTATGATGTGCTTGGTTACAGTTATTATTATTTTAAGGCAAGAAATGCGGATCGTATGCCGAGTTACCACAGGCTTGATCTTGGTATTACGCGTTCTCTGAAAAAAACGAAGGGTTACTCTTCAGATCTGAATTTTAGCCTTTACAATGCATATGGACACAAGAATGCTTATAGAGTGGTATTCAGAGATGATCCGTCAAATCCAAATCAAACAGAGGCCGTAAGGATTACTTTATTCAGGTTTGTCCCTTCTGTTTCTTATAATTTTAAGTTTTAACGATGAACGAGACTATATTGTGATGAACATACGGCATTTTTTATTTCTTTTATTTGCTTTGGGAACCCTGGAATCCTGTGAGGATAAATTACAGTTTAGCCCCGAGGATCCCGTATTCAAATATGTAATTGAAGGGATTGTGCAAAACGAGACGGGTTCTTGCAAGGTAACTATAAGTCAATCTAAAAATTTTGAGGATGCAAATACTTTTGTTGGAGTGAGCAAGGCAGTGGTACAGATTGAAAATAAAGGATTGGCTAGGGTACTTACTGAAACCAGTCCGGGGATTTACCAGGATTTGGGCTTGAAAGGAGTTCCTGGACAGACGTATAAGTTGACGGTAAAAATTGGGAACCAGGAGTTTAATGCAGTAAGCAAAATGCCGGCTGTGGTGCGTTTTGTGTCTTTTTCTGTGAATGCTGCTGATTATGATCCGGTGAGGACAGTGACAAAGATAGGTTTTAAAGATCCGCCTGGCCTGGGCAATTATTATTGGTTTCAGGAATTGATCAACAATAATCTTCAGCGGCGTTTTAAGGTGCTTAGTGATGAGTTTGTGGATGGACAGAATATTTCTGAATATCTCGTTTATGAAAACAGAACGAAGGACGCGACCAAAAATATAATGAAAGGGGACAAACTTATTGCAGAAATGCATTGTATTGAAGCACCAGTGTATACTTATCTATTTAGTTTGTCTGGAGCTGATGGTTCTGGCGAGGGTTTGCCAGCCGCTAATCCACAGGGAAATATTAGTGGTGGAGCTTTAGGTTTTTTCAGTGCACAGACCGTTGAACGGAAGACTGTAGTGGTGCCTTGAAATGATACCTGCTTGCTCTAATCTTTCAATTTTGATTTTTCAACGGCAAAAGACTGGTTTTCGTCGGCAGACTTTTTAATCTGGGTTTGGTCTGGATAGTTTTGGTAAAAATTATAACAGATATGTCATTACTAACACCACTTATTTGGATTCTAATCATCCTGCCAATTATTCTCATCGCATTTGTTAAGTCAGAAAAAGGCCAGTTAAAATATTTAGGCTTCTTTATCTTGTATTTCTTAGCGGATTGCTATATTCAGCAACTGTCCAGACAATACATAAGCACGGAATTCATTGGGCTTAAGTTTTCCTGGATTGGAAAGATCATAAGTCTGGCAATGTCTTTAGTGATCATCTATTCTGTTTCAAAATCCGCAAGACAGGAAATTGGTTTTACAAGGAAAACGAATTCCAAAAAGCAGGTGATTATTGGTCTTTTGTTTTTCTTTGGATTTTTATTGTTTGATTTCATTTTTAAGATGGTTTTATTTCCGAAGGGTGGTCGTTTCGATCTGGAAACCTTTGCTTTTCAGGCAACATTACCTGGTTTAACGGAAGAACTTGCGTTTAGGGGGATCAGTTTATGGCTGCTGGAAAAGGTATTCCCTCCAAAATGGACATTTAAAGGGATCAAATTTGGTTGGGGATTCATTATTGTAACTATTCTGTTCGGGGTTGTTCACGGGGCATTTCTCACGGCGAATCATACATTTAAATTTGATTTGATAACGATTGTTTATCTGGCTTTAATTTCATCATTAAGTGTTGGTATACTTAGAAAATTCACTGGAAACATAATTTATCCTATTTTGGGGCACAACACGATCAATGTTATGAACGCTATCATCAGAATTTTATAATTGAAATATAACCTGGCAAACCAAAAAACTATCTTTGGTTTGCCTTAAAAGATACTAATGCAGAATACACAGGTTTTTTCAGACTACTTTACAAACAGGATTGCAGCATTTGACTTTGATCAGTTCTATACTAAAAAAAAGCGGTTTTTGTTTCATAGTCTGATGTGGTTGGGCTTTGCAGCACTTCTGTTTCTGAGTTACAGAATCGCCTATCATCTTACCTACTTTAACAGTTTTATATTGACCTTACGGATGACCATTGTTAATATGGTTGTTTTTTATTTGTTTTTTTATGTTGCCTTACCCAGAATATTTAAAGGCAGGGTAGGTACCGCTATTCTGCTGATTATCTTCACATTTCCAATATTTGTTATTATTTGGATTTCAGTTACCTACATTTTTTCTATTGTATATCATTCACTCGGTTTCGAAATTCTGGATGGCGAATTGAAAGGAGCGATAAAAGGAGCTGCAAGTCAGACTTTTTTCCAGGCGATATCGATAAACCGAATGGTATCACAGGCAATTATTATTATTTCCATTTTGGCACCGTTCTTTTTTGTCAAAATTCTCTTTGAAATCTCCAGGCTTTATAACAGAACGCTAAATATCCAGAAACAAAAAGCAACACTTGAAATTCAGAATATCAATATAGAAAAAGACTTTTTAAAGGCACAGCTTAACCCACATTTTCTTTTTAATACGTTAAACAATCTGTACAGTTTAAGTCTTAAGAAGGATGATCTGGTTCCAGAGGTTATTTTGAATCTTTCGGATACGATGAGCTATACACTTTATGAATCCAATACTGAAAAGGTTCCTTTGAGCAAAGAACTGGAATTTATCAAAAACTATGTGGAGCTTGAGAAAATGAGATATTCCGGGAGTAAAGACATTCGGTTTGAGTTTCCTTCTGAATCGGAATGTTCAGGATTCTATATTGCACCGCTTCTAACTTTTACATTTATTGAAAATGCTTTTAAATATGGGCTGAAGTCTAAGACTGGTTCATTGTTGAATCTATGTATAAAGATTGAAAATGGATGTTTTTATTTTGATGTCGAAAATGATATTGATGATACCAGGAAAACGGCAGATTTTGGAGGTATTGGTTTGGAGAATTCCAGGAAACGATTACAGCTATTGTATCCGGATAAATATGAATTGCAAATTCAAAATCCTGAAGGATGTTTTAAAGTATCACTAAAATTAGATTTAAAAAATTAATGGAAAAATTAAATTGTGTCATTATTGACGATGAACCTCTTGCCAGGGATGTTGTTGAGTCTTTTGCTAAAGCAGTTCCTTTTCTGAATATTCTGGCCACATTTGAAGATCCTGTCGATGCGCTTTTATTCGTAAAAGATCAGCCCGTTGATATTGTTTTCAGTGACATAGAAATGCCTAAACTGAATGGTTTGGAATTTGTACGTGCGCTGGAAAATTCTATAGTTGTTATTTTCATTACGGCTTACAGGGATTTTGCCATAGATGGTTTTGAAACAGGGGCAACAGATTATCTGGTTAAACCGGTGAGGTTTGATCGTTTTTTAAAAGCAGTTCATAAAGCCAAAGATTACCTCGAACTAAAACGTTCATCTTCTATTCAACAGGTAACTAACGATCGAATTTTTATAAAATCGGAAGGAAAGCTAGTTAAGATTTTATTGGATGAAATTTTATACGTTGAAGCCCAGGGTGATTATTTAAAAATTGTTATTCCATCTGGTATGTACAGCACACAGGCAACACTTAAATCTATGGAGGAAATCTTGTCATTACCGAAGTTTTTTAGAATTCAGCGTTCGTTTATCTTGAATCTCGATTCGGTAAGAAGCGTAAATGGAAATATGGTTGAGCTTGTTAATGGCAAGTCTATTTCTGTTGCTTTAAATAAGAAAGAGGAATTATTCGATCTTTTAGGGATAAAGTAAAGAGAACGACAATCCGCAATAAAGATGATTCATTTTTCATTTAGTATAAGATAGAATTAAGGATTAAGTTGTTATTTTGCCGTCCTTATGGCAATACTAAAATTGGAGTACCAGCAAGATGATTATGAATCGCTGCAAGAGGGCGAATTAAGTCCGAAAGAATTTTTAAATGAGGTTTTGTTTAGCGGCAGCTATGAAGACATCAGCCCTGAGGATGAGGTGATCGATATATTTTTAGGTTACCATGGTTCTGATGGTGCAACACCTGAAATTTCAGATTTGGAGCTTGAAGAGGTAGAGTATGATGAAGAAAAAGAAACAGGGAAAGCGCGTCTTTCTTATCTATTAGCTTATCATTCTGCTTGTGCAGGTTCAAGTTCAGAAGAATTGATTTCTGAGTTGGTCAATTTTAAAATTGATCAGAAAGGTTCTAAGGTCATTTTTACTTTTATAGATTTGGATACCAGATCTACAGCAGATGAGTTTTAGCAGAGTGCATCTTTAGATTTATAATTTTAGAATTACACAAATGAAAATATTCATTATTGGCTCTGGAAAATTGGCAAACGCTATTTTGGGGGCTGATTTAGCATTTGCATCTTGCGAAGTTATTAAATGGGAATCCCGGTATCAAACACTAAATGAAAAGGCAATACTTGTTCATGCAGGCTCCGGACGGGAACTGAAGGAGGGTTTAGCGTTTTCTGCGAGAACGAAATCTGTGTTTATTGAGCTTTCTACTGGCCTGGAAACGGAAAAAATGATTCCTGAATTCCCATTGATTATTTGCCCGAATACTTCTATTCTAATTTTAAAGACGCTTAGAATGGTCAATCTATTTGGTGGAAACTTTGAGGATTATGAAATTTCGATAACCGAGTCTCATCAATCTACTAAAAACACAGAGCCGGGTACAGCTTATAGTTTAGCCAATTCGTTAAAAGTACCGCACAGCAGCGTTGTATCAATACGGGATCCGAAAGTTCAACAGGATGAAATTGGTATTCCTTTGGCGTTTTTAAATGGGCATGCTTACCATAAAATTATTATTAGAAATGGTAATGACGAAGTAACGATTGAGACCAGGGTATTGGGGCATAGTTCTTATGCGAATGGGGTTAACGCGATTATTAAGGCTTGTTTAAATCATGCTTTAGGAAACAGGAGGTATACAGTTCTGGATTTGATTGATCGTAAAATGTTGTAGGCAGTTGACGATCACTAGCCTTTTAGTGTAAGAGTTATAAGTTATCTGAATAGCTACAATAACTTGGCTATGGTTTCTACTATATATTCCAGTTCTGCGAGATTTGATGACGCAAAGCCTAGTCTAAGACTGTTCTTAACTGTTGATGCCTCGCCAAATCCGGATCCATCATTGATGTAAATGTCTTTTTTCAGCGCTTTTAAAGATAAGTCCTGGATATCGATTGAAGGATTTGCTATTGCCCATACAGCCATACCGCCTTCGGGTACCTGAAAATGAATTTTGTCGTTGAGATGATGTTTCATCAAGTCGCAAAATACGTCCCTTCGTTCCCGATAGATCCGCAATGATTTACGTAAATGCTTTTGTATTGTGCCTAGTTTAAATAATTCTGCAATGGAATTCTCCAGCATAAAATCTCCCTGCCGGTCAACAATACGCCGCAACTGGGCCAATTGTTGCACCACATTTTCGGAGGCAACAAGATAGCCTACACGAAATGCAGGAGCAATGCTTTTGGTAAAAGATCCACAATAGATTACATGGCCGGTTTTATCTGCTGAGGCTAATGGCTGAAGAGGTTTATTCAGGTAATGAAAATCGTAATCGTAGTCGTCCTCAAAAATGATAAAACCAAATTCTTCCGCCAGGCTTAGCAACTGCATCCGCCGATCCGCACGCATTGGAACTGTAGTAGGGTAGTGGTGATGAGGGGTGAGATAGACTAGCCTTATTTTCTTTACAAGGCATAGTCTTCGCAGTTCATCGACAATCATACCATGCTCATCCACGGCAATCTTATGTACGATGGCCTGTGCTTCCAAAAAATTCATACTGGCTGCTTTCCAGCTGAGTTCCGTAACCACTACATGTTCTCCGGGTTTTATTAAAGCTGCACTAACCAGATAAAGACCCATAACTGTACCACGGGTAATCAGGATATTTTCGGTACCGATATTTAAACCGCGCGTTTCTGCAAAATAATTGCATAGTTCTTCTCTTAATGATAAAGAACCTTTAGTGTCGCCATAACCAAACCTTACATAGGAGTTTCCCGCCAGGAGTTGAGTCCGATAAGCCCTGGATAGCTCGGGTAATGGAGCTAAACGGCTATCCGGATAGCCATCATCCAGATGATACTGCTGCGTAGTCTTGATCATCTTTCTTTTTAAATGATCTGCACTGCCAACAGAAAAGCCTGCAATTTTCAGGGCGTTAATATTGGTTTGGCTTTTGGCTGACAGCTTTTCCAGTTCTAATTGTGGTAGATTGCTGCTTACGAAAGTCCCATTGCCACCTTCACTTTCAAGCCAGCCTTGTGCTAATAATTCGTCATAGGCCCTGACGACTGTCTTTCTATGGACCTTTAGAAGTTCCGCCATTTTTCGGGTGCTGAGTAACCGATGGGCTACCGGCAAGGTGCCATCCTTGATCAGTTGCATTAATCGGTTGGCCAGCTGCAGATAAACCGGTTGGAGCGCATCGCGGTCAATAACGATTAAGGTAGCAAGTATTTGCATAGAGATTGGACTACTGAATATGCATAAACTTAACAATAATCTTCGTCCGATAAAAAATTAAGAGCAAAATAAAAAAGCAGGTGCTTTTTCTGGCACCCGCTTTCTATTGTTAGATTGCTTTAAGCAATTCCTGATTGATGAAGTTCAATTCTTCACTATTTAAATCAATATCCATAGCTGCAGCATTTTGAATTGCCTGTTCTGCATTTCTTGCACCAGCCAGGACAACTGTAATTGCCGGCTGTAATGTTGTCCAACGCAATACCAGCTGAGATAAAGTGGCATTTTTACTAGAAGCGACAGGTTCAATGATATCGAGGAATGTCTTCACCTTGTCTAAATCAAATTGGGTAAAATAGCCATTGCGGTGATCATTATCTTTAAGTTTATCTTCTTTAAAGTATTTTCCGGTGAGTAATCCTCTTTCCATAGGGCTATACACAATAATTCCGGTTTCAGTTTCCAGGGCATAGGGTACAAGGTCCTTTTCAATAACACGGTTCAACATACTATAAGAAACCTGATTACTAGCCAGTTTAAATGTTTTTGCAGCTTCCTCCATCTGATCCACGCTATAATTACTTACACCTGCCGTGCGTATTTTTCCTTGCTGTATCAATAACTCAAATGCTTCCATGGTTTCACTTACCGGAGTTGAATTATCCGGCCAGTGTAACTGCAGCAGATCAATATAATCGGTACCTAATCTCTTTAAACTTTCTTCTACTTCTTTAATGACATTAGCCTTAGAGGTATATTTAAATACTGGAAGTTTCTTTCCATTATCTTCTGCATCGAAAAAGAATTCACCTTTGCCTTTATTACTACCATCCCAAACCAGGCCGAATTTGGTCAGTAACTGTATTTTTGAACGGTCTTTTCCTTTGATGGCTTCGCCTATCATTTCTTCACTTAAACCAAAGCCATAAAAAGGAGCGGTATCGATGCTTGTTACTCCATGATCTAGTGATGCGTGAATTGAATTGATAGAATCTTTTTTCTCATTGCCACCCCACATATTACCGCCAATAGCGAAGGCACCATGTGTGATTACGGATAATTCCAGATCTGTATTTCCTAATTTTCTGTATTCCATTTTTGATTTTCTTAAATAGTATTCCTGCCCTTATGAGCTCGGAGTTTCATGGAACAAAGGTATCTGGCTTTATACTATCATGGAAATAAGTTAAATTATACAGATCTATTAGAATTATGATTTTAATGTGGTTTGGAAATAAGAAACCATCAAAAAATGCTAGGCGTCACCCCCTTTAGCGTTATGACGCCCAACATAACGAGTATAAATGCTAATCTCTATTCCAAAATGCTGGTGGTTCTATTCCCAAGCTACGCAGATAGACTGTACCCTGTGCACGATGATGAATCTCATTATCGATAAAGTAAAGAATAGTTGAAAAAACCTGTCCTTCATATTGGCCAAAGGCCAATACTCTTTGCTGAAAGCGTTCCTCTGAAATCTGCGGCCAAAAGGTTTTTATTTGTTCAGTTCCTTCGTCCCAAAGGCGAAGTAATCCTTCTTTTGTACGATCTTCAGCGCTGATGATATGTTGGTTAAAACCCCCTGTGTTTTCCCAGTTATCCGTTACAATACCTTGTATTCCAGGCCCTGATATATCAATGATTTCCTTCATCATTTCTGAAAAAGGACGCATTCCTCCAATACTATAGGTAAATAACTTATCGTCTGGAAATGCCTCTATTACACGTCTGGTTAGTCTGCGATGGCCCAGCCAATCATTCAGCATATTGGCAGAGGAAACAAATGACTGGATTTCGATAGCTTCGGTAGTTGTGTTTTCGGTTGTCATAGTCTTAAAGGGTTATTAATGAATATTTATGTTTAACAACACAAAGAAAACACCCCTGACTGACAACCCTATGGCAGCCTATTTGGTGAAATTAAATAAGATTTCAGAAATAAAAAAAGCATCTCTTTTGGAGATGCTTTAAATCGATCATCTATAATTTAGATGGTTTTCACGTTTGTTGCATTCAGGCCTTTTTTGCCGTTTTCTACTTCATACGTAACTTTGTCGTTCTCTCTGATAGGGCCCGCTAATCCTGTTACATGTACAAAGATCTCTGCATCTCCGTTTTCAGGTACGATAAAGCCAAATCCTTTTGACTCATTAAAAAATTTTACTGTTCCTTGTGGCATTGTATTTAGATATTTAAATAAATTATTACGGCTTCCGAAAAATGGTTGCTCAACGAATAGCAATAACAAGTGTAAAATAAGGATTGTTTAAAAGAATTCTAAGTTTTTTTTAAAAATATTTAACAATAGCTGTTTTACAGCAGCCAGATGATGTTAAATCTGCAAAAAAGATGCGAGTTTAATTTGCATGAAATACTTCTTCCATATTAGTCCATATTTCCTTTTTTGCAGCAGTTTCTGGTAGCGGTTGCTGACACGGATCTGTTTCTTTCCACCAACGCCGGGTGTTTGGATCAGCAGCCATCTTTTTCATATCTCCATCAAAATCATCTCCTGTATATTCAAAATAGCTAAACAGATAGTATTCGTTTTTTACTTTCTGAAGATAGATGGAATAGTTCCGGATATGACAGTCTTTTATTTTTTTTAATACCTCAGGCCAGGCATTTGCATGCAATTCTTTATATCTGGCGAGTTTATCTGCCTTTAAACCGGTTATTGAGCCAAAGCGTTTTACCTGCTGCTCTCTAGTCGTCGTTTGGCAGCTGGAAAGAAGTATTCCGGATAGCAGAACGATGATGACGCTTAGTTTCATATTCTCTCAGCGTTAGTATTGAGTTCCAGAACAATAACTGAATCATCTGCATTTGGTAGATGTTCTGGTAAGCGAAGTACAATACTTCCATCCGTATTCTGACTATAATTAATTTTGCTGCCTTTTAACAAATAGGCCTGGTTAACCTTAACGCCTTCTAATGCCGGAAGGATTACATCAGCAGATTTTCCGTCAAAAATATGGACATAGAGTTTATTGTTTTTCCGGGTTGTGGCAAAGATCTCATTTGGTTTATAAGGACCTCCTTTAGTACCATAGATACTCTCACCGTAGATAGCCAGCCAATCGCCCATCTCTTTAAGTCTATTGATTTGGCGTTGTTCGATCCGACCATCAGCCATTGGACCAACATTAAATAGAAGGTTCCCATTTCCCCCGGAGGTTTTGGCTAAAGTCTGGATACATTCTTTTAGTGTTTTTAGGTTATCATTTGGCTTCCATGCCCATTGTTGACAAATGGTCATGCAGGTTTCCCAGGGATTTTTCATGTTTAGTTCCCCGATTTTTTGTTCCGGAGTAGCAAAGTCTCCGATAATCCCTTCAGTTAATTTTGGGTGTTCACCGCCCTGGCTTGCACCAATTCTGTTGTTGATGATCACATTCGGATCTAGTTTTTTCAAAAATGTATACAGATCTGCTCCATATTCGTTTTTCCAAGGGCTTTCCCAGTTGCCGTCAAACCAAAGCATATATGGATGGTATTGGGTAACGATTTCCTGCAACTGGCTTTTCATGGTGGCAATAAATTTGTGTATATCGGACTTGGGATCCGCATTTTTTCCATCCGGAAGATGGATAGGATAATTGGGATCATGCCAATCTAAAACTGTAAAATACACGCAGAACTTGACGTTGTATTTTTTACAAGCTTTGGCCAATTCACCTACGATGTCTTTTTTGTACGGCGAATTCATAATATTATAGTCAGAAAACTTAGTCGGCCACAAGCAAAAACCATCATGGTGCTTTGAAGTAATTGTCAGGTATTTCATCCCAGCCTCTTTAGCTGTTTTCACCCAGGTGTCTGCATTAAATAAAACAGGATTAAATTCTTTATATAAATTGTCATAATCCTGGACGGGTACGTTGGTTCCTCTGCTCCAGCCTATTTCTGTACCGCGTAAGGTAACGGGCCCCCAATGGATAAACATCCCAAAACGTTGATCCATAAAATCATCTAAAACCGCATTGGATGTTTTTATAGATGGATTAACTGCTGTAGTTTGTGCATTACTTTGATAGAACGTGGAGAGTAGTACCAAAAGGGTAAACAATTGTTTCATTGTATTTGGTTTTATATTGGTTAGGAGAGCTAAATTATTTTCTTTACACCCATAGAACAATGAATTATCCTTCTTTTTTAATGGATTATCGTATTATTTGGCATTCTCCCGCAGGGATTGGCTCAGGACGCAGCCTATTCTGAGAACATTAAATGTTTTGCAAATCATTGGATTGAGCCTGATTTTTGGTCTGATCAATTATTAAGATTTGCTTAATAATGATGGCACCAGGCCATATTTCTTTTTGAATGCAAAAGAGAAGTGAGACAGATCCTCAAACCCAAGATCAATATAGATGTCAGAAGGTTTTTTGCCTTTCCTTTCCAAAAGAAAATAGGCCTCTTCCAACCGCTTTTTTACCAGCCATCTGCTCGGCGTATCCCGAAATATCGCTTTAAAGTCTCTTTTAAACGCAGATAGGCTCCGGCCCGTTAAATAAGCAAAGCGCTCTATGCTGACGTTGAATTTATAATTTCGATTCATGAATTCTTCCAGATTAATTTTTTCCGGAGTTCCAAAGTCGAAGAAAACATTATACAATTCAGGGTCTTTTTGCAATAAAATCAATAAAAGCTCTTCTCTTTTAATATTGGAAAAAACTTCATCCATTTTACCATTATTGCCATAATAGGGGGCAAGAGAATTGATAAAACTATTGATTAGATCATCTCTTTTTAAAAGAATAAAGGCATTTTGATTATCGGTGACAGAAAGTGTACCTTGATGTTTAAGCTGGAAGGACTTTAGAAATGCTTTATCAAAAATGACAACCACCTTTTCCATCCCTCCATCATAGGTCTGTTTATGATACCTGGCCAGACGATTTTTTTTCACAATACAGGAATCGCCAGCTTTCAGTTCATATTTTTTATTACCGTCATATCCGGTAATTGACCCCTTTACTAAAAACAGAAAAAAGTGTTCTGAAATAAATTGTTCAGGGGATATTTCAGGACCAATGTAACAAGACTTTGTTTCAATGTATTTCATAGGTTTGTCTTATGATATTCTAATTTACTTCATTCCACCACTCTGGAAAAACAGGACTGTCATCACGGAGATTTACACTTTCACCAATAATAGGTGTAAACAAAGGGAGCTGATGTGCTCTGGCAAGTTCTGTTACCTTAATCAGCGGTTCATTCCATGGATGCATAGCAAGCATAAATTTAGAGGAATGTACGGGAAAAAGTCTCCTGGCCTTTAGATCCAGTGCCGCCTGAATTACTTGTTCGGGCAGCATATGAATAGCTTTCCAGGCAATATTGTATTGCCCGTTTTCTAAAATGGCCAGATCTATCGGTCCAAATTGACGGCCAATTTCAGCAAAGTGGGTATCATAACCACTGTCGCCTCCAATGTATATCTTAGTTGTCGGCGTTTGCAGCACGTAAGACATCCAGAGTGTATTGTTTCTGGAAAACCCTCTACCTGAGAAATGTCTGGCAGGAGTGGTATGTAGTTTAAATCCGTTGGTCAAAGAGATCGTTTCATTCCAGTCACTTTCTATGATTTCTTTGGCAGGATAACCCCAGCTTTCAAAATGTGAACCTACGCCCAAACCACAGATCACGGTTTTTACCTTATCTTTTAATTTCATGATGGTTTCATAATCCAGATGGTCGTAATGGTCATGACTAATGAGGAGGTAATCAATCGCCGGCAGATCTTCTACCGTATATCTGTCTGTACCTTTAAAGGCTTTTACTGTTCCCGGTAATGGTGAAGCAGTCCCGCTAAATACCGGATCTACCAAAAAGCGCTTTCCCTCAATCTGTATAAAATAAGAAGAATGACCAAACCACACCAGTACATCAGCCTCTGCGGGCAGGTTTATCAAATCTGTTTTTGTAGATGGAATTTGACCAGCAGGCTTTCTTCTGGGATGGTCTTTGAATAATTGGTCGTAAACGATACCGAACATACTATATCCTTCGGTTAAATCGGGTGTGTAGTGCGTATTTTGAAATTTGCCATCCTTATAGCGTGGTGATTTTTTAAGAAGACCTAAGCGTTCATCAGAAGGAGCCTTTCCAAATTTTGGTTGCCTGATATAAAAAAAGGTGGTTATCGCTAAAAGCAATAGTATACTTAACAAGATGGTCATAATTCGTTTAATGATTTTTAAGAACCGTTTCATTCTATAATTTAATTGCACAAAAGTGGGGATAAAAACTATAGGTTGTTTTGTTGAAAGGTCCAGTTTGACTTTGTTGAGCGGTTCACGGTAATGTCAGCCTTCGATATTATCAATCTTTTAACCATTATGCTGCGATTAAAATTTATATTTATCGAAGTATGAATCCGCACCTGTTTTTTATATTAAAACCTATAGTCCACTATAGTTTACATTTCCTGGTACCTGGTTTAATAGCATTTATATTTTTCAGAAAAGAGTGGAAGAAGGCCTGGTTGATTATGATTGCGACTATGCTCGTAGATGCGGATCACCTGCTGGCCACCCCGATTTTTGATCCGGACAGATGCAGTATTGGTTATCACCCTTTACATTCTTACTATGCCATTGCGGTTTATTTTGTTCTGCTCTTTTTTCCTAAAACACGGATAATTGCAGTTGGATTACTCTTTCATATGTTTACAGACTGGCAAGATTGCCAATGGTCTTTATGGTTAGGCCCACGGCTGAGTATGGGCCCCTGCATCATGGTTAATCCAATATGTCAAATGAAATGGTAAAGAAAAACAACATTGCCAACGTAAGCTGGTTTTGGTTGATCTTTAATAGCGAGCGTTGCTTCAATAATAACCTTTGTTGTACCACGTAAATTGGCAATCGATATCAGCTTCGCTTTTAACTGCACTTCACTATCCACCAATACCGGTTGACCAAATTTAAAACTCTCAATACCGTAGTTGATTTCCATTTTGATGTTGCGTACATCGGCAATCTGCTTCCATAGATAGGGTATTAAAGATAAGGTTAAATAACCATGCGCAATAGTCGCTTTAAATGGTCCTTCATTTGCAGCTTTCTCTTTATCAACATGAATCCATTGGTGATCGAATGTTGCATCTGCAAATTTATTGATCTGATCCTGATCGATTTTATGCCAATTAGAAACGCCTAATTCCTGACCCAAATGTGATTGATATTCTTCGAAGTTATTGATTATTAGCATGTACTTTTATTTCGTTGTTAAAAATTACGTTAGCCCTGTGAGCTTCAGATGATGAATTTACTGAAATTAAACCAAAATATAGCCGTTGTCAGTGTATCTTTATAAAATTAAAAAGAAAAAAATATATGGATACTGAAAAAGCAATTTTGGCTGGCGGATGCTTTTGGGGAGTGGAAGAACTTATTCGACATTATCCCGGAGTGATTTCAACAGTTGTCGGATACACCGGAGGAGATGTTCCTAATGCTACCTACCGAAATCATGGTACACATGCTGAAGCTATTGAGGTCATATTTGATCCAGCCCGCTTGTCCTATCGCAAACTTCTGGAATATTTCTTCCAGATTCATGATCCGACAACGAGAAACAGACAAGGAAACGATATAGGTACATCTTATCGTTCTGCTATTTTCTATTCGAATGAACAACAGCAACAAGTTGCAAAAGACTTAATTGCGGAAATGGAAGCATCTGGTATATGGCCGGGAAAAATCATAACAGAGCTGGTTCCGGAAACTGATTTTTGGAACGCCGAAGAAGAGCATCAGAATTATCTGCAAAAGCATCCTTATGGATATACCTGTCACTTTGAAAGACCAGATTGGAAACTCGGATAGCATTTAATACGGATGAAAATTCTAGTCATTGAAGACGAACAGGCACTTTTAGAAAGCATTCTGGCTTATTTTATTGGAGAAGGCAATATCTGTGAGTTTGCCTCTAACTTTGCATCTGCATCTGAAAAGATCGCACTTTATAACTACGATTGTATCTTACTTGACCTGGGCCTTCCTGACGGTGAAGGACTTGAGCTGCTGTCGCAACTAAAGCAGCTGAAGAAAAAAGACGGCGTACTTATCCTGTCGGCAAGACATTCTCTTGACGACAGGCTTGCCGGCCTTGATCTTGGTGCCGACGATTATTTGGTGAAGCCCTTTCACCTTTCTGAACTAAAGGCCAGAGTAAGTGCCATTGTGAGAAGAAAAAATTTCGATGGCCATAATTTGATCACATTTAATGAAATTAAAGTCGATGTATCTGCCATGAAGACCTCAGTGTCCAATAATCAAGTAGTTCTTACTAAAAAAGAATTTGATCTGCTCGTTTATTTTCTGGCCAACAAAAATAAGATAGTGACAAAAAACGCTATGGCCGAACACTTGTGGGGAGACGAAATGGACCTTTCGAACGACTTTGATTTTATCTATACCCATGTTAAAAACCTGAAAAAGAAATTGGCTGAGGCAGGTGGAAAAGACTATTTACGTTCAGTATATGGAATCGGATATAAATTTGGAGAGGCATGAAGCTATCAACCAGATATAATCGTGTAAACCTCCTGACTTCATTGGTTATCCTGATCATTACTGGTATTATTTATTATGTAGTCATCCACTTTATACTAACAGAAAGACTGGACCGGGATTTAGCTGTAGAAGAGAATGAAATCCGTCAATATACACAGACCTATCAGAAATTACCACTTCCCGCCAGTTACCTGGACCAACAGGTTTCTTATAAGGAGATTAATGGCGATGTATCCAACATACGGGATTTCAGTTACACAACCTATGTCAATCCAAAGGAAAACGAGGTAGAACCTGGCAGAAGTCTGGTTACTACCGTAAATCTAAAGGGCAAGATCTACCAGGTTACAATTACCAAGTCCAGGGTAGAATCTGAGGATCTTGTACGCATTATCTTATTCATCACATTGGGTGTAACTGTGGTGTTGTTACTTTCATTAATTCTCATAAATCGTTTTGTATTAAGCCGGTTGTGGAGACCATTTTATTCTATCCTGAACAGAATGAAGACTTTTGAAGTAACAAAAATGGAAACCATAAAGGAGGAACCAACGCAGGTAGATGAATTTAGAGAACTCAATGAATCTGTAAACGCTATGGCAAAAAAGGTCAGACAGGATTATAAGGAGCTCAAAAGTTTTACAGATAATGCATCGCATGAAATGATGACTCCTCTGGCCGTGATCAACTCCAAGCTTGACTCCTTGCTTCAGACAGAGGCCTTCACAGAGCAACAAGGACATCTTCTTGAGGATATTTATCATGCAACAGGAAGACTTTCCAGACTTCATCAATCACTTTTATTACTCGCTAAAATTGAAAATAATATTATTCCGGATGCCGAGAATATCGATATCCAGGTGATGCTTGAGGGAAAGATCCGGCAATTCCAAGAACTATTTGATAAGGATGGGCTAGAGGTTAGGTCCAAACTGGAAAACACTGAAATTACAATGAGCAGGTATCTGGCAGATATTCTTTTGAATAATCTCTTCAGCAACTCAGTTAGGCATAACCATAGAGGAGGCCGTATCAATGTAAAACTTACCTCTAACATTTTGATAATTTCCAATACAGGCAAAGACAAGAGCGTTCAGGACAGGATCTTTGACCGTTTTTCTAAATCTGCTGAATCAGAAGGAATGGGGCTTGGGTTGGCCATCAGTAAGCAGATTTGCACCTTATATGGATTTGAGCTCGAATACAGTTATTTAGACAATATGCATTCTTTTAAGGTATATTTTAAAAAGAGTCTTTAACAGACTGACTAACAAAATGAAATTGATCATATTTTTTTATGATTTTAGAACTCCTTAAACAGCCATGGCCATGGTACATTTCTGAATTTATATGGTGTTGTTAAAGACAAATTGCCCCATTAGCCGGCTTAATCAGATGGATTATCCGACTGTTTATTTATTCAATCCATTATTTATAACTCTGTATTGCTTAGGAGAGATACCCATGGTTTTTTTAAACAATCGCGAAAAATAATAGGGATCATCATAGCCAACGCTGATGGCTACATCCTTGATTTTAGTTCCAGTGCTGTACAACAAATGACATGATTGTTGAATTTTCAACTGTATAAAATACTCCATAGGTGAGATTCCTGTAGATTGGCGGAATAAACTTGAAAAGTGGGAAGCTGAAAGTTTATGACGGGCTGAGAAGTCTTCAACAGTGAACTTGTTAGCCAGTTCACTCCGCATAAAAACAATAGTTTCTCTGACTATCCCTTTATCCTCATTTCCCGTAAAATGTTGTTCCGGATATAGAAAAGTAGATAAAAAATGATACAAGCACATATTTGCATTGTTCAGGTTATCCTTGCTATACCCCATTTCAAGGCACCGATACATTTCGTTCCAGATCTGAATTCCTTTTTCATTATAATGAACCTGTTGGGGGCCATCACCCAAGGTAATATTCAAGGCTTGATTAAAAGCATCTATCTCTTTGCCGCTAAAGTGCACCCAAAATATGGTCCACGGCTGATCCTGATCGGCGGCGTATTTGATATAGCTTGTAGTCGCTGGAATTTGAAAATACTGATTAGGCCCAACTTCATATCTTTTCTTATCAATCATATACCACCCTTTTCCACCAATACAATAAATAAAAATATTGTCTTCGCAACCTTTTCTGCGCTCGCGAAAATGTGAGGATGCCTTGGGGAAATAGCCTATATGGGTAATAAAAATTTGATTCAAAAGTGCATTTACAGTGTCAGTGTTCTTATAGATCATATTAGGTAAACTGATTAACTTTTGCCCTTCAAATCCATCTCTTACTTTCTTCTTGCGCTTATTGTCTGCTGTTGTTAACGTCATATATAGCTGGGATTGTTAGCTAAAGCTACTGTTTTAATCGAATAATCCATTAAAATAGAGAGATAATTCATTGCTGATTGATCCATATGGGATTAGTTTTGATTTCTAACTAAATATTTACTGATTATCTATAATACGGGATAAATGATAAAAAAAATACAGGTAAATGACCTACGTTTTCCTCTGGGCAAGGGGGCGGGAAGTGATGCTATCCATAGCGACCCTATCTATTCTTATGCGGTAACCAATTTGATTGATGACAGCGGTCTTACAGGAACAGGCTTTGCTTTTACATTAGGTGAAGGAAATGACCTGGTCTGCAAAGCAGCCCAGTTTTATGCAGAGCAGTTAAAAGGTAAAGATATTGAAGAACTGATGTCTGATTTTGGTACATTGTTTAACCAGCTTTCCAATGAACAGCAGTTCCGTTGGCTGGGCCCACATAAGGGCGTAGTACATTTGGCCCTGGCTTCAGTAACCAATGCTTGTTATGATTTATGGGCAAAGAAAAGGGGAGTACCACTATGGAAATTACTCATTGATCTTTCGCCGGAAGAAATCGTCAATACACTTGATCTTTCTTACCTCGAAGAGGTACTTAGCCCGGAGCAGGCATTAGAACTGCTGAAAGATAATTCTGCAGGCAAAGAAAGCCGTTGCGGAATACTCCGCTCAGGATATCCAGGTTATGATACCTCTATCGGCTGGTTCAATTATAGTGACGAAAAGGTGCGTGAAAATTGTATCAGGGCCGTTGCAGAAGGATTTACTGCAATGAAGCTGAAAGTGGGAAGTAAGGATTCTGACAGAGACATCCGCCGGTCGCATATTGTACGCGAAGTAGCCGGACCAGAGATCAAAGTGATGCTGGATGCCAATCAGCAATGGACCTTACCACAAGCCCTTAAAATATGTAAAGAATTTCAAAGTATGCATCCCTATTGGATTGAAGAACCAACCCATCCTGATGATGTAATGGCACATAAAACCCTGGCTGAGGCTATCGCTCCAACTAAATTAGCTCTTGGCGAACATGTTCCCAATCGGATAATTTTCAAAAACTACCTGCAAACGGGGGCAGCAGGCTTTATGCAACCTGATGCCGTAAGGTTAGGTGGTGTAAGTGAATTCATTACAGTCAGTTTACTCTGCCGGAAATATGGTATTCCTGTTGTTCCCCATGTGGGGGATATGGGACAATTGCATCAACACCTGGTTTTGTTTAATCATATTTCCATGGGGCACGAAGCTTTGTTCTTAGAACACATACCACATCTGCAAAAACACTTTGTCCATCCTGCTATCATTGAAGGCGGAGTTTACAGAACTCCAATGGAAGCGGGAAGTAGTTGCGACTTGATTCATTAATATAAAATTATGTTAAAATCTCTAGACTTGTGCATCAGCATTGCCTATCTGCTCGGTATTCTGGCAATAGGCCTTTGGACAGGAATCCGCCATCGGCGCAAAAGCAAAACAAATACTGCCGGCGGTTATTTCCTCGCCGGAAAAACCCTTAAATGGCCTGCGATCGGTCTGGCACTTTTTGCGACGAATATATCTACCGTACATTTAGTTAGTTTGGCCCAGAGTGGCTTTGATAGTGGTTTACTGAACGGAAATTTTGAATGGATGGCCGGTGTTACACTAGTACTTCTTGCTTTATTCTTTGTGCCATTTTATATCAAATCCGGGGTTGCTACATTACCCGATTTTCTCGAAAGGCGTTATGATCGTTCAAGCCGCGATTGGCTGGCCGTGATCTCCGTGGTTTCTGCAATCATTATTCACATTGCCTTCTCTATGCTCGCTGGGGGCATTGTGCTAAAAACACTATTTGGATTGAACATGTACCTCAGTGTCATCGTCATTTGTATCATAACAGCAATTTATACCATCATTGGTGGATTAAAAGCCGTAGTAGTCACAGAATCAATACAGACTGTAGTCTTGCTTACAGGGGCATTCATTATCAGTTACGCTGCTTTTAACAAAATGGGTGGGTGGAGTCATATGACAGATGTTCTGAAAAATACTGGTGAAATGAATAAACTTTCTATGCTGAGGCCAAATGGCGACAGCAGTGGAATGCCCTGGTATACTGTATTTTTAGGTTATCCTGTTTTAGGAATCTGGTACTGGTGTGCAGATCAAACCATTGTTCAGCGTGTATTGGGCGCTAAGGATGAAAATCATGCAAGAGTTGGATCTTTGTTCTGTGGCTTTCTTAAAATCCTTCCGGTGTTCATTTTTGTTTTGCCTGGCCTGCTGGCCTATACCTTATCAAAAACGGGTCATTTGGACATCAGCAGCTTAGGTGTAGATGACAAAGGTCATGTAAATTCAAAAGGAATTTATACGTTGATGATCACACAACTCCTGCCTACCGGCTTGGTTGGTGTATTGGTCGCAGCTCTTTTATCAGGCCTGATGAGTCAGGTAGCAGGGGCGCTAAACTCCATATCCACCATGGTCAGTTACGATATGTACCAAAGATATCGTCCAGGAGCATCAGATAAGCAACTGATTTGGGCGGGTAAGCTATCAGCCGGAGCAGCGCTTGTTTTTTCTCTTGCGCTGTTACCTTTATTGGGAAGATATGAAAGTATCTTTAGTGGCATCAACGACATCATTGCCCATATTGCTCCACCAATTACATGTGTGTTTTTGCTTGGCGTATTTTGGAAAGGGGCCTCTGCAAAATCAGCAAAGCTGACTTTATGGATCGGTTCTGCCTTAGGTGTAATTGTTTTTGCTGCCGGTAAATTATTTCCTGAAAGTGTCATCGGACATATTCCCTTCATGATGATGGCCTTTTACCTGTTCTGCACCTGTGTAATCATACAAGTCAGCTTTTCAAGTATCTATCCTGTACAACATACTCCGGAAAGCGTACAACTCTATTGGAAATCACCTTTAGAACCTTTACATGATGCAGGCTGGAAAGGTTTCGGCAACTATAAGGTGCTGTCGGTATTGCTACTTTTAGTAACAGGCGTACTATACTATATATTCAGATAGATGACCAGAAATTCAAAAATAAAGACGTTGGAAACGATGTTATTATCAGATAAAGTAATATTTCTTACAGGGGGATCTATGGGAATAGGTCTGGAATGCGCTAAAGCTTATGCTGCAGCGGGCGCTTACGTTGTTATCGCAGCATCTTCTGAACCGTCTGTTAAAGAAGCAGTAAAACTGTTGGGCAAGGAGCATCATGGAATTGTTTGTGATGTTTCTTCAGGAAAGGAGGTCGAGAAGGCTATACAGGAAACCCTGGACAAATTTGGAAGGATTGATGCCATCCACAACAATGCAGGTATTGCCAGCCCCTCCAAACCCCTGCATGAAACCAGTGATGAAGAATGGCGGAAATTGATGGATGTAAACGTAATGAGTGTTTTGTTTACCACCCGCTTTGGCTTTGAAGAACTTAAAAGAACCAAGGGATGTATTTTGAACACCAGTAGTCTTGTTGGTGAAATTGGTCAGGAAAATCACGCTGCCTACACCGCAACAAAAGGCGCTTTAAACACACTGACCAAATCAATGGCCCTTGATTATGCGCGTTATGGCATCCGCGTTAACGCTGTCCTCCCGGCCGGAGTCTGGACGCCCATGTTACGTGAATGGTCTAAAGAGCAACCAGATCCAAGCTCCATCGAAAAATACCTGGATGATATCCATCCTTTAGGTTATTGTCCTGAAGGCGATGTGATTGCCGATGCTTGCGTTTTTCTTCTTTCTGATCAATCCAGATTTATTACTGGCACCATTTTACCAGTTAGTGGCGGGGCAGAACTTGGTTACCGGAGAAATTCCTAAGATATCATCATCAATGCTTGCTTGTTTTTTGTAATTTAGAAGAGCATATAATAATCAACAGATGAACCAACCGATACACAAATATTCATTCTGCATAGGCTTACTGGTTTTAATAACCGGTTCACTCTTTTCATTTACATCTACCAAATCTGACTTACACACCAGGGATTCCACATCATTATCAGCAGATTCAGCCGGTTATTTAAAGCAACTGCTTAAGTACAAAGCCAGCGATCATCTGTTAGCCGTAGGATATGTGGTTGCCGATGGTAACGACCCCGAAGCATCAACCAATTTATCAAATCTTCCCGACAGTCTCGATATTGTTTCCCTTTTTGTTGGGTACGATCCTAATCCAGATCATTGGAGGGCAGCACAGAAGAAGGGAATTAAAATTGTAAGAACAATAGCACCCAATAGCGCTTATTTTGATCACTCTGTAAATGATCCCATAACCAAAACCCCAGGTTATGTACGCCCCGCAGGTATAGATCCCAATATAGCAAACAGCACAAGTACATATGACCATTATGCAAAGGATAAGTATATGCAATATGTTGTTCAGAATAAGTGGGATGGAATTGACGTAGACATAGAAACGGGAATGTTCGGCGCTGAGGTACCTGCATACAACGCCGCGAAATTCCTTTCTGCCCTGGCAAAATATTTCGGACCGAATTGCACCAGCTGTACCATCAGTTCAAACGGAAAAAAGCCGCTTTTCATTTACGATACGGACGTTATTTTTAGAGGTAGAAATATCGGTTATGATGTTCTTTTTGTGCCATTTAAATCAAATTACGATTATGTTTACTTTCAATCCTATATAGGAGGTAACCGCGCATGGCGTGGCGCTGGGACTCAGGATTTTCCTCCAATTGTTAAGGCATATGGCAGTAAATTTATAGCGCTTGTAAATGGGGATCAATATATTCATGCAAATGGCGGCCAGGATTCCGCACCAGATGGCGATGCTAAAACCATAGCCTCGCTGCTGAGTTATGCGCAATGGATGAAAGACAATAATGGCGGGGGAGCAGGGGCCTATAGAATGAGCCGCGACTACAATCATAAGCCGGTTTTTAAAAATATCCGGGAAGCCATACAAATTATGAATCCGGCAAAGCAATCAAAATAACCCGGTTCTAATTAAAGAGAGTGTTAGGCCCTGCAGATTGTTCTACGATCGCAGGGCCTTTCTTATTTCTTTGCAATTCTATAGAATCGTCCGCCATCAGTTACCGCATAAAGCGCTCCATCTTTACCAACCGTAAGGGCGCGGAAACGTTCACCCTCATTTTTTAAAAACCGCTCTTCGCCAACAACCTTGTTGTTTTTGATCACCAGCCGAACAATATGTGTACTGCTTAAACCACCAACAAAAAGGTTACCTTTCCATTCGGGAATAACGTTGCTGTTATAAAAAGCAATTCCTGAGGGAGATACAACTGGATCCCAATAATAAACCGGTTGTTCCATACCTTTTTTTTGCTGGATACCATCACCAACTTTTTCACCACTATACTCTATACCATAGGTAATCACCGGCCATCCATAATTCTTTCCAGGCCGGATGATATTGATTTCATCGCCACCCCTTGGCCCAAATTCAGACTCCCATAATTCGCCAGTTAGCGGATTTATTGCCAATCCCTCCGGACTACGAAGACCCAAGGCATAAATTTCCGGTCTGGCATTTGGAGTTTTAGAGAAAGGGCCGCCAGGAACAGCTTTTCCATCCTTAGTAAGGTGAATGATTTTTCCGAGAGAAGAATTTAAGGCTTGTGCCTGCATTCGAATATCATTCCCTGAGCGCTCACCAGTACTTACGAATAAGTTTCCATTCTTATCAAAAACGATACGGGAACCAAATTGAAGGGTACCTTTATAGGCCGGGGTGGCACGGTAAATCACTTGTATATTTTCGATTTTCGTTTCATCCGCAGACAATTTACCTTTGGCAATTGCTAACAAGGTACCTCCAGATGTTTGTTCTGAATAATCCCAATAAATCATCCTGTTGCTGGCAAAATGTGGATCAATATTAACATCAAGCAAGCCGCCTTGTCCATCAGGTACAACTTTAGGTAAGCCTGTTATTTTCTTCACTATTTTACCCGTAGTGGTTATGATACACATGGTTCCTAGCTTTTCAGTAACCAAGAAACGTCCGTCGGGTAAAACACAAATCCCCCAGGGATGTTCCAGGTCCTTACTTAATAAATTAACAGAGACGGGTGTTTTGGTTTTTACACTTGCAATACGTGTTTGCCCCATAAATGCGGGCTTATATTTTGTATTCGCTGCTTGGGTTTCCACTGGGGATTGGGCATCTCCATTGTTACAGGCAAATATAGAAATCAGGCCGAAAACAACGAGGGTAGAAGCTTTTTTACTAATAGGTTGCATAATTTAAAAAAGGTTGTTAGGTGAATGAACTGGAAAAACGGACCGCCAGTCAATGTATAAAGTTAACAATTTACTGCTCTATATATTTAAACAGAATTTGTTCCTCTTCAAGTCCATGCGTTAATCCTGAGAAGTGATCACAAATGCTGTCCCTTCATTATTCCTGTTCTACCAAAAGGGCTGAGGGTATTTTTTACCTGATTTTATTCGATATTGTATAAAAATATGAATATGAGGTAGCGTTAGTTCGATGAGATACGTTAATATACTAACCAAATTAAATTTCTATGAAACAGATCTCTACTTTCTTCTTATTTTTCGGACTACTTCCACTATCATTAAAGGCGCAACAACTGGAAATTCGCGCCAACTTAAATTCAGGTCTTTATTCTTATCGGGGCGCCGGGGCAGAATCTGTTTCCAGGATCAATGGTACAACTTATACGAATAACCCTTATGGATCAAAAGGAGGACTCAGCTATGGCCTTTCTTTTAATATCAGGAAAGTAACCAGGCAGCATTTTATTTATGGTGCTGATTTAGGCTATGAAATGCTAAGAAGTAGGGTGAATTTAGAATATCAGGATGTAATTGGTGATATAGCATCCTCTTTTAAAGGCAATACCTACCTGAATAATTCTTTCATCAATTTGTTTCCATATATGGGCGGTCGTTTCCTTGTCAGTAAACATACTTTTGATATAGTGGGAGGAATGGACATAGGATATATTTTGAGTTCTACCGAAAAGGGGCATGCAAAATCTACAGACAATGCAGCCTTTGACATTCAAACTTCCGTTGATCGATTAAACAGGAAAAATGATCTTAGGCCGAGAATTCAACTGTCTACAGAATTTGAACATGGGATTGGTATTTACATTGCTTATTCTCATGGACTTAAAGATTATAAAGAAAAGCTACTTGGAGGTGGTAAAAGTGAGACCTATTCCCGAATGTGGCGGTTCGGTGTATCTTATCGATTGAAATAATAGAGGTTTGTGTGATCTTATACAGAAATTAACCCAATACATTTATCCGTTATACTAAGTCTTTTTTATAGCTTTACAGCAATCAAGCCATGAAAAAACTACTCTTACAAGCGCTATTTCTATTTTTAATCTCCGGCACTGTTTATGCCCAGGAGAAGCCCCAGCCATTAACTATTGGTGTTACAACACAGCTGGAATCCAAAGAATTGGGTGAAACCCGTAAAATTAACATTTACCTGCCAGAGGGCTATAAAGAAACGGATACAATTAAATACCCGGTAATTTATATCCTTGATGGCGGTCAGGAAGAAGATTTTATTCACGTCACAGGGATAGTGAGGTACAATACCCAACCTTGGGTAAACCGCTTTCCAAAATCTATAGTTGTAGGGATAGAGAACACCAACCGTCGAAGAGATTTCACCTTTCCAGTGCCTAACCTCGATTTTCTAAAGAAAATGGGCTTTAAAAAAGAACAGTATCCACAATATGGAGGCTCTTCCAAATACATTAGTTTTTTAGAAAAGGAACTGCAGCCTTTTATAGACAAAAATTACAGGACAAATCATTTCAACACCGTAATTGGCGAGTCCCTGGCTGGCCTTTTAGCATCCGAGATCTATGCCAATCATAGAACGTTATTTAATAACTATATGATTATAGCACCAAGTCTCTGGTGGGGAAATGAAGTCTTAATAACAAAACTGAAATCGGCAGCAGATCAAGGCTCCAGACATATGATCTATATTGGTGCCTGCAATAAAGATGAAGATTTGGTCATGTATCAGGATGCGTTAAATTTCAGTAAAGTTGTTCAGAAAACAGCAGGAAAGAACACCTCTGTTTTTTTTGACTATTTGCCTCAGGAAATTCATTCGACTGTAATACATCAGGCGGTATACAATGCCTTCAAGTTATTTTACCCCAAAACTGAGTATCAAAAATAAAATATGGCTAACGAAACTTCAATCAACAAGCTTCTGGCGTTTATAAAAACCAAAGTAAACCTTACGGAGGATGATGTAAGCCTTATTGAAGCTTCTTTTGAACCTGTTTTGTTTCCGAAAAACAGAATAATTGAAGAACAGGAGGAGGTTCCAAAATATATCTATTATATCATTTCAGGCTATCTGCGGTTGTTCCATTATAACGATCATGGAGATGAAGTTACCACACATATTAACTGCCCTCCAGGCTTCATTACTTCATACAGCAGTTTCATTAATCAAAAAACATCCACAGAAAATCTGGAAAGTATTACAGAATCTGAGTTGTTAAGAATAACTAAAAAAGACCTTGAGAGACTTACGCTGAAAAGCATCGCAATGAAGGATTTTAGTATTTCCGTTTTTCAGCAGTCCATTGAGTATAATGAAAATCGCTCTAAAGAATTGGCTACACTAACTGCAGAACAGCGCTACAGGAAACTGATGGATGCTTTTCCTGATATCTTACAGAATGTACCAATTGCTTATATCGCATCCTTTTTAGGTATGAAACCAGAGAGCTTAAGCCGCGTGCGCAGAAAAGTTGCTGGCTAACCCAATTAACTAACAAAAGTCAAGTGTAAACGAATTCCAACTGTTGAATTTTGTGTGGTGATTTAAATATAAAATTATGACACAGAAAAATTTAGCATTGGTTTCAGGAGCCAATGGACATTTGGGAAATAACCTGGTCAGACTGCTTCTTAAAAAAGGCATTCCGGTTAGAGCAAGTGTAAGAAGTATTAACAATAAAGCTCCATTTCATGGATTGGATTGTGAGGTTGTTGAAGCAGATATCACCGATAAGGCATCTTTTGTAAGAGCGCTGCAAGGGGTAGAGACGTTCTATGCCGTTGGTGCTTCATTCAAACTATGGGCAAAAGATCCGAAAAAGGAGATTTATGATGTAAATCTACAGGGCACAAGAAATACAATTGAGGCTGCCGCCGAAGCCGGAGTAAAGAGAATTGTCTATGTCAGTTCTATTGCAGCTTTAGATTACACCAGTTTGCCTGCAAAGGAGAGCAATGGTTATAATAACGACCGAAGAGACATGTACTACAATTCAAAAAATGACGGCGAACAACTGGCATTAGAACTGGCCAGGCAACTCGGCATTGAATTGGTTGTGGTCATGCCATCTGCCATGATTGGAGGAGTCGCTTCTTTACCCTTAAATGTTTCTTACGGTGTTCTAAAACTGATCCTGAATAAACAGATCCCAGTTGATACCAAAATAACTATGAACTGGATAGACGTAAAAGATGTAGCCGAAGGATGTTACTTAGCCGCTGTTCGGGGAAGAAATGGCGAACGCTATATCTTAGCCAATGAACAGTGCCTCACCATAACCGGAACTACAGTACTGGCAAAGAACTTACATCCCGAATTGAACTTAAAAGTACCGGGAACAGTTCCAAAGCCGGTCTTGTTTACCATAGCGTGGTTAATGGAGCTTGTGGGTAAATGGAGAAATCAAGCCCCTTTATTAACCAGAAAGGATATTGCCATGTTTTCCGGATTACAGCAAAATTTCGATATTTCGAAGGCGCGGAATGAGTTGGGATTTAATCCGCTTAGCCCTGAACAGGCTGTAGAAGAAGCTATAGCATATTTATTGAAACATCAGTCGCTTTTGAAATAGAAGGATCGAAAACTAAAGGCTGTATCATAAGTGCTCCTCGTCATCCTGAATTTATTTCAGGATCTCGTACATGCTATTCAAAACCTGCTTAAACGAGATCCTGAAATAAATTCAGGATGACGAGGAGCAGAAAAAACAGTATGATTTAGATTTATGATACAGCCTCATCAAATTTTACGTCTTCTTGTTGTTTATTTTTAAGGCTTTTTCGATCCAGGGCAGAGAGGTCATAAGATCGTTCGAATGATAACCATACAACTCCTTCATTCTATCTGAAGCAATGAATTGTTTGCTGTTTCTGTCCATGTTCCATGTACCAGCGTTAGCAGCCGCAATCGAAAACCGTAACATACTTTCTGCCTTTTCAGTTTTCTTTCGGGAACGTTCCTGCTCTTTTATCGTATTCTCAATTTTTTGAAAATTAAGTACCTTTTCCGTTGTTTCTGAGCAGATCACCAAAACACCACCAGGTTTGCCTGATTCATCATCAACTTTACTATAACTAAAGGTCCAGTATACATCCTCCAATCGATTATTACGATAAATTGGTATCAGCTGATCTTCACTCCAGGTAGAGGGGCCGCCTTGCATCACCTGATCAATAAGCGGTTTAATTACCGGCCATATTTCCGGCCAGCATTCGGCCCCACGTTGCCCTAAAGCTTTGGGGTGTTTCCCTTCATTACCCAGACTTGGCCGGTATGCATCATTATAAAACTGAATCAATTCGTCACCCCACCATAAAAACATAGGAAATTTTGACTTCAGCATAATACCTATGGTGGTCAGCAAACTGAGCGACCAGTTTTCAGGATCGCCTAAAGTGGTTTCTGACCAGTTATAAGCTCTGGTGAGTCTCCCCATCTCACCACCATCCTTTAAATATTGGAGATGGGACTTTACATTCGGGTTTTGAGGCATGTTGAATTATATGGCTTTATATAACGCATAAAGATAAATATTTCTATAATAGAATAGCCCCTGAGTTAAAATCAGCTCAATCATACACTTGCTTTGAAAAACTATTGTTACACACTACACTTAGCTCATTTTCGGGCGCTCTTTTTGCACGGAAATAAGTCGACAAGGGTTTATATTTATTCTATGCTCAGAAAGTTTATAGAAAGGCCGGTACTAAGTACCGTTATTTCAGTGCTCATTGTATTGCTGGGCATACTAGGTCTGGTGAAGTTGCCCATTGCGCAATATCCTGATATTTCGCCTCCCACTGTACAAGTTTCGGCAACCTATGCAGGAGCAAATGCAGATGTTGTATTAAAGAGTGTAATTGTCCCGCTGGAACAACAAATTAATGGGGTTGAGGGGATGACCTATATTACTTCTTCAGCCACAAATACAGGTTCGGCATCCATTAGTGTTTTCTTTGGGGTAGGTACAAACCCGGACCAAGCTGCCGTTGATGTACAGAACAGGGTATCAGCGGCAACCAGTTTGTTGCCTCAAGACGTTATTAAAGCGGGTGTTACTGTCCGTAAACAGCAGAGCAGTAACCTGCTGATCATGTCTTTGTATAGCGATAACCCTGCCTATGATCAAACATTTCTTCAGAATTATGCAGCAATTAACATCATCCCACAATTGCAACGGGTAAATGGAGTAGGGGCAGCAAATGTTTTTGGTTCGGCGATGACCTATTCTATGCGCATCTGGTTAAAGCCCGATGTCATGCAGATATATGGTGTAACAGCCACCGATATATCCAATGCCATAAATGAACAAAATCAGGATGCCGCACCAGGTTACTTTGGAGAAAATGATCATCAGACTTTTCAATACGTCATTACCTATACCGGCCGCCTTCAATCTCCCGAAGAGTTTGGAAACATTATTGTTAAATCCACAACAAAAGGACAATACTTAAGGCTAAAAGATCTGGCCAGAATAGAACTTGGTGCACAGACCTATACCGGCTCTACTGCTACAGATGGAAAGCAATCTGTAGGTATCTCGATTAGCCAGACACCAGGCAGTAATGCGCGCGACGTGATTAATAAATCTAAACTGGTCCTGGAAAAGGCACAAAAGGCTTTTCCTGCAGGTATCAAATCTGTTTACCTGGTAGACGTCAATCAGTTTTTAAATGCTTCAATTGACAAAGTGGTCCATACCCTTATTGAATGTTTTCTGCTGGTATTTTTGGTCATCTTTATTTTCCTACAGGATTTCAGATCGACCATTATCCACGGAATCTCTGTTCCGGTAGCCATTACAGGAACATTTTTCTTTCTATATCTCTTTGGATTCAGTATTAACCTGCTTACTTTATTTGCATTGGTACTGGCCATTGGTATTGTTGTGGATGATGCAATTGTGGTGGTAGAGGCTGTCCATGCGAAGTTAGAAAGTGGTTATAAATCTCCAAGAAAGGCTGCAATTGATGCCATGAGCGAAATTTCAGGGGCAATTGTATCTATTACGTTAATCATGGCCGCAGTATTTGTTCCGGTTACTTTCATAAGTGGCTCAGCAGGTGTTTTTTACAGACAATTCGGAATTACACTGGCCATCGCAATCGTAATTTCTGCTGTTAATGCATTAACCCTTTGCCCGGCATTGGCCGCCATGTTTTTAAAACCTCCCTCACATATTAAGGAGCAGGAGAAGACAACGCTCATGCATAGATTTGGTGTTGGTTTTAACGCCGCTTATGATGGACTCACAGGCAAATACGCCCGTGCTGTAAAATTCCTTATGGCTAAAAAATGGATTGTTGTAGTCGCCATAGGTCTGTTCATTACCGCATTTTATACCTTGATGAAATCTACGCCCTCCAGCTTTGTGCCTAGCGAGGATATGGGGACTATTTTTGTCAACATTACACTTCCTCCGGGATCTACAATGGATAGGGTTAAGGCTGTAGCCATTAAAGTAGATTCTATTTCCAGAACAATCCCTGAAGTACAAAATACCATGCGTACCATGGGACAGAATTTTATAGGCGGCAGCGGAAGTTCTTATGGTATGGTCATTATCAGGCTTAAACCCTGGGACCAGCGACCCAAGGTAAGTAATAACGCAGTTATTAAAGAGCTTACAAAGAAGACTGCAAACATAAAAGAAGCCAGTATTTTATTCATGTCGCAGCCAACAATAACGGGTTTTGGAACCAGTGGTGGTTTTACTTTCCAGTTGGAGGATCAGGGCGGACATACCACCAGTCAGTTCTACGGCGTAGCAAAAGAGTTTTTAGCCCAGTTAAACAATCAGCCGGAAATTCAATATGCGTCAACCTCTTTTAACCCTAATTTTCCTCAATATCAAATGAGTGTGAATGTGGCGAAATGCAAAGATGCAGGAGTATCTGTTTCAGACGTATTGGGTGCTATGCAGGCCTTTTATGGCAGTTCGTATACATCCAATTTTAATGAATTTGGACAGCAGTACAGAGTAATTATCCAGGCAGATACAAATTACAGGGCAAATCCGCAAGGGCTTAACCGAATCGGAATTAAAACCAGCAATGGCATCATGGCACCAATTACTGAATTCATTACCCTCAAAAAAGTTTACGGGCCTGAGAATGTGACCCGGTTTAACCTGTTCAGTTCTATGTCTGTAAGTGGCTCACCAAATGACAACTACAGTACCGGACAAGCCCTGCAAGCCATCCAAAGGACAGCTGATAAATATTTGCCAGCAGGTTATGGCTTCGAATACTCAGGCATTAGCCGGGAGGAACAGAACAGTGGTTCACAAACACTCTATATATTCATTTTATGTCTCGCCTTCGTTTATCTGCTGTTGAGCGCCCAGTATGAAAGCTATTTACTTCCGCTTGCAGTCTTATTTTCATTGCCGGTTGGTTTATCCGGGGTATTTGTATTTGCAAAGGTTTTTGGTCTGGATAACAATATCTATATGCAAATATCCTTAATTATGCTGATCGGGCTCCTGGCCAAGAACGCAATTTTGATGATTACATTCGCTATTGAAAGAAGAGAAAAGGGGATGAGCATACTGGATGCAGCAATAGAAGGTGCCAGAGCACGTCTAAGACCTATTTTAATGACCTCTTTTGCGTTCATATTTGGATTGATGCCTTTAATGTTCTCTACCGGTGTAGGTGCTAACGGTAACCGCTCAATTGGTACAGGTGCCATAGGCGGGATGCTTTTTGGCACATTACTGGGGGTATTTGTTGTTCCTTCGTTATTTGTGATTTTTCAAACACTGCAGGAAAAACTAAGAGCTAACAAAGTGACCGAAGAAGAAGAAATCTAAAATCTTAGGAAATTTTTCTGCTGTAGACAAAAATATGACTATCGCTGAAGCCAGCGAATATTTACGCTTAAACCTCAAGGTATCGTATTGTGGGGAACCGTATAGATTGAAAATATTTGCACGGAATATAGTTATTATTTATCTTAGCAACTAAGATAGTTACAAACTAAGATAAGTAAGCAAACAGGAATAGTTCCTGGGTGACTATAAAAAATACAGCATGGAAGAAGAACACATCAGAAGAATCAGAAAATTAAATCAATCCTATGCATATGCCGCTCTTCAGATGCACGAGGCTA
>Ga0157370_10000895_pt1 | contig 37804 bp, 20 predicted proteins | sample C35metaG_FD_113463 | JGI IMG/M metagenome (GOLD analysis project Ga0157370, IMG submission 113463) | Corn rhizosphere microbial communities from Kellogg Biological Station, Michigan, USA - C3-5 metaG | ecosystem: Host-associated > Plants > Roots > Rhizosphere > Soil | place: USA: Michigan... | reverse complement strand
TTTGCCCTTTGTTTGTTGTCCAGACAAACTAGTAGGGTAAGTGAATCAGTACGGTATTCTGATGTGTTTTGAATGTTCCCAGCGGTTATTGGAATAATAGAGCCACCACGCATGCGCAAGCTTGGCTGTATGGTATCACCTGGAGTATGGTACTGATCAACATTTATTTCTTTCCAGATGCCTTTTGGCAAAGAAGCCTGCTTGGCCCAGTTCGGAGTAATCAGTAAATCATTGCCCCATAAAAAAGCATTTTGTTCTTTGCGCAATGAGGTATCTTTAAAATCAGCAAAAAATAAGGGACGCATAACAGGCATACCCGATATTGAGGCCTCCCTGAAAAGGGTGTATAAGTAGGGCATCAATCTGTAGCGCATTGTAATGGCTTTTCTTGAAATCGCCTCAACCTGATCACCAAATGCCCATGGTTCCTGCGGGGCACTGCTTTTTGAGGTGTGGTTGCGGCAAAATGGATAGAAGGCACCAATACTGATCCAGTTGGCAAACAGATTCGCATCAGCGCTACCACCAAAACCACCCAAATCAGGTCCACTAAATGGCTGTCCGGAAAGACCTAGGTTTAAAACCATAGGGGTGGCCATTTCCAAATGCTCCAAGGTGGAAAGGTTGTCCCCGGTCCATGTGGCTGCATATTTTTGTCCCCCCAGATAATTAGATCGGGAGAGTACAAAGGGCCTTTTTGTTGGATTGGCCTCCAGTATGCCCGCTCTACTAGCTTTCACCATCAACATGCCATAAATATTATGATAACGTAGGTGTGTTCCACTGGGTAAATCTCCACCTCCTCGATGAAAGTTGTCTTCCGGCATGGTGCCGCCAGGCCCATCAAATACAGAGGGTTCATTCATGTCATTCCATATTCCGTCGATGCCAGAACTCATAAAGGGTTTGTACAGGCTTTTCCACCAGGTCTGTGTTTCAGGCATGGTGAAATCTGGGAAGACGCAGGTGCCTGGCCATACCGTACCATTAAATGGTTGTTTTTTATTGTTCAATACCCAATAATTCCCTTTGGTTCCCTGATCGTATATAAAATAGCCTGGTTCTTTCTTTACACCAGGGTCAATCATGTAGACTGATTTGAATTTTAGCTGGTGCAGCGAATCGTTTAATCTTTTTGGGTTTGAAAATCCTATAGAATCGAATGTGAATATTTTGTAATCCTGCATGTAATCTATATCCATCCATATGACATCGGCAGGTATTCTTCGTTTTCTTAGCTCCTTAGCCACCTCCAGGACATTCGTATCAGGGAAGTACGAATACCGGGATTGCTGATATCCTAATGCCCACAATGGGGGCAATTCAATGGTTCCGGTTAACCAGGCCAGTTTTTTAAGCAATTGCGCTGGATTGCTGCTTTCGATAATGATCACAGAAAAGGAGGGACCTTCCGAAATGATCCTGATGGGGTTTGACAATTGGAAGCTTTGTTTCCAGGTATTGTTTGCAATAATACCAAATGCGGTTCCATTCTTTCTTACGCCCATGACCCATGGGTGTGACTGATAGAGTTGTTTTCCTTCTTCTTTGCCATAGCCATAGTTATCTGTATTCCATAAGTTAAATGAAGTTTCATTTCTGCGCAGTGTTCCTTTTACTTCTCCATTGCCATACAGGTCTGTATCCTCAGCATATTGAATGCTCACCGTAACTTTACCTTTTTCGGTTGAGAAAACAGGCCTTAAATCCCAGTTGTCAGGGATTTTGCCTTTGGGGACCAATTGCCTTTCTACAGCAAAAGAAGGAAGTGTTTGATGTGCATCAAATTGATTCGGAAGGAACACTGCAATACTGTCGGCAACCATAAATGAACTTTGTGCGCTGATCTGAGTACTGCAGATTAATAGTATAATTGCCAGTAAGCTATTTATTTTATTCATCATTATCTTTTCAATTGTTTATGCAAAGTTCTTATCGTGCTTTGCTAAGACCCGCCGATTGAAGAAGTTCTTTATCGTGGTGATGTAGCAGTCTGTTGGTGTTATTAAAGAGCATAGTGGCTCCGTTTTGTTGGTTATAGGATTCCCATGCAGGCAGATCTTTGTTGTTGGGATTTCCTGTACGGGCAAAGGCTATCCAGGCTTTACTCATTTTACTGGCGAGTTGATAGGCATCCTGTTGCCCTCCGGTCATTTCTTTGCACTTGGCAATGTTGTTAAATACAAAGGGAAGTTCCAGGCAATGGCATGACCTGAACCTTCCCTCCAGAACGGGTGATTCCCATTCAAACAAGTAGTTATACACGACATTGTTTTTTGCTTTTATATTTGCCAGTTCTATGGTGGCGACTCTTCCATTAATCTCTATATCGAGTACATCTATAGGCTTTTTTGCCTGAGGGTAGGACTTTTGTATCGCCCCAATAATCTGATCGGTTTTATCCTTATACTTTAAAGAGAGTATCCTCCTGGCTTCATCCATAGTTTGCGGATTTATAAATCGTGTACTGTCAAAGGCGGTCACGAATTCATTTTTTGTGGTACCTATCATCAGGGGTACATTATTCATCATGAGCTGTGTCTGTTCATCACCAGGCTGATAGGGTAGAACATCGTCACCAACCATAGGTCCCCAGCGGTAACGCAGCCTGTCTATGGTGTTTTCTGGTTGCGTATTATGTTTACCAAGCCGCGAAAGCACTCGTTCTCCTGCAGCCAGAAGTATGGAATATGGCATTCGCTGCAGGGAATCTACCTGACTGGCTTTGAGCCCTAATTCCTGCACAACCAGTTCTCCAATACGCTGACTTTGTGCTTTGGTGTAAAACTGCAATGCGGTACCGCTTTGAACAATGGATTTATGAAACAGGCCTTTTGCCCGAGGAGCAGCAAGTAATGCACATACCTTACGTCCACCGCCTGATTGTCCGAATATGGTGATGTTGTTCGGATCACCACCAAATGCTGACACATTTTGCTTAACCCAATTTAGGGCCTCAAGTATGTCCAGCATGCCTACGTTTCCTGAATATTTGTATTTTTCTCCGAATGAGGAGAGGTTCAAAAAACCCAGTGCATTCAGTCTATGGTTTAAACTAATGACCACCACATCTCCTGTTTTGCTTAGGCTTTCTCCATCATAAGCCGCAAGTTCATTACCGGAACCTGTAGCAAAACCTCCTCCGTGCAACCAAACCATAACTGGCCTTTTTTTGTCCTGGTTCACACTAGGGCTCCAGATATTTAGCCGCAGGCAATCTTCCCGCTGAAAGCCAAAGTTATGTTGGAAGAAAAATTCTGATTCATCGATTATACTGGGACCTGCTTGTGGAGATACCGGACCATAGGTCATAGAATTGCGTATTCCTGCCCAGGATTGCGGCTTCCTGGGGGGCATGAATCGTTTAGCCTCGGCATAGGGTATACCCTTGTAGGTATAAATCAGGTTATGCTGATATCCTCTGACCTTTCCATAGGCTGTTTGTACCACAGCATTCTCAGCAGTAATAAATACGTCCCTTTTGGTCTGACAGGAAGTAAATGCCAGATAGAGTAGTACAGTATACAGAAATGAGTTTTTCATGATTTGCTTTAGTGTTTAGTGAATGATTGGTTAGTTTTCTTTCAGGTTTCTGTACCGCCATTTAAGGTCCACGTATTTGCTGATGTTCCTGATGTAGGCTTCCTTGCTCTCAGGTACCCGTTCAACATCCTTATCCGGGTAGTTGCGCTGTACCGCCGGCCAGTTTTCTGTGGTTAGAAAGTCTTTGTCAATGGTGCATCCTTCATATTCATTAAAGGGTTTTTGATAGATATAGCCATCGGCCATTTTACTGAGCCTAAAGTCTTTATAGCCTATGGAATATTGGCTACTGTCGGCTAATGCACCGAAAGGAGTGTTGATCAGGTCAAATCCCACTCTTTTATTTGCGAATTGCTTCATGATTGCATCTATTGCCCCGTTTCCCGGACCATAGAGTATGGCACTCGCATAAGTTTTACTTTCAAATGGATAATGGAGCAGAATCGTAAATACTTTTTTTGGAGCCTGTGCATATAAAATATTACCCATGCGCTGGCTGTCAAAACGGTAGAACTCTTTCTCCCTGTAATCGTAGTATGGGGTGTGGTATTTCGTAAAGGCATGACCGAAGCCACATAGTACCAGAATTTTTTCATTTTTGTCAAGCACCTGTGTTTTGATCACATTTGCTCTGAAATACTCCATGTTTCCTTTTGGGTAAACCTTTTTGATGGTTTCCACTGTTCTGTATCCAAAATATTGATCATTACTGCTGGCCCAGTTGTACCGGTAGCTGATGTTTACAATTCTGAATTTTCTTGCCTGAGCAGGGAGTGATTTATTGAATTTCCAGGCCGCTTTATAGATATCACGGTATTCCTGAAACACCCAACCAACATTATAGTTAAACATTATTTTTCGGGCGATGTCCTCGTTGTATTGCGGTGCGGTTACCAGTGAATCTGCTAAGGCCTGATCTTCGAAGGCACCAAACTCTACTCCGAAATTGTATACTCCGGCTTTATACAACTCAGGGATGATGTTTTGGGCTAGCAACAGGTTGTGTTTTATGGAATGATCTTCTGAAAGCAGAATGACATCATGGTCTTTAAATTTATCCAGAATGTACTGCTCAGGTGAACGCCAGTTGTGTTGAAGGTATTTTTCAAGTGCAGCGGTAGTTTTTTTGTCTTGTGCTTTTATCGCAGGTATGCTCCCTGCCAACAGGCAGAACAGCAGAAAGATTTGATATTGTGTTTTCATTATTTCGTTATTTAGCTTACCATTCAATAATTAGTGGACTTTTGGCTGGTATCAGGAGATCGCTTGTTAGCGCTATTTTATTGCCGCTCAGGACTTCTTTTCCTTCCTTTGCGGATGCAATCATATTTGCAAATCTGGACATGCTAATGCGTTGACTGTTCGTGCTTTTATTAAGTATGATCATACTTTTATGATCCTTGTTATACCTGAAATAGACGTATACATCATTTTGTGGCGCATAATGCATGAGTTTGCTGTCAGCTAGAGACGGAGCATCTACCCTCCAGTGTAATAATTTTCGGATAAATGCTTTGGCTTCTTTCTGATCGTCCGTTAAGCCTATCCCTGAAAAGGCATTGACAGGGTCACCTGCCCAGCCTCCGGGAAAGTCACTTCTTAATTTGCCATGTGATTCTCCGGTTTGTAATACCTCTGTACCATACAGCAGCTGGGGTATACCTCGGGTTGTCAAAATGAAGGTCATTCCTAATTTATACAGCCCGAGGTCTTCATGTAGTAATGTATAGAACCTGGGAATATCGTGATTGTCAGCAAAAACAACCAGATTATCAGGGTTTGCATATTGAAAATCATTTGCTATGGTTTCGTAGAGCCCTGTAAAACTATTGGATTCCTTTGAACTGAGTGCCTTTAATAGGGCGGCCTGTACTGGGAAATCCATCAGACTTGGTAAATAGGAGGTGTAACCATTTTTGTTTTCTTTACCCTTTTGCCAAAAGGCTATCAGGGCCGGATTTTCACTCCATACTTCACCGACTATATTGAGTCTGGGATAGGCCTCCATAATTTCCTTGGTCCATCTTGACATGAAGTTCATATCAGGGTAGGGATAGGTGTCAACCCGGATACTGGAAAGATTGGCATATTCTATCCACCATAATGTATTTTGTATCAGGTATTTTGCCAGCAAAGGGTTGCGCTGGTTAAGATGGGGCATTGTTTTTGAAAACCATCCGTCGGTCATTTGCTGGTAATCCCCGGGAGCAACATGGACGTCCTGAAATATTGTTTTTCTATGATTGGTGTAAACAGGGGCATCTTTGAAGCTGATCCAATCCTGGGTTGGCGGATTGCTCATCCATGGATGCTGGTCGCCAATATGGTTAAACACCATATCCATGATTAATTTCATCCCATTCTGGGCTGCTTTGTCACCCAATTCTTTGTATTGTACATTCTTACCCATTCTTGGGTCGGTTTGATAAAAATCAGTTATGGAGTAACCGTGATAAGAGTAAACGGGCATGTTATTTTCCAGGACGGGGGTCAGCCATAAGGCGGTAAAACCCATGTCACTAATGTAATCCAGGTGGTTGATAATACCCTGAATGTCTCCGCCATGTCGGCCATTCTCATCTTTTCGGTTTAAGGCTTCTTTCATGGCTTTTACACTGTCATTGTCAGGCTCGGCGTTGGCAAATCTATCCGGGGTAATCAGGTAGATGACATCAGATTGGCTAAAGCCCATGCGAGTGGATGAGTTTTCTCTTCGTTTGAGCAGTTCATAGCGATAGCTGCTAATGATCTTATTGTTCTTTTTAAAGCTGATGTTAAATGTTCCAGGCAGGGTGTGCTTTTTGTCAATATTGATGTCTATAAAGAGGTAATCCTGGTTCTCGACTTGGGTAACCGAAATGATCTTGACACCAGGATAGTCTATTATAGGACTGAGGTTGCCAATCGCTTTTCCCGATATCATCAATTGAACATTGGGGTTCTCCATTCCGATCCACCAGCAGGAGGGTTCAACTTTTATGTTACTGGCAATTGCTGCAACCTGTATACCAATGAGGATTGCAAAAGTTAATATCCATTTCATTTTTTTGTCTGTTTTTTAAAGATTTAACACTAGATTATTCTGTATTTTTAACAGGTAAGACCTGTCCGCTTACTACATCAGAGAAAGAGGTTGAGCTAAAGTAAAGTACTCGGGTTATGATCTTGCTGATGCAGTACAGACAGAAGAAATGCTGTTAAATAATGCCATTACTAAATGATGAAATGCGTAAATCATGGTGGAAATGCCCCTGGTCCCTGCAAATGGGTCGTATGTCCTTGTTTCATCATAAAGACAATAGAAATTTGATATTTTAGGCTAAGCAAGAGTACTAGAGCGTTAAGGAAATGAAATTGATCAAATCAGGACACAGCTGGTTTAACCAACTAGTGAACAGCAGTATTTTACAGCATATTGCTTATTGGGTGACCTATGTCTGCTTTTTTGGGGTCATATGGGGAACTTACGATATGGATTTTAAAAAGACTTTTTCAATTGAGCTGATCAGTCTCCCTTCTAAATTTTTTATCGTTTATACTGTCGTTTACTTTTTAATGCCCAGGTTTTTATTTCAAAAAAAGGCTAGCCTATTTTGGACTTACTTTATTCTTGCCTTGTTACTGGCGGCTGTAGTACAACGTCTGCTTGACAACTATGTAATCATGCGGTATTATTTGCCTGACTGGTTTAAACGACCATCATTTCACCCGGTTGCGTTACTGTCCACGACCTTACAAATGACCGCAGTACTGGCGATTCCTGCTACCATAAAATTCTTTCGTTTTTTTTCGATGGTACAGCAAAAACAACAGCAACTGGAAAAAGAAAAGCTTGAAGCCGAATTGATGTTCCTTAAAAATCAGGTGCAGCCTCATTTTTTATTCAACACACTGAATAGTCTGTATGCTTTGATTATCAAAAAGTCAGATGTGGCCCTGGACGTTTTTCTTGGCCTGTCGGATTTACTGCGTTATTTGCTTTATGAGGCCAATGCGCCCTTGATCGCTTTAAGTAAAGAGGCTAATTTTGTGAATAGCTACGTGGACCTCGAACGTGTCCGCTTTGGTAAGGCCGTTAAAATAAGTTTAAAAATAAGTGGTAATATGGAGGATAAACAGATCGCGCCATTATTGATTATTCCTTTTGTAGAAAATAGCGTTAAGCACAGCACTGGAGGCTATAACCATACGGCTAAAATAGCTATTGAGATGATCGCTGAGCAGAATAGTTTCCTTTTGAAAGTTCAAAACAACATGCCTTCTGAGAAAGAGGTAAATGAAGGCGAGTTTAGTGGGATTGGCCTGCAGAATGTTCGAAAAAGATTGGATATGTTATATGAGCACCGCCATACCCTTGAGATTGCTCATGATCAGGATACTTTTCGTGTCCTTTTGAAAATAGATTTGTAGATCGTATGAAAATAAAGTGTTTAATTATAGATGATGAAGACCTGGCTTTGGACATTCTTGAAGAGTTTATCGGCAGGATAGATTTTTTGCAATTGGCAGGACGCTGTAAAAATGCTGTGGATGCACTTGGTTTTATGAACAAAACCAATGTTGACCTGATATTTGTTGACATTCAAATGCCGGGCTTAACAGGAATACAGCTCCTGAAAAATCTTTCTAACGCTCCATCTGTAATTATTACCACTGCTTATCCCAATTATGCCATCGAAGGTTTTGAATTGAATGTGCTGGATTATTTGTTAAAGCCGATTGCCTTTGAAAGGTTTTTTAAATCCGTTAACCGTTTTTTTTCACAAAACACAAAATATGCTCCGGTTTTAAAGGACAATTCAGAATATGTAAAGGCTGAAGAAGCTTTCATCTTCGTGAGGTCCGATAAGCAAATGGTCAAAATATTTCTCTGGGATATTCTGTATATTGAAAGCAAACGTAACTATGCCCTGATCAATCTTGCAGACAGGACCCAGATCAAAACAATCAGTACCATCTCTAATATCGAATCCATACTGTCCGAAAAGGACTTTATGAGGGTACACAGGTCTTTCATCATCGCTATCAATAAAATACATGTTTTTAATGCAGGTAGCATTCATATTGCAGATAGCCACATTCCTATTGGCCGCAATTATACTTCCTATGTATTAAGTCAGTTGAATAAGAAAAGTATCTTTTAATTTTACAGTCGAAAATTACCTGCCCAGGAGATTGCTCTGCTCATCAGTTTCCAGCTGATCGTTTTAAGATGCGCATCAAAGCGATGTGTTAGGCCTAGGGCTTATAATTCTAATTCCAATCAATATTCAGTAACGATTATGCCGCTGTCTTTCTGAAACATTTTTTCAGCTAGGGCTGTTAAAGATGATGATCCATTTCTGCTTGGAAGCTTAAGAAATGCGGGATTTCGTCGACCTGGAGCGTAAACTAGTGCCTGTTCTTGCCCTGTTTTGTTAATTTCCGAACGCTTTATTTTTTCTAAGTATCTGTATTTCTGATTTTTGATAGTTGCGGCTACTGCTTGATTATTATTCCTGATGTAAACTAAATGTATCTTGGTTTTTGATACAATGTATACCTTAAGTACCTTCTTTTGTAGTGTAGAATAAATGCGTAGCTGCTATAATTGTATCTATCGCTAATCTAGGACAGGGATGCTTAGACAGCTACAAATTTATCAACCAAATAAAAACCAAAATTATGAAAAATGGGCTTCTAAAGTCAAGGCTACGCATACCTGTGTATGCCAAAAAAATTATACACGTTTTTACCTTCTTACTGCTTAGTACTAATGTGATGGCACAAAACAGTGTGATTACCGGGAAAGTTACCGATGAAAAGAAACTGCAGTTGCCAGGTGCCAGTATCGCTATTGTGGGAACTAAACTGGGCACCATCTCAGACGTAAATGGCATGTTTAAGATCAGCGGGCAATTGGATGGGAGTTATACCATAGCTATTAGTTTCACAGGTTACCTCCCGCAGCAAAAAAAGGTGCTGATCAAAAAAGGTGAAACCATTAACCTGCAGGTGCAACTCTTTGCGGATTTGAAATCACTCAGTGAGGTTGTTGTCATCGGCTATGGTAGTCAGAAAAAGCAGGACCTTACCGGTTCAGTAGCTAATGTCAGTGCTAAGGATTTCCAAAAAGGAGTAATTACTTCTCCTGAACAACTTATAGCAGGAAAAGTGGCGGGTGTCTCTGTGGTCTCCAATGGTGGTGCTCCAGGTGCAGGAAGTACCATCCGTATACGTGGAGGCGCATCATTAAATGCCAGCAATGATCCTCTTATTGTTATTGATGGTGTTCCCATTAATAACAGTAGTATAGCAGGCTCAACTAATCCTTTAAGCATGTTGAATCCCAACGACATAGAGTCTTTTTCGGTACTAAAGGATGCTTCTGCTGCTGCAATATATGGTAACCGGGCTTCAAATGGAGTTATTCTGGTGACGACAAAAAAGGGGCAGCGTGGTAAACCTGTAATTAATTTCAGTAGTCAATTTGCCATTTCAAAACTGATCAAGACGGTGAGTGTGCTTAGTCCGGAGCAGTTTCACAACTACATCAATGAAAATGATGCCACTGCAGGAGGTACATTTAAAAAACTGTTGGGTCATGCAAGTACGGACTGGCAAAAGGAAATATACCAGACTGCGTTGAGTACGGATAATAACTTAAGTATTGCCAGTGCGGTCAAAGGCTTACCATACCGCCTGTCGGTAGGGTACCTTGATCAAAATGGAATACTCAAGACAGGGGCTTTGCAACGGGTATCAGCAGATTTAAGTTTGAATCCGGTATTGTTGTCTAATCATCTTAAAATTAATGTTAACATTAAGGCAGCACAGGCCAAACAGCGGTTTGCCAATGAGAATGCGATAGGATCGGCAGTATCATTTGATCCTACGCAACCCGTATATTCCAGTAGCGACAGGTTTGGAGGTTATTATGAATGGCTTGATCCTTCCTCCGCAAATGGGTTAAAATCACTGGCGCAAATTAACCCCTTAAGTTTGCTTCATCTCCAGGATAATCACAATACCGTGTTTAGAAGCATAGGCAATGTGCAATTGGATTACAAGCTTCATTTTTTACCGGATCTGCACCTGAATGTAAATGTGGGATATGATATTGCCCATGGTAATGGTGAAATGGTGGTCATCGATAGCGCGGCCGCAAAATACAAACGATTTAAAGATCCAAATGGAATTTTTCATGGAGGTGTAAACAATAGGTATAAGCAAAGCCGTGAAAACAAACTGTTTGAATCCTATTTAAGCTATGCTAAGGAAATCCCCGCCTTAAAAAGCCGCATCGATGCCGTTGCAGGATATTCTTATCAGGATTTTTTAACTACTGACTATAACTATCCTGACCAAACCTTTGACCTTACCATCGTTAAGGTGCCTAATTTTGCGTACGATAAACCACAAAACAGGCTCGTTTCATTTTATGGTCGTCTGAATTACATATTCAATGAGAAATACTTACTGACGGCTACGCTAAGGCGAGACGGTTCCTCGAGGTTCAATCCCGATAAAAGGTTTGGATTGTTTCCTTCTGTAGCACTGGCCTGGAAGGTGAAACAGGAATCCTTCCTGAATAAAATTGATGCAATTTCTGATCTGAAAATCCGCCTGGGTTATGGCGTGACAGGACAGCAGGAAGGCATCGGATTGTACGATTACATTTCTTACTTTAACCTAAGTTCTGCTACTGACCTGTATCAGTTTGGGGACACTTACTACAATCAATATCGTCCGGGAGGGTATTTCTACAACCGTACCTGGGAAGAGACTGCAAGTGCTAATATTGGTGTCGATTTTGGTTTTTTTGATAGTCGAATAACGGGCAGTATTGATTATTACCATCGTAAAACAACCAATCTGCTTAACCTGATCACGCAGCCTGCCGGTAGTAATTTCAGCAATAAAATTATAGCCAATGTGGGTGACATGCAGAATAAGGGGCTGGAGTTTAACATTAACGGCCAGTTGTTGAAGAGAGATGATGTAGACTGGAGCATCGGAATTAATGCAACCTACAATCAGAATAAAATTACAAAACTTACGATTGCACCCGATCCTTCCTATATTGGCAATCCGGTAGGTAGTGGATCTGGTGGATTGGGAGCTGATGTACAGATCAATTCGATTGGTTATCCAAGAGCATCTTATTATGTCTTTCAGCAGATTTATGATTCCAATGGTAAACCTGTTGACGGAGAGTTTGAAGATAGGAATCACGATGGAGTAGTCAATCAACAGGATATGTACCGGCTGAAAAATCCGGACCCTAAATTCTATTTGGGCTTTAATTCGGCCCTTACCTATAAGAAATGGACTGCAGGCTTTACGGCAAGGGCAAGCCTGGGAAATTATGCTTACAATAAGGTATTTGCCACTACAGGTGTACAGCGTAGTATCATTAATTACATCGGAGTGTTGAACAATGGCTCTACCAATGTTCTGGAAAGCGGATTAAGTGGTAACAGCGATAAAAATCAGTTGTCTGATTACTATGTTCAGGATGCTTCTTTCCTGCGTATGGATAACATTAATGTCGGTTATAATTTCGGTAAGATTTTTAGTAAAACAGCGGAGCTACGCCTGAATTTTAGTGTGCAAAATGTCTTTGTCATCACCAAATACAAGGGATTGGATCCCGAAATCAGTAATGGTATTGATTACAATCTGTATCCCAGACCACGGACATATGCTTTGGGATTAAACCTTAGTTTATAATTCAGCAACCTTAAGAAAACTCAAAATGAAAAGAAATATATTCAAACCGGTGGCTCTGGCTATTTTTATTACCATTGGTCATTCTGCATGTGTTAAAAAATTGGACCTGTTACCGGTTAATGATCTGACTTCAGTGCAGGTATATAAAACCCCTGAGGGGTATAAACAGGCTTTGGCTAAAGTGTATGGCGCTTTCGCCACAACAGGGAATAACGGCCCCTTAGATGGGGACATCCAGGGAATTGATGCGGGAGCTTCTGATTTTTTCAGGCTCTTTTGGTATCTGCAGGAACTTTCTACCGATGAGGCCGTAGTGTCCTGGGGGGAGCCTGGACTACCTGATCTGCATGATCTGAACTGGTCGGCGACAAATCCTTTTTCTAAAGGATTGTATTACCGGTCTATGTATCAGATCACCCTTGCGAATGATTTTATAAGACAATCAGCTGACGAGCTGGTAACTAAACGGGGTATCAGCGGAGAGGATGCGGCAAAAGTAAAAGCTTATCGGGCGGAAGCGCGTTTTATCAGGGCATATCAGTATTGGGTAATGCTGGATATTTATGCTAACCCTCCTTTTGTCACCGAGGTTGATGAATTGGGTTCAATATTGCCCAGACAGATCCCCCGTGCTGACTTGTTTACTTACATAGAATCAGAACTGAAGGCCATAGATCCGGAATTGCCTGGAGCAAGGCAAAATGAGTATGGACGGGCAGACAAGGCGGCAGTCTGGGCTTTACTGGCTCGTCTGTATTTAAACGCACAGGTATATACCGGTAATGCCCGTTATACAGATGCTATAGCTTATGCAAAGAAAGTGATTGACGGAGGATATTCACTGACAGATAACTATGAACATTTGTTTTTGGCAGATAATGACCAGAATCACAATGAATTTATTTTAACCATTAATTATGATGGGATACGTACACAAAATTATGGGGGAAGTACTTTTTTAACGCATGCACCCGTGGGTGGATCTATGTCTGCTGCTCAGTTTGGAATCGACGGGGGCTGGTATGGAATGCGTACCACTAAAAGTCTGGTTAACCTATTTCCGGCAAATACAAATACACTTTTTCCTAACAATGGCAATCCGGACAAACGTGCTGAGTTTTATACCATCGGCCAAAGTCTGGAAATTTCAGATCAGCGTACCTTCACTGATGGTTACGGGGTAACTAAATTCAGAAATGTAAAAAGAAATGGTTTACCTGGCTCAAGTCCAAGTTTTGCTGATATGGATATGCCTTTGTTTCGTTTATCTGAAATGTATCTGATCTATGCGGAATCTGTATTGAGAAATGGTCAGGGTGGGGATCTGTCAACTGCGATCGGCTATGTGAATAAAATACGCACAAGGGCTTATGGGGGTAGCGCAGTAGGAAATGTTACAGCGATCAGTGAGGATTTTATATTGGGTGAAAGGGCCAGAGAGCTATTCTGGGAAGGTTTCAGACGTACGGATCTGATTAGGTTTAATCGCTTTACCGGATCAGACTACCTCTGGCCATTTAAGGGAGGTGTAAAAGAGGGGAAAGCTGTGGAAGCATTTAGAAGCATTTATCCCATACCGGCCGATGATCTTACGGCCAATCCATTGTTAATTCAAAATAAGGGATATTAAATTGACTTAGTATATGATTAACAAGTTGTTGTTCTGGTGTTTGTTTATGGCATTTGCAAAATCTACAAATGCCATGCAGTTATCATCAGTTGAACCTGCCTTTTGGTGGGTAGGAATGAAGAATGTAGAGTTGCAATTGCAGGTTTATGGTAAAAATATAGGCTTATCCAGCCTTATCATAGACTACCCCGGGGTGGAAGTGAAGGAAGTCGCCAAAACCTCTAATCCTAATTACCTTTTTCTTTATCTGACAATTACGCCGGTTGCCAGACCAGGAGTACTAAAGCTCCAGTTTATATCGGGTCAGCAGCGCTTAACCTATGACTTCCCTTTACTAAAGAGAGAGGTCGCGGCCAGGGGCCAGGGTTTTGGCCCTGAAGATGCTTTATACCTGATTACGCCTGATCGCTTTGCAAATGGAAACCGGATGAATGATGAGCTGGATAAGGTACAGGTCAATCGTGAAAACCCTAACAGCAGGCATGGAGGGGACTTAGCTGGTATTTCCAGCCGGCTTGATTACATCAGTGATATGGGATTTACAACAATATGGTTAAACCCAGTCCAGGAGAACAATATGCCGGGCGGCTCATACCATGGTTATTCCATAACTGATTTCTATAAAATAGACCGAAGATTCGGGACGAACAATGAGTACAGGGAGCTTATTCAAAAAGCGCATTCAAAAGGGCTTAAGGTAGTGATGGATATGATCTTTAATCATTGCGGAATTAGCCATCCCTGGCTATCTGATCTTCCTGATAAGGATTGGATACATAATGGAGAGGGGGGTAAATATGTACAAACCAATCATTTTAAATGGGCATTGATGGATGTGCATGCTCCGCAAACAGAGAAGGATCAGCTGGTGAACGGCTGGTTTTCAAAAGGGATGCCCGATTTGAATCAAAAAAACAGGCATCTGGCGACCTACCTGATTCAAAATAGCATATGGTGGATTGAGTTTGCGAGGATTGATGGAATAAGACAGGATACCTATCCATACCCGGATATGGATTTTATGGCGCGTTGGTGCAGCGCTATTGAGCAGGAATACCCCAATTTCAATATTGTAGGTGAATCCTGGTACCCTCAGTCTTCTGCAGCTGCCTGGTGGCAGCAAAATTCGGTGATTAATAAGCAGGATACTAATTTGAAAACGGTTATGGATTTTGCGCTTACATTTGCTGCACAACATGCATTTGATGTGGAATCGAATAGCAATGAAGGAGATGAGGCTGGCTTATTTAAGTTGTATGAAGTATTGGCACAGGATTTTCTGTATCCTGATCCGAGCCATCTTCTGGTTTTCCTTGATAACCATGATATGGCTCGTTTTAGCCGGGAAGGAGAAACAGATTTATCCAGGTATAAGCAGGCTATTGCTTTTTTACTAACCATTAGAGGTATTCCGCAAATTTATTATGGCACGGAGATACTGATGGACGGCAAGAAAAAGCAGGGAGACGGGTATATTCGTAAAGATTTTCCGGGAGGCTGGCAGGAGGATGCAATCAATGCATTTGACTCGGCCGGTCGCACTCCGCTACAAAATGAAGCTTTCAGTTACCTGCGCAAGCTATTGAGGTGGCGTAAAAACAGCATTGCGGTCACAACTGGTGATTTTATCCATTATACACCAGATAGCACTGGTGTGTATGTCTACGCACGCAAAAAAGATGACCACACGGTACTGGTGATGATAAACAGTACCTATACCGATAAAACACTAGCCGTAGACCGTTTTAAAGAAATACTCAAAGATTACAGTACAGGTACTGATGTTTTGACGGGGCTGAATATTGGTCTGAAAAAGCCAATAACCATTAAATCGCGAGGGGTTTATATACTGGAGTTAAAGTAATTGAATCAGATGCACTATTGAGCACCCGAAAGGGTGCTTTTTACAATTGCATTAGCAGTTCGGTTAATTGTGCAGGGGTATCCATGTTCATTTTTTTTCGTAATCTCAATCTGAATATTTTAACGCTTTCGGCCGATATGCCTAATACGGCAGCGGATTCCTGCAGGTTAAGATTTAGTTTGATCAGTGCGCAGTGTCGTTGCTCGAGTGTGGTTAGATGTGCGAAACGATTGTTAAGGTTTTTATAGAAGTCGACATTGACCTCTTCAAAACAGAGTTTAAACTCCTCCCAGTCTTTTTCAATCCTAAAACTACTATCAATCATTTTCAATAGTTTTGTCAGGTCGGTCTGAACATGCTCGGTTGAGGTTTTGATTAACTTTTCTATCCTTTCTTTCAGCTCGGTAAGCATTTCGTTTTTCTGAATGATCTTTAAGGAGATCATAGTCAGTTGCTTGTTGCTGTATTCAAGTTGTTGTTTCAATTGCCTTTCAAGCAGCTCCTGGTTTTCCATGGCTACCTTCGCTATGGCCTTTTCCGTTTTAAAAACCAGTTCATTTTTGGCGATCAGTTTTTCCTTTTGCTTGATGATCTCATTCTTGCTTTCTATAAGTTTGTTCTTATGCTCACTTATTTCCTGCGTTCTCAGTTCAATTATTTTAGCCAGACGCTTGTTTTTTTGGACCAGGGTCCAGTTATAAATCTTGGTAAAGGTTGCCAGTAATGCCACAAATATCAACAGGAACAAGAGGATGGCAGGCCACCTTTGAAACCAGGCTGGCTTTACTGAAAAATGCAGTTCATACGTTTTACTCCATAGTTTTCCCTGCTGCTGACTGCGTAACTGTAAGGTGTATTCCCCTGCTGGAAGGGCTGAGTAGATGATTTCATTTTTTTGTGTAGGGGTCCAGGTGGTATCTAGACCTATCAACCGACTCTCATAGCCAAGTAATCCTGAAGGATAGACCGGACTAGCGAATTCGACGTATACAGAGGACTGGTATGGAAATGATGGGTTGGGATCTTTAATGACCTCCAGGGCCTGATCGTTAACTGTTAATCTTCTGATCAGGGGGGGAGCTGTCTGCTGATATTGATTCTGTTCATCTTTTCCATAGGCAAGGCCGCTACTTGTAGCAATCCAAAGCGTATTGCTACTGTCTATTACCAATCCCCTTTTGCTGAGGTTTTTGGTGGGTAAGCCACTGTTTTTGTTAAATAATAGGGTATTGTGCTTGTCGTATTTGACTAAACCGCTTGCAGCCGCTACCCACCATGCACCGGTTTCAGTACTGGCAACCGCTTTAATGGGCTCGTTAACTGCTATTTTTTTTAGGTTAATACGGTTGATACTGCCTTTTGTAAATCCATTCCTAAAAACATAGCTCAGTAAACCATTTGATGTGGCCATCAATAGTTGATGAGTAGCACTGAGCGCTATGTCTTCGATCTTAAAAATGTCAGCTGACTTGAATGGCAGATTTACGCTAATGTCAATGAATTTATCATTGGCTTTATCATATACAAACAAATAGCTAAGGGGATCATCTCCCGCGCATAAGATATGGCCATCTGCTGCCTGTATCAGTACTTTGCTTTTTAGCAGTCCCTTGTTCCTATAATAGAAAATTTTATTTTGAGGGTTTATTCGAATCAAGCCGTTATTGTTGCCGCATGCCCAGATATTTTGATCGGCGTCTTTGAATAAGCAGGTTATTTCTGTGCCTGAGCTTGTACTTATTATTTTTACAGGATGATTTTGGTTGACATCAGATTTGAAGATTTCACCCTGATAATTCCCTAACCATATCGTGTTCCCGTCTTTTAAGGCAGCGGTCGCGTAAATATTACTGTTTTTCAATAAAGGGGATTGGTTTATTTTGCCCTTATATTGGCTGACTGTATATAATTTACCTTCATTGGTTGCCAGGATTGATCCATCCCGAGATAAGCTAAGGAAGTTTACTGCAGGTGCATTATCCTGAAGAGTGATGGTTTTAAAGAATAGTGGTTTTAGCAGGAAAATGTTTTCACTGTCGGCTATCCAAAGCCCGTTTTTCGGATCAAGGTACAAAGAGTTAATGTCTTTTAAGGGTTTGACATCGACGGCCGTGATGTTATTTGCTGTTAACTTTAAATTATATCTGTACAAACCATTGTTCCATGTACTGATATAGATGGTAGCACTATCTGTGAATATGGCTGAAGAAACAGCATTTACGGCAGCTATTTTTTTGCATAAGGTAATGTCATTACCAGAATTGGGGCTGATTTTGAAAAGGCCTTCATTGGCGCCAATCAGAAAATCTCCACCGATATCACTGATCATCGAACTGACCGCTGTCAAATGTTCTGTTATGGGAGATCTTTTGAAAACCTTTTGATGCTTATCGTAATAGTATAGATTCCCATTCCAGGATATGGCCCAAAGGGTTCCCTTTTTGTCTTCTGCGAATGAAAAGCTTCGCATAAAATGTCCGGAATGGTCAGCTTTGCTGAATCGCAGTTTTTTTACACGCCCATTCGCATAGTGCACAATGGATTCGTTTTCACCTATCCACAGGTGATTGTTTTTATCTGCATAAATAGATTTAGGCAAGTATAGCTGGTGATCAGCATCTACAGTGCTTGATCCGTTTATAATCTTTTTAAAAGTTACTTTATCCGCGCTACTGATAATTTCTGAAAGGCCATTGTCGTGGAGCACCAGTAACCTGCCATTTTTTAGCCTGCAGAAGGCTTTGGCAAGTTCGTTTGAAAATGGCTTATACAAAGTGGTTTTCTTCCCGTCATATTGCATCACTCCATCGTCTATAGCCACCCATAAAAAGCCTTTGTCATCTGTCGTTAACGCTTTGATTAGGCCGAAGGATGCGCCATCGTTCAGCGTAATGGTATATGGTGTGCTAAATGTTGATTGTGCCTTTAACAATAGAGGTTGTAAACACAGGGATATCAATAGCAATAGCTTGTTCATCAGTGTAATTTAGGAATTTAAAGTTATTAAAATATTAGTCTGATGAAGCAATAATGTAGGCATGTATACTAAATGTAACGCTTGGTTTATGCTGATGTAAATGAATTGTAGGGGCTTTTGTAGGGTAAAGATCAAGCCTTGTCTATAAAATTGTACTTCCAAATAAAATCAGTTGAATGAAAATGAGAAATGATAAAAAACAGTGGACAATCTGCTCGAGGGTTTTTAGTCGCAGGTCACAGCTAGGTCTTGTGTTGATGCTACTTGTAGCTATCTCTGTGAACGCACAGGAACAAAAAAGTACTAAAGCAAAAGTGAACAATACTCAACGGAGGATACAGATAAAAAATTTTAGTTCGGCTTATGTGGAGCCACGAAATGTGGAAATTCTATTGCCCCCAAATTACAGCAGGAAAAAGAAATACAGTGTAATCTATATGCATGATGGCCAAAATGTTTTTGATACCAAAGCCTCTTTTTCTGGTAAATCCTGGCAAACCGATAAGGTGCTGGACAGTTTATACACAGACAAGGCTATCATTGAGGCCATTATAGTGGCTCCCTGGAATACGACCAGGAGGTTTAGGGAATACATGCCTCAAAAGCCTGATGTTGCCGTGGATAGCGCGATTAGAAACAACGCTGATAAATATAAGGATGAGGCACTGAAGGGCTTGGAATCTGATCAGTATTTAAAGTTCCTGGTTAAAGAATTAAAGCCTTTCATTGACCGCAGGTTTTCGACAAAATTCGGGCCTGAGGGTACATTTATTATGGGCTCAAGTATGGGCGGATTGATTTCCTTATATGCCATTTGTGAGTATCCGGAAGTATTCGGCGGTGCTGCCTGTCTTTCGACTCACTGGGTGGCCTTAAATGGTGTATTTCTAAAGTACATTCAGGATAAGCTTCCGGATCCATCCAAACATAAAATATATTTCGATCATGGAACTGTAGCACTGGATTCCTTGTATGCACCATATCAGTTGCAGGTGGATCAATTGATGCGTAAACAGGGTTATTTGATTCATCAGAACTTCGTGTCTCTGGAAATAAAAGGCGCTTCACATACAGAGCAGGATTGGTACAACAGGCTGCATATTCCATTACAGTTTTTGCTTTCGAAAGATGCTCATAAGACAATATTAAACAACCAAATAATCAAATAAAATGAGAAAATACACATTGTTATTATCACTGCTGCTGGTGATAGGCATTCAGTCAGTTATTGCGCAGGGGAAAATCGAGCGCTTAGAGCCATCTTTCTGGTGGGCTGGAATGAAAAACCCTAAGCTTCAGTTGCTGGTATATGGTAAACATATAAGCGATCTGGATGTTAGCCTAACTTATCCGGGAGTAAGCATAGAAAGGGTGACCAAGGTTAAGAATCCAAATTACTTATTCATTGACCTGCTGGTTTCAGAGGGGGCTGCACCTGGTACATTTGACATCAGATTTTCAAGTAATAAAAAATTAATACAAACCTACCCTTATAAACTCTTACAAAGGGAAGCGGGGTCTGCAGAGCGTAAGAGCTTTAATGGTGCTGATGCCATTTATCTGATTACACCTGACAGGTTTGCTAATGGGAACAAAGCTAATGACCATGCCCAAGGGATGAAAGAAGGAGTAGACCGAACCAATATTGATGGCAGACATGGAGGCGATATCAAAGGGATATCGGATCATCTGGATTATATTAAGGATTTAGGTTTTACTGCCTTATGGATTACACCGGTAATTGAGAACAATCAATCTTATCTTTCTTATCATGGTTATGCCATGACTGATTTCTATAAAATTGATGCACGTTTTGGGACCAATGAGGATTATAAGCAGCTTAGTGCCGACCTGAAAAGCAAGGGGATGAAGCTGATTATGGATATGGTTTTTAATCACAGTGGTTCAGAGCATTGGTGGATAAAAGATTTACCTACTGAGGACTGGTTGAACTACCCCGATACCTTAATTCGCACCACTCACCGACGCAGTACATTACATGATCCCCATACCTCGAAAATAGATAAAGAACAAATGGTAAATGGTTGGTTTGCCAAGGAAATGCCTGACCTGAACCAAAAGAATCAATTCCTGGCTACATATCTGATACAAAATAGCATTTGGTGGGTAGAGTATGCAAATCTTTCAGGGATTAGGGTAGATACTTATCCATATCCTGATATGTTTTTTATGCAGGACTGGTGCAGGCAGGTGTTAAATGAATACCCCAATCTGAACATTGTTGGTGAACAGTGGTCAGAGAATCCGGGATTGTTGTCATACTGGCAAAAAGGGAAAAATAATTTTGATGGATATGACTCTGGTTTACCAGCTTTGGTTGATTTTCCGGTTAGCTTCAATTTTACCAAGGCCCTGACTGAGCCCGAGAGCTGGGATACAGGGTGGGTGAAAGCCTATGAAGCTTTAGGGAATGATTATTTATACCCTGATCCGGACAATATGCTGGTATTTCCTGATAATCATGATACGGAAAGATTCTTTATCCAGATTGGCAGGAATCCTGCGCTGTTTAAGTTGGGGATGGCTTACTTTTTAACGGTAAGAGGCATTCCGCAAATCTATTATGGTACGGAGATTTTACTTAACAGTGAAAAACCTAAAAGTGATGGGGTAATTCGCTCTGATTTTCCAGGAGGCTGGGATGGTGATAAAATAAATGGCTTCACCGGTAAGGGCTTAACTGCAGTACAGGCTGATGCACAGCAGTATTTGAAAAAACTGCTCAACTGGCGTAAAAATGCTGAAGTCATACACAACGGAAAAATGATGCATTATGTGCCAAAAAATGGAGTATATGTTTACTTCAGGTACAATGAAAACCATAAAGTAATGGTGGTGCTAAATAAGAATGTGAAGGAGCAAACATTGGCATTGGGGCATTTTTATGAAATGCTCGATGGAATTAAATCTGGCAAAAATGTAATTACAGACCAACAGGTTGATTTAAACCATCAACTGGTTGTTCCCGCTCAAACCGCAATGATAATAGAAATTAAATAAGGCTAAATATTGTTAAATCACTATGGAAATTCTAAAATACAAAACAATTCTTGTCTGTGCACTGGGTAGCTTGCTCGTAGTTTGTGCCGCGTTCATGAATCATGCCGCCCCTCCTTCATCCAAGGGTGCTAAAGATGACAAATTACTGGCTTACCTGAAAAGTAATCCGCTCAGTCCACAGCAATATGTGATCAGTAAATTTAAGAAGTATGATGTGATTCTGCTTGCAGAAGATCATCGTATAAAAAATAATCTATTATTTGCGCAAAGCCTTATTCCTCAGTTGTACAAAGCAGGCGTCTATAACTTCGGGATGGAGTTTGGAGCGAGCGAAGATCAACAGCAGCTGGATTCATTGGTCAGTGCACCAAAATACGATGAAGATCTGGCTAGAAAATTGATGTTCAATTATAATGTGGGATGGGCATTTAAGGAATACATTGATATGTATCACAAAGCCTGGGAATTCAATTCAAGCTTACCCAAAGGGGCACGTAAGTTTCGTATCCTCAACCTGAGCTATAAGTACAGATGGCATAGTATTACTGATATGCCAAAAGGCGTCCGTACACCAGAAAGTCAGCGCAAGGTATTTTATAAAGGAGGAACAGAGTGGTATCGCTCAGCGCGGATAAAAAAACTCATATTGGATAAGAATGATAAGATTTTGATATTGACAGGTACTCTGCATGCCTTAACCAGATACCAAATGCCGATGTATGATTACCTGGCACCCGATTTCTACAACCTGAATAATTCCGGTATGGGCAATTTGCTGTACAAGATGGCACCGACTAAGGTATTTACAATTTTAATGCACTTCCCCTTTTACAGCAGACAGTATGGCCCCTCGGTGTTGGTTTCTCCTGCAAATGGAGAATTAGAAAAACTCATGGCAAAGTTTAATAATCAGCCTGTTGGATTTGATCTGGTTAACACACCAATAGGTAACCTTGTGGACAATAGTCTATATGCTGAGGGACATCCCGGATTGCATCTTTCCCAAATAGGAGACGGGTATGTTTTTCTGAAGCCTTTTAGGCAATTAGAAGGATGTTCTGTAGATGATCGGTTTTTAAATAGCAGAAACTGGCCAGAGGCACTAAAGGAATATCCTGATCAGGATATGAATGCCGTTCCCGAATCATATCAGCAATACCTGGAGCAGATTCGCGGATATGCAGATGTACAACGTGTATATGGAAAGATCAGATAAATTTAAATTACAACACAAGTGAAGTGGAGCTTTATATTGATCCAGAAGCGCTAATTAATTTTAAAGGATGTAGAATAATATATCAGGTATAAATAGAGGCGAATCGCAAATGACAAAACAGAATTCATCCTGTTTTGTCATTTTTTGTTTCTGTATCACCTTATTAATTGTGTCTGGGAAAATTTATTTTTTTGTTAATGTTGACTGCTTTGAAGATATTTTTGTTCATTATTAACAGAATAAATAATTGAAAATTATAATACTTTTGTGTTCAACGCTTCTGATTCTAAGAGACGTAAATGTCTAATGTTAACTGCTCATAAACCTGATGATAAAGTCATTTTTACTAGTCCTTATTTTTTTATTTCCTGCGGTTAGTTTTGGACAGTCTGATCTGAAGGCATTGTTAAATGAACTGGACAATGCAATCAAGAACAGGCAGCAATATATGGATCAAAAGGAGCTTAGAATTCGTCAGTTGAGGCTTAGGTTGAAATCTTCTGGTATGCCTTTGCGGGAGATTTATGACATCAACAACTGGCTTTGTAATGAGTATCGTCCTTATAAAAATGATTCGGCAATTCGTTATGCGGAACACAATTTACACATTGCAGAATCCTTAGGGGATAAACGGTTGATGTTTGAAGCTAAATTACAAAGAGCTTCGCTCTTTTCTATTTCGGGAATGTATCTTGAAGCAGACCGTCTGCTTCAAGGAATAAACAGTACTGAGCTCCTGGGAGCGTTAAAGGCTGATTATTACCAGTCCTGTAAAGATTTGTATGGTAATATCTCTACTTATAATACTTCTGGTTCTGCAAAATACCGTCATTTGAATGGGCTTTACAGGGACTCTTTGTTGGGAGTTCTGGATACTTCCTCTTCCAGATTCCAATCGGTATATGCAGAGAAGTTATCGATGGGAGGAAGGTTTGCTGAGGCCAGAAAGATATTTCTCAATCAACTTCAGTCTATTAGGCCCAAGACTCATGAACATGCGATGGTCACCTCTGCGATTGGAAATGTATATAAGAATGAAGGAAATGTAGAAATGGAACGCAAATATTTTGCCCTTTCTGCCATATCAGATATCCATAATGCCATAAAGGAGAATACCTCATTACAGGCACTGGCTATTGCACTTTATGAAATGGGGGATTTGGATCATGCCTACCAGTATACCAAATATTCTATGGAGGATGCAATTTTTTGTAACGCTCCATTGCGTACGATTGTGATTTCCAAGATGTTTCCTATTATCGATGCTGCACATCAGACCAAGATTAATGCACAGCGAAAGCAGCTTCTGCGCTATCTGGCTTTGATCAGTATTTTGTCGGTGTGTTTGATTGTGGCAGTTATTTATGTGCTGAAGCAAATGAAGAAACTGAAAAGAGGAAGACTGGCGCTTGGTCATGCAAATGATTTGCTGCAGCAGCTGAACCAGGATCTCAGGATGGTCAATGAACAAGTGAGCTCGGTTAACAATAAGCTTTTAGAGTCCAATAGGATTAAAGAAGAGTACATCGGTAATTTCCTGGATCTTTGTTCCAGCTATATCAATAAGCTGGAGGATTATAGAAAGGTCATGAATAAAAAAGCCAGCACAGGTAAACTGGAGGAGTTGTTTAAGATGTTGCGTTCTACAGATTTAATTGACAATGAACTTAAGGCGCTTTACAAGAATTTTGACAATATTTTTCTGCATTTGTATCCCAATTTTGTGGAGGAATTTAACAAGCTGTTGCTCGATGGGGAGCAGTTTACACTCAAAGCCGGGGAACTTTTAAATACGGAATTGCGGATTTTTGCGTTGGTACGATTGGGAATTCATGACAGTTCCAGGATTGCAAATTTTTTAAGGTGTTCGATGAGTACCATCTACAACTATAGAACTAAGGTGAGAAATAAGGCGGCAGTTCCGCGCGAAGATTTTGATCGTTTTGTAGTGGAGATTGGTACAATGTCTACTTTTTATAGTAAGTAGTTTTGTTTTAATAATCTGTTTGTCAGTTTGTTAGTTTGTTTTTGAGTCTACATTTTTAGTAGACCTCAGTTTCATACCGTTAGTTCTGCGTTACATTTGAGTTGATAAAACAACCAAATTTAATTTAACGGTATACGAACATGATTACACTTTACACTTTTCTGCGCAATCTATTTTTTAATCTTTCCAGGTCATTTCCCGTCTTTCTGATGTTGCTGTTATTTGAGGGCCGCGTATCTGCACAGCAATTGAGCTCTCCGGATGGCAATCTTTCTGTTGATTTCCGGTTAAATGCTTCCGGTGCTCCACAGTATGAACTCCACTATAAGGGCAAGTCTGTGATTAAACCCAGTCTTTTGGGTTTTAAGCTGAAAAGTGCAGCAGACTTAACAGAGGGCTTTGAAGTAAAAGGTAGTCAGCAGCGGAGTTTTGATGAAACCTGGAAACCGGTTTGGGGTGAGGTTAAGGAGATCCGCAATCATTACAATGAACTTATCGTAACCCTGAGCCAGCTTTCAACCAAGCGTTTGATACAGATCCATTTTCGCTTATTTAATGATGGACTTGGTTTCCGTTATGCGTTTCCTGCGCAGGATAGCCTGAATTATTTCATCATTAAGGAGGAAAGGACGCAGTTTGCCCTGGCAGGGGATCATAAGGCCTTTTGGTTGCCTGGTGATTATGATACTCAGGAATATAATACAGTCACTTCTTCACTTTCCGAAGTGCGTGGGAAGATGAAGGCTGCGGTTACTCCGAATGTTTCTCAGACTACCTTTTCTGAAACTGGTTTGCAAACACCTTTAATGATGAAAAGCAGAGAAGGACTGTATATCAATATCCATGAAGCTGCCCTAGTAGATTATTCCTGCCTGTCTTTGGAACTGGACGACAAAAATATGGTATTGGAATCTGTATTAACCCCGGATGCGGTGGGAAATAAGGGCTATATACAAGCTCCTTTTCAGACCCCCTGGCGTACTATTTTGGTGAGTGATCGGGCAGGAGATATTCTGGAATCAAAATTAGTACTCAATTTAAATGAACCCACAAAATTTAAAGATACTTCCTGGATTAAGCCTATTAAATATGTTGGGGTTTGGTGGGAAATGATTACCGGTAAAAGCACATGGGCTTACAATGACCTGAACAATGTTCAGCTTGGTGTTACTGATTATGCCAAAACAAAACCAAATGGCAAGCATGCGGCAAATACGACAAGGATCAAGACTTATATTGATTTTGCAGCTGAAAATGGTCTGGATGCCGTTTTGGTAGAGGGATGGAACCAGGGATGGGAGGATTGGTTTGGGAAAACAAAAGATTATGTGTTTGATTTTGTAAGTCCTTACCCTGATTTTGATGTCAAAGAGCTGCACCGTTATGCAGCCGCTAAAGGAGTAAAGATTATGATGCACCATGAAACTTCAGGTTCGGTACGCAATTATGAGCGTCACTTGGATACCGCTTATAAGTTTATGGTGGAGAATGGTTATAATTCGGTTAAGAGTGGTTATGTAGGCAATATGTTACCACGTGGAGAGCACCATTATGGTCAGTGGCTGGTCAATCATTACCTGTATGCCATTACCAAGGCTGCAGAGTATAAAATTATGGTTAATGCACATGAGGCGGTTCGTCCAACAGGGTTGAGCAGGACTTATCCAAATCTAATAGGTAATGAATCTGCCAGGGGGACGGAATATGAGGCTTTTGGCGGTAATAATGTGGACCATACTACAATTTTGCCTTTTACCCGCCTGATCGGCGGACCTATGGATTATACTCCCGGTATTTTTGAAACCAAAGTGAGCACTTATAATCCTTCCAATCCATCCTATGTTCGCAGTACACTTGCCCGCCAGCTGGCTTTGTATGTTACGATGTACAGTCCCTTGCAAATGGCAGCAGATTTGCCTGAAACTTACAACAAATACAAGGATGCTTTTCAATTCATTAAGGATGTCGCGGTGGATTGGGACGATACCAGGGTACTGGAGGCTGAACCTGGTGATTACATAACCATAGCCCGCAAAGCCAAAGGAACAGGCAATTGGTTTGCCGGTAGTACCTGTGACGAACAGGGAAGATTGTCCAAAATTAGTTTCAATTTTCTGGAACCGGGAAAAAAATACCTTGCCACCATTTACGGCGATGCTAAGGATGCGCATTTTGAGCATAATCCCAAGGCTTATAAAATCAGAAAGCTTGAGGTAAACAGTAAAAGTTCATTATCGCAGTATTGCGCCCCAGGTGGTGGTTATGCTATTAGCATTGTAGAAATGAATTAATCTTTTCAATTACTTTAATGTGTTAGGTTATGAAAGTCATTATTGTTGATGATGAACCAGGTGTACTCGATACGCTCGAATACCTGCTGTCTGCCGATCAGGATCTGGAAGTACTGGCCAGATGTAGCAGTGGCGCTGAGGCCACCCAGGCGATTCTAAGTTTAAGACCGGATCTTGTGTACATTGATGTGAAAATGCCGGATATGGGTGGCTTCCAGGTCATGGAAGCCGTCAATGGCATGCCTCAAAGTAACTTTATATTCTCTTCTATGGATGACTCCTGTGCGGCAAAGGCTTTTGAGAAATCCGCGATCGATTACTTACTGAAACCCTTTGAGACAAACAGGTTCTATGCCAGCTTAAAGCGGGCGAAAAAGCTTGTGCTGCTGAAGAAGAATGAGCAGCAGCAGGATCAATTCAAAAACTTGCTCCATTTACTAAAAGGAAGAGACCTCGAACAATCCAATTATACCAAAAGACTGACCAGTAAACACAATGGGAAATTGAGTGTCATCTCAGTGGATGAGATTAAGTTTATTGAGGCCAACGGAAATTTTGTTCACATCAATACCATTGGGGATGCTTATATGGGAAATTATACGTTCAAAAAACTCATCACTATGCTGGATCCTGAGAAATTCGTCCAGATTCATAAATCTTTCATTGTAAATATTGATTTCATCCATACGCTTGAACCTTATTTTCATGGGGATTACATCCTTGTTTTAAAAGAAAAAACCAAGTTAAAAGTGAGCAGGAGCTTTAAAGAGGTATTGGAGAAAGCAATTTGCTAATCGCCAATAGTCCGGTACGTCCTGAATAAATAGCGTTTCATCATTTTTCTGTTCTCCGGACTTAGGAATCCGGCTTTCTTTGAAAATAATCAATTATAAACTTATGCTAAAGTATTGCTGCTTATTAATTGCTGTGCTATCTGCACTTGCCTCAAGCGGGCAGACTGAAACTAACTGGTCGATGTTTCATGGTTGTGTCAGGCATTGCGGGGTTAATCCTGCACCTGATAACCTGAAGGTTGGCGGTTTGAAATGGAAATTCAAGAACGATGCGAAAAGTTATTCTTCTCCGGCTGTACTTTATGACCTGGTGTATTTTGGTAGTCAGGATCAGAAGCTGTATGCACTGAATAGTCAAACCGGTAAAGTAGCCTGGAAATTTAAAACCGCAGGTGCGGTAAATTCCTCACCTGCGGTATTTGACCACAGGGTCTATTTCGGGAGCATGGATGGCTATTATTATGCTGTGGATGCACATTCAGGTAAACTAAAATGGAAATTTAAAACAGAAGGAGAACACAGACTTGGAGGCAGGGGATTATGGGGAATGCAGCCTTATATCCTTTACATGGAGGATGAGTTTGATTTTTTCATTTCGTCGCCGGTCGTAAGTACCGACCAGGGGGAGCAAACGGTGTATTTCGGCAGCAGCGATGGCAATCTGTATGCAGTAAATGCACTGGATGGGAGTTTGAAATGGAAATTTAAAACGGCAGGGGCAATACGTAGTACCCCCAGCTTATATGAGGGGAAAGTGTATTTTGGAAGTTGGGATCGAAATATTTATGCTCTGGATCAGCAGTCAGGAGCACTGGTATGGAAATACCAAACCCGGGAGGATTCACAGGCACATCTGCTGGAAGGGATTCAGGCTTCGGTTACGGCAGAAAATAATCGTGTGTTTGCAGGATCCAGAGATGGTTTCTTTTATGCATTGGATGCAGTGACGGGTAAGCTGCTCTGGGAATACAGTACATGGCCATCCTGGATTGTCAGCACGGCTGCGGTAAAGGATAATACCGTATTTCTAAGTACATCCGATTCCTTCCAGTTAACTGCACTTGATGTACTTACCGGAAAAGAACGTTTTAGTATTAAAACCAAAGGCTACAATTTCTCTTCGGCTGCTTTGGCTGGTAACCGTATTTTCTTCGGTGATTTTACGGGTAACTTTTATACTGCTGATGTGGAAAGCGGGAAAGTAACCGGAATTTTTGAAACTGAAGGAAGAAAGAAATACAAGGAGGAGCTACTGGATCAACAGGGTACTCTAAACTTTCAGCATGCTGCAGGAACCATGGATTTGTCTTTGTATCAGACCACAGTGGAAGTATTGAACAAACTTCACCGGCTTGAGCCTTTTGTCGCCGCTCCGCTGATCAGTGAGCATACGCTTTATTTAAACAGTGCAGACGGAGGTTTTTACGCCTTAAATCTACTTTAACAAAATAGTCACAAACCTAAAAACCAAATATGAAAATTCTTTACACAAGAAGCATGTTGCTGCTTCTGTTGCTTTGCTGTGCCGGTATGTCGCCAGTATTTGCGCAATCTGGAAGCGTCAGCGGTCTGGTATCAGACGAAATCAATAAACCTTTGCCTGGCGCGGTGATCCGAGTTGAAGGCACCAAACAAGTTATTCAATCAGATCATCAGGGGCGGTATTCACTTACCGGACTTAAAGCAGGGCCTATTACCCTTAGTGCCAGCTTTGTTGGGTATAATCAGGTGAAAATGAGTGTGAATATCGATACAAAACAACAGGTTCTGAATTTTCAGTTACTTCCTGTTGATCAGAAACTTAATGAGGTGGTCATTATTGGCTACGGTACACAAAAGAAACAGGACCTCACCGGATCAATTACTACCGTTAGTTCTAAAGATTTTCAAAAGGGCGTCATTACCAGCCCTGAACAGCTGATTCAGGGTAAAGTGGCCGGTGTCAGTGTGGTTTCTAATGGGGGACAGCCAGGTGCTGGAAGTATGATCCGGATCAGGGGAGGGGCTTCTTTAAATGCAAGCAATGATCCGTTAATTGTAATTGATGGAATTCCTTTGAGTGGTAACGTCATTAACAATGCTCCAAATCAGCTGGCATTGATCAATCCAGTTGATATTGAAAGTTTCACCGTACTAAAGGATGCCAATGCTACAGCAATTTATGGATCCAGGGCTTCAAATGGGGTGATTTTAATTACGACCAAGAAGGGGAGTAAAGGAGCTACAGTGGTCAGTTTCAGTACGAATAATGCTTATTCCACCATTGCAAAGAAGGTGAATGTGCTTTCTCCGGAAGAGATCAGGGCATATGTTGGAGCGCATCCCAATTCCTTCTATGGTACTACACCATTTAAAGATCTACTGGGTCAGTCCAATACCGACTGGCAAAATGAGATCTATGACAATGCATTTTCAACAGATAATAATTTAAGTCTGTCGGGAACTTTTGAAGGAATGCCCTACCGGGTTTCAGCAGGTTACCTGGATCAGCGCGGCATGCTGATCACTGACCGTTTTAAAAGGGCAACAGGGGGGATTGGAATCTTTCCCAAACTCTTTAATGAACATTTAAAAATAGACCTGAATCTGAAAGGCTCATTGACTGATGCACATTTTGCCAATCAGGGAGCGATCATTGGGGCAATGCAGTTTGATCCAACGCAGCCTGTTTATGCAGAGAATCAATTTGGCAATTATTTTGAATGGACCGGTGGTGGTGACCTTAACCGTAATGCGCCAAGAAATCCTGTTTCCCAGATCATACTCCAGGACAACAATGGTAAAACTGAACGGAGTTTTGGGAATCTGCGCCTGGATTATTCTTTTCATTTCCTTCCGGAATTGCATGCCAACCTAAATCTGGGCTACGATGTATCTAGGGGCTATGGTAGCATACATGTTCCTGCAGAAGCTGGTCAGAATTTTGCAAATGGGGGATTTAATACTCAGTCTAACTCAACCCAGCAGAATAAAGTAGGGGAGTTTTATCTGAGCTACCTGAAGGAACTGGAAAGTTTGAACAGTAAGGTCGATCTGACGGCCGGTTATGGCTTTTATGACAACATCAGTAAGATTTACAATTTTAAAAATTTCAATGCTAAGGGTGAGGTATTGCAAACTCCAAGCTTTCCTTTTGATATCCCGCGTCAAAAGCTTATGTCTTACTATGGAAGGTTGGTTTACACTTATGCAGACAGATACATCCTTTCCGGAACCATGCGTACAGATGGGTCTTCAAGGTTCGCCAGGGAAAACAGGTGGGGGTATTTCCCGTCAGTTGGATTTACCTGGAGAGTTAAAGGTGAAAATTTCTTAAAGGATCGCGAGGCTATCTCTGACCTTAAGCTCCGTTTAAGTTATGGGCAGACAGGTAACCAGGATGGAATTGCCAATTACAATTACCTGGCTAAATATTATCTGAACACACCACAGGGCCAGTACCAGATGGGAAATCGTTTTTACGACTACTTTTCTCCTTCTGAATATGATCCTGACATGAGATGGGAGTCTACCACGACCTATAATGCCGGTCTTGATTATGGCCTCTTTGGCGGCCGCGTAAATGGAACGCTGGATATGTATTATAAGGAAACAAAAAATCTCTTGTCAAGGGTAGATATTCCTTCTGGTACCAACTTTAACAATACTTTACTGACCAATATTGGCAATATGGAGGTGAGAGGAGCCGAACTGAATTTTAATGTTGCTGTGGTTAAAAGCCAGAATTTGAATTGGGATTTAGGCTTCAATGCTGCCTACAATAAAAGAAAGGTAACCAATCTTTCATTAAATCCTGATCCTAAGTTTAAGATTAGTGCAGGTGGGATTTCCGGAGGGACCGGTATCAATATCAAGTACAATGGCATCGGGTATACGCCACAGTCTTTCTTTGTATACAAGCAGATTTATGATCCCAATGGAAAACCATTGGAAGGGATTTATGCAGACTTAAACAAAGATGGAATCATCAACACGGATGACCAGTATTTCTACAGGTCTCCGGATCCAAAATTTGTTTTGGGATTCAGTACTTCATTTAACTTACGCCGGTGGACTCTGTCGAGCGTACTGAGGTCTAATATTGGTAATTATGTGTACGATAATGTTTCTTCAAATCTTGGCGTTCAGGCAAGTATTTTGAACAGTAGGGGCTTTATCAATAATGCAAATCATGATGTTTTCAATACCGGATTTATCAGCAATCAATACCTGAGCGACTACTATATTAAAGATGCCTCTTTTGTGAAGATGGACAATCTAAATCTTGCATTTGATGCAGGAAAGTTATTTAAAGGCAGCAATACCGCTGTAAAGATTTCAGCCAGTTGTCAGAATGTATTTGTGATCACAAAATACAAGGGGCTTGATCCGGAGGTGTTTTCGGGTATTGACTACAATCTTTATCCACGCCCAAGAATTTATTCATTGGCACTTAATGTTGGTTTTTAATTAAATAAGAAGATGAAAAGAATATATAAATTAGTAAGTCTGTCCTTTATCTTGTGGATGTGTGCTATTTCCTGTAAACAGACTGAGTTGGACCTGACACCAACCAATGATCAGATTTCCTCAACTGTATATACCTCTGTAGCTGATTATAAAGCTGGTCTGGCGAAGCTTTATGCAAGCTATAGTCTGGCACACTCCAGTGGTGCTACTGCCGCAAGTGACATCGGAGGGTTAAATGTAAGTTTTGCTGATTTCCTCAGATTGTTCTGGATGTCCCAGGAACTGACCACCGATGAGGCGATTTGCGCCTGGTCTGATACGGGTATTCCTGAACTAAACCAGATGACCTGGTCTGCGGACAACCAGTTTTTAAGAGGTCTTTACTCCAGGTCAATTTATCAGATTACGGTATGCAATGAGTTTTTGCGGGAAAGCGCTCCAGAAAAACTGGCAGCCAGAGGGATCAATGCTTCACAGGAGATTAAACATTACCGCGCAGAAGCGAGGTTTTTAAGGGCCTTTCAGTACTGGGTGTTGCTGGATGCTTTTGGAAATCCTCCTTTTGTGACGGAAAATGATGCTATTGGTAAGCAGGCACCAAAACAGATTAAAAGAACTGATCTTTTTAATTATGTAGAAGCTGAGCTCAAAGCAATTGAGGGTGAGCTGGTGGATGCCCGTGCGAATGAGTACGGAAGAGCAGATAAAGGTGCTGACTGGGCGTTACTGGCCAGATTGTACCTGAATGCAGAGGTGTATACCGGCACAGCAAAGTATACAGAGGCCATTACTTATGCGAGTAAAGTCATTGGAAGCGGTTATAGCCTGGCACCGGTATACAAGAACTTATTTTTAACAGATAACCAGGTGACCAGTAAAGACGAAATGATCCTGACCATCAATTATGATGGAAATAAGACACAGAACAATGGCGGGACTACTTATCTGATTAATGCGGCAGTTGATGGTACGACCATGAATGCCGTATCTTTTGGGATACCTGGAGGCGGATGGTTGGGGAACCGTGTTAGGAGTAATATTCCGACAATTTTCGGGGATTACAGTGGTGCAACTGATAAAAGGGCTATGTTTTTTGGGACTAAAGTCGAGAATTCCAATATGGGAGAGTTCTCTGATGGACTGAGGGTGACTAAATTCCGCAATGTGGATTCAAAAGGCATTCCTGCTGTTGATCAAAGTGGTTCCGCTTTCTGTTCGCTGGATTTTGCTATATTCCGTTTGGCTGAACAGTATCTGATCTATGGAGAAGCCGTGGCTCGTGGTGGTTCCGGGGGGTCTGCTGTTCAAGCCATCGGTTATGTAAATGCACTGCGCCAGCGTGCTTATGGTAATACTTCTGCAAATGTGGGTACCATTGACGTAGATTTCTTTCTGGATGAAAGGGTTAGAGAATTGTATTGGGAGGGCTTCAGACGGTCTGATTTAATTCGTTATAAGAAATTTACGGAGTCTTCGTATCTCTGGCCCTTTAAAGGTGGTGTAAAGTCTGGTGCTGGAGTGGATGCGAGCAGAAATTTATTCCCTTTACCGACTGCAGACATCATTTCAAATACCAATCTAGTTCAGAATCAAGGCTATTAATTCAATTCAATAAAGATGAAATCAATTATCATAAAAGTGCTGTTTGCAGGTCTGTTAGTGACAGGTTTGGACAGCTGTACAAAAAAAGAAATACAACTTATTTCAAATGTCAGTCCTGCAGGTACCTTAACGGCTTCGGCAACGACTTTGAACCTTTCTCTTGCTGAGGGTAATAAACCTGCGCTTGTACTTTCTTTTCCTGAGCCGCAAGTGTCCGGAGAGATTATACCGGTTACCTCTACTATTCAGTTTGATGTAAAAGGGAACAACTTTGCTAATCCCAAGGAGTTTGTACAAACAGCAACTTCATATGCGCCAACCATTAACCAGTTTAATGCGATGATGCTTGCTCTGGGGTTGAAGATTGATGTCCCTGCGCAGGTAGAGGCCAGGCTGATGTCTGCTCCGGCGGCCAATGCAGTCACGTATTCCAATGTAATTACACTTTCGGCAACACCATTTATGGCTTCGACATGGATTTATATGCCAGGTGCTTATCAGGGCTGGTCCCCGCCAACAGCAGACAGTTTACTTTCTGCTACCAGTAATGGAGTATATCAAGGTATTGTTAATTTCCCTGCCACTCAGCTGGAGTTTAAGATTACTCCTAAAAAGAATTGGACTATTGGTTACGGAGATAGTGGGAATGGAAGTTTTAGTGAGGCCGGAGCGAATTTCAATGCTGGGTCTGAAGGACCAAAACTAGTAACCATAGATATGAATAAGAAAAAATGGGAGATTGCCGATGCCAAGCCATGGTCTTTGATTGGAAGTGCTACTCCTAAAGGCTGGGATGGCGATACGGACCTGAAATTTATTAATAATGGTAAGGATACGCATCAACTTACCCTTGAGCTGGTTAATGGAGATCTTAAGATCAGATTTGGGCATGATTGGGGGGTGAATTTTGGGGGGAGCATTACTGATTTTACTTTAAATGGAGGGAATGTTCCTGTTACAGCAGGAAATTATACCATCACTTTGAAGGTTGTTAAAATGGATGTTAATGGCAATCCTTCGGCCATTAATGTAACCATGATTAAAAACTAATCGTCTGCCGATGAAAAAGCTAGGTGTTTTATTTGGGTTCCTTCTTCTTTATACCTGGGCTTCGGCCCAGGTATTGGAAAGAGTGGAGCCGATGTTCTGGTGGACAGGTATGAAGAATCCTAAACTGCAGCTTTTAGTACACGGTAAGGATGTCGGGGCACTTCAGGTAGAAATTAAGTATCCGGGAGTTAAAATATTGAAGGTTCACAGGGTAGAAAATCCAAATTATCTGTTTATTGATCTGGAACTTGCCAGGGAGATCAAACCAGGTAAGTTTAGGATTGATTTTAACGACCATGGTACGAAGAAATTGGAGTATAATTATGAGCTGAAACCAAAATCCGTAGATACCGGCCGTGTAATGGGCGTAAATTCAGGAGATCTTATTTATGAGCTCATGCCAGATCGGTTCTCGAATGGGGATCCTTCAAATGATGTCATAAAAGGGACTCTGGAAACCAGTATTAGTAGAGATTCACTGATCAGTCGTCATGGGGGAGATATTCAGGGTGTAATCAATCACCTGGATTACCTCAAGGATTTAGGGATTACGGCACTATGGCTTACACCCGAAGTGGAGAATGATCAGTCTTATGCTTCTTATCATGGTTATGCGATTACTGATCATTATAAGATTGATCCTCGGTTTGGTAATAATAAACTGTATAAGGAATTTGTGGCGTTGTGTCATTCAAAGGGCCTAAAGGTGATCAAGGATGTTATTCACAATCATGTTGGGGATTCTCATTGGTTTATTAAGGATCTGCCTATGAAAAACTGGCTGCACCAATGGCCGGTTTATACGCAAACAAATTATATCAATCAGACCTTGATGGATCCTTACGCTGCATCTGATGATCGTAAACAAATGCTCCATGGCTGGTTTGCCCAGTCTATGCCCGACCTTAATCAGGAGAATGAGTTTGTACAGAATTACATTACTCAAAACCTGATCTGGTGGGTTGAATATGCAGGTATTGATGGGCTTAGGATTGATACTTATCCTTATAATAACCTGAAATATATGGCTAAATGGGCTGCTCAGATGAAAGCTGAATTTCCGCGTCTGGATATCTTTGGAGAAACTTTGGTCAGTAGTGTGGTTAGTCAGGCTTATTTCACCCAGGGAAACACGATTGGTCAGGGGTTGGATACGCAATTGCCTGGAGTGACTGATGTTCAGGTAAAAGATGCGATTTACAAGGTCTTAAACGGACAGGATAAACCGGAGTCCATTACCAGTCTGTATGATGTTTTGTCTCAGGATCTAGTCTATAAAGATCCTTTTAAAAATGTGATATTCCTAGATAATCATGATATGAGCCGTTTTTATTCGATGATCACTGAGGATTTGGAAAAATACAAATCGGGATTAGCTCTACTCCTTACAACCCGCGGAATACCTCAGGTCTATTATGGAGGTGAGATTCTGATGAAGAATTTTTCTAATCCCGATGGTTTGGTACGCTTGGATTTTCCGGGAGGCTGGGCTTCAGATCCGGTGAATAAGTTTTTGCCTAAAGGCAGAACGAAAACAGAAAATGAGGCTTTTGATTATTTTAGGAAATTAGCGCAATACCGAAAAAACTCATCGGCATTAAAATATGGCAAACTCATGCAGTATGCTCCTGAGGATGGACTCTATGTATATTTCAGATTTGATCAGAAAAAAACAGTGATGGTAATTCTGAATTCAAGTAAAACGGTAAAGAAGATCCGGACTAAAAGGTTTTCTGAACGTTTAAAAGGTTTCCAAATGGCCAAGAATATCATGACAGAAGAAAAAACACCTTTGAATGAAGAAATAACAGTTCCGGCAAATATAACGTTGATCCTGGAGCTGATGTGAAATTAAAGACTTTGATGTAATTGGGCCCATTTATTTCTTGTTAGAGGTCTGTATTTGTCGATACTTAAAAGCTTTATACAAATTAGAAGAACTTTGGTACGGTTAGATTGAAAGAAGGACTACTCCAAAAGAGTAGCCTTTTTCTTTATTAAATCTATATATGGCTAGCGATCGGATTCAGTTCTTATGTCATTATTTATCAGTGTTTTGTGGTTCTGCTTTTGTTTTTTTTATTTAGCTATTGATCAGTAGTATTTGCAGAATACAAATCAAGAAATTCGGGAGAGCAATAGGTGAGTAGCCCTGTGTTTCTCTTGTAAAGTTTTGTTTAGTAGTTGTTTATAGGTTATGTTCGGATCCCTCTTCACGATTTTCACTACAAGTTAATCCATGTGTTGGGATGACGATTTTCATGATAGTTCCAAGTTCCAAAATCAGCGTTTAGAGAATGTAAGACGCGTACTTCTCATGTCGTCAATATACTGTTTCAAGTCTGCAACTACCCCCAAATCTTGCAGAAATTGGTGTGTTCGGAATATATCCGAGAGCACTAGGTTGGAGTTAGTTCTAATTTTGAGTTTGTCTTACTTAGTATAATTTGCCATTTGGTTAAAATTAAGTACCTAGTTGGATAAACCACACCAAACTGACCCCTGCTCACCAATTCAAAATGACCCCCTCTGCCAGAGCAAAGTGATCCCACTTCGCCAGGCCAAAATGATCCCCTGAAAAGACAATAAAGTAGTTGTGCTGATCGGTTTTCGTGGACGGGGTTTTTGTTTAGATTTTTCGATGAACAAAAACCCTTGATTACCATGT
>Ga0157370_10000894_pt1 | contig 37816 bp, 30 predicted proteins | sample C35metaG_FD_113463 | JGI IMG/M metagenome (GOLD analysis project Ga0157370, IMG submission 113463) | Corn rhizosphere microbial communities from Kellogg Biological Station, Michigan, USA - C3-5 metaG | ecosystem: Host-associated > Plants > Roots > Rhizosphere > Soil | place: USA: Michigan... | reverse complement strand
GACCCCTGGATAAATTGGCTCACCCGCCCGCTCTTCCTTCGAGCGATGGGTTCAAACTCCCGGCTGAAGCTTTCCAGCCGGACTTCAGAAGCGAAGTAGCATGGCTCCTTGACCGGGCTCACATAGATTTGGGGATGTTGTCTCAAGTAATGATACAGGGATGTTGTGCCCGTCTTAGGCGCACCGGCAATAAAGAAGTTCGGCCACAAATGAGTTGTTTGTTGCACGATTGGGCTGAGTCGATACTACAACCACCGCCCCGGCGGGGCAATAACTTTCTCGGCCCAAAAGCGTGTTCTCTCCCGCCCTGCCCACTGTCAAACCTATAGAAAGTACCCAGGAAGTATTTCGATCATCGTAACCAGATGCGTAACGCGTCAGAAGGACTTGAATTCGCGCGCTATCTGCGGCGCCGATGGGCATTGGTCGCGATAACTTGCGCGACCGCGGTGGTGATCGCCGGAGCCGTCAGCCTGCTCCTGCCAGCGCGCTATACTGCGACGTCCAGCATTTTGATAGAGCCGCCGGGGGGGAACGATCCTCGGGCGGCTACCGCCGTCAGTACGGTCTACCTGGAGTCCCTTAAGACCTACGAGCGTTTTGCGTCCAGCGACACTCTCTTCGAACACGCCCTCAATGACTTGCATCTACGCGAGCGATATCCAGGCGCCAGCACCGATACCCTCAAGCGGCGGATCATGGAGGTCACCAAGCCTGCCAGTACAACGATCATCGACATCAGCGCCACTGTGAGCGATCCGAAGGATGCTCAGATGCTTGCGCAATACATGGCGGAACACACCGTCGCTCTTAATGCGTCTCTCGAGCGGCAAACCGATGAGGATCTTTCAAAGGAACCGCAGCGACTGTTCGACGCGGCCAAAGCGCGGCGGGCGGCGGCGGAATCGGCTAAAGACCTATTCACTAAAACGACACCGGTCGAGGCGCTTGATAAGGAGGTCCTTGTCACGGCGGAACTCAGGTCGGAGGTCGGGAAGGACCTGGCGAGGTCACGAGCCGAATTGGCGAATTACCTGGGCCAGCAACAGGCGCCTCAACCCGGCGGCGCGGGCGAGCCCCAGGCGGGTTGGACACAGTTCGAAATTGTTTCCACGCGCGCCAAGATTCAAGAGTTGGAGAATCAGGATCGTCAGTTGCTGCAAACCCTGACCTCGAAAAGCTCGATACTCGAAAACCTGAGAAGGGAACGGGATGCCCTGGATGCGGAGCTGAAATCGGCGCGGGCAGACGAGGAGGTGGAAAATACGAAGCTAAGCGATGTGAAATCCACTTCTGCGGCTCGCGGAGTTCGGCTCAAAGTTCTCGATCCCGGGATCGTTCCGCAGCGCCCCAGTTTCCCGAACCCACCCCTAAATCTGGGCGTTGCCTTTGCGCTATCTCTGATGGCATCCATCGGGTATCTTGCAATGCGGTTCGCTTACGATCGAGTGCGCGACACACAGCGCGAACCAATCTTCAGCAGGCACTCGGACGCACTCCGGTGACGAGTCGACTCCGCGAACTACGGCGTCCGAATGCGCCGGAAGTTTCCGCGATCGCGCTGGGAGTGTGGTGCGGCGTCATCGCTCTGATGCCCAGCACCACCACCCGACTCCTGCTGCTAATTCCTCCACTATTAGCTGGTCTGTTCTACTGGATACTACTGCGTCCTTCCCGCTGGCTGGCGCTGTTCTTCTTTCTTGTGTTGCTGGTGCCGCCCTTGCCATTTCCGCTTGGCAACTCTGGGATCCATGTTGCTCCAGTGTGTGCGCTGCTGGGATTGCTGGCGAGTCTTGTCTGGATACGAGAGTGGCGCTCCTGGAGCCATCCAGTTATTGTGGCGCTGATAATCTTCATGGCCATACTCATGGAATCGCTGGCGTTCGCTGCCCTCTATTCGGGATGGGAAATCGCCATGGGAAGCCTGGCACGCGCGGTTCTATTCGGAATGAGCGTGTTCGTCTTCATTTATGCGTATGCCGGGCCTGTAGGTTCGGCGCCGTTGCGGATTACAAGATTTCTTTTCGCGCTAGCGGTAGCCGGAGCTCTCTTCGCGTGCGCTGACTTCTACTTCCAGTTTCCCGCGCCTGCAGGTTATGGCGACCAATTCGTATACCTCGAAGAGGGCGTGTTCCGGCGCGCTCAAGGACTATTCTATGAAGCCAGCACTCTCGGGAACTTCTGCGCTTTTTTTCTGGTCATGGCGATGGTGAGTCTATTCAGGCGCCGCCAGCAGACTCCACTATCCCGCGCCTCGTCGCATTTGGGAGCCGTAATACTCGCAGGGGCGCTGCTGTTTTCATACTCTCGCGCGTCGGTTTTGAATGTGTGTGTGGCCGCGGCGGTGCTTGCCTGCATCCATAGAGGCCGGCCCCGCAGATCACTGATGGTCTTGCTTGTAGCATTAGTAGCTGCCGCGGGCGCCATCGAACTCGCAGCGCCCAAGCTGTCCGCTAACTACTGGGGCCGCCTCCTAGGATCTTTCAGTTTCTTCGGCCAGTCGCCGGACCAGGTCCTTTCCGGACGCGTAGGGCATTGGCAGGTGCTGTACGATTTCCTGGCTCGCGAACCGTGGCACGCGGTTTTCGGCATTGGCTATAAGACCTTGCCCTATTCAACCTTCGTAGGCAGCAGGGTCATCGCTGACAATACCTATCTGGGACTTTTGGTAGAGACGGGCATCGTCGGCCTGGCCGCGTTTATCGGCCTGAACATTGTGATCCTGCGGACAGGATGGCTCGCCCGGCGTTCAGCCCGGCCTCAAGCGCAGTTCTTTGGTGAGTGGATTTTCTGCTTCTGGTGCGGACAACTAGTCCAGATGCTATCCGGCGATCTCATTACTTATTGGCGGGTTCTGCCGGTGTACTTCTGGGTGCTCGGTACAGCCGCGCGGCTAACGCGGGAGGATGCTTGAGAATCCTGTTCGTCGATCAGTTCAGCGATCTCGGCGGCGCACAACTCTGTTTGCGGGACGTGCTGCTTGAAGCCCATAGTCTGGGCTGGCAAGCGGAGGTGATGGCTCCCGGCGCGGGTCCGCTCCTCGACTTCGCGCGAGGTCTCGGTTTCCCTGTACAACGTGTTCCGATCGCTCGTTACTCCAACGGCGCTAAGACCACGTCCGACATTTTACGTTTCGGCGTCGATGTGATACGCAGCGCGCGTCTTCTCCGCCACGTGATGCGAAAACGTCCGGCAGATATTGTTTACGTGAACGGGCCTAGAGTATTGCCGGCCGCGTGGCGGGTCCGCGTGCCGGTCTTGTTTCATTCGCACAGCCTTCTTGACAAAGGATATTCACGAAGCATCGCCAGATCGGTTCTACGCGGGGTGCCGGCTCGTGTGTTGGCGTGTTCTGAATTTACAGCTCAGCCGCTGAAAAGATTGCTTGGCGCAGACGCGGTTCAGGTAGTCTATAACGGCGTTGCGGATCAGGGCTTTTGCCCGCGGAACTCGAGCGGAGGCCCAATTCGAGTCGGAATCCTGGGACGCATCGCTCCGGAGAAAGGCCATATCGATTTTCTCCGCGTCGCAGCCGCGATTCCAGATCGAACGCAGGTCTTGTTCCGCATAATTGGTTCCTCGCTGTTTTCCGATGTCGCGTACGAGCAGGGGATTCGCGCAGCGATCGGCGCGGTCGGGGTGGAGCTCCAAGGGTGGACGGACAACGTGTCGCAGACTCTCCACGATCTCGACGTTCTGGTTGTGCCCTCCGCTGGCCACGATGCGAGTCCTAGAGTAATCCTCGAAGCCTTTTCCGCAGGAACGTGCGTGGTTTCCTACCCTTCAGGCGGAATCCCCGAACTTCTTCGCGACGGATATAGCGGATTGCTCGCAGAGTCTTCCTCGCCGGAGGAATTGGCATTGCTGGTTCGCACGCTGGCCGCAAATCCTGAATTGCGAGGTAGGCTCGCTGTCAACGGACGGCAGGAGTGGAAAACCCGATTCAGAGTAGAGCGATTCCGCACAGACGTGTCGGTCGCGATTTCCAATGCTGTCACTTCCCAAGCGCCCTGTGCCAACGCACACCATTCCACATCACCGGCGCGAGCGTCCTCGCATGATGGAACGCTCTCCGCGCCATAAACCAGCTCCCATACACACGCCGCTTAAGCCGAAGCCGCAAATCGGGCGAAGGCACATGCGCATCCACCGTCACGGGGCTGAAACGAAGGGGAATAATCCGCCGCTTGGCAACCTGCACACGATCGCGCCACCCGTTCAACAGGCACCAGTGCAGGAACAGTTCATCTTTGTTGGGATGCTCCAGCGATCTTAGCGGTGACGACGCGAACAGCTCAAACCAGCGCCTGACAGAGGCCGGAAGAGAGTCGCACAGCCCTTGAACGCTTGAATGCACCGGACATTCAAACCAATCGATAGCGAGGCGGAATGCAATTGCCTCTACTAACGCGGAAGCTTTTCGATTATGCCAGGTCCCCCAGAATGCGTCGTCCTTGGCACTTCGGTGCAGAAAGTGCGCCAGTTCATAGACGTGATATGCGCGAACGTCGCCGCGGACCAGGTGGCGTACCAGATGCCATGTTGTATAGGAAAGCCCGTCAACGTAATCGAGCGTAGGGATCGAAAGGCCTTGAATGTTGCGGCTTATTCGCCGCGTCCAAAAGCCGTCATCACTGCCGACGGCAAAACGTTCGGTGGCCTTGTCCCAAAACCGGAAGTGCAGTTCGATGGTCAGCGGCATTTCCGGGTCGTAATAGTCACCCCGAGGACGCCAGCCGGTCATCCGGATCATCGGCGGCAGGTGATCGATCGTAATTGTTCCTCGCTGGCCGAATGGCTCATAGTCTAAAGATCGGATTGCTTCGAAGGCAAGCTCAACACTGGGCGGAGAACAATAGAGATCCAAATCGTACTGCGGGCGATGGCGCAAGTCGTCGCAGTAATTCGGCCACTGCGCCAGCCCCTTCAGGACGATGAAGTCGACGCCTGCCGAGGACAACGCTTGGGCTACCTGCTGGTATGCTTCAAGCACTCGTTCATGCCGAATCGCGTTGTTTCGCAGATTCCCAGCGAGCCGCGCTTGGACCCATTCAGGAAGTTCGCGCATGCAGCGGACTCCCAACGGAAGCGTAAGTTGCGACCGGTCCGCGAGCGCGAGCAGCCGGTGCCACTGCGAAGCCGGAATGCCAACAAGATCGCTTCTCCGATCTTGGCCTAGGCTGAGGCTTCGGACGATGGTCAGAAGGCTGGACGACACCTAGCGCCGCCTCGTGACGAGCGACCGCAGTGCGCGCTCGGCGGAATTCAGGTCGTAAAAACGCAACCGAGAAGTAGGAAGCGCCATAAGCTCCCGCAGAGAATCCAGTTGCTCCGCACGGCTCGATTCATCACCGAAACAAATCGCCTGCTCGAGGTGGCGGAACGCTTCGTCTGCTGGCAGGGGTTGGGCGATAGTGGGAATGGGGCGGTGAGAGCGCTCCAGAATAACCACGTGGCGCGCGGTGCTTTCGATAGCGCATTTAAGCCCCAAATCGCGCGGGTCGATCTCAATGTCGTCCTTGCCGTTCGGCCGAATGACGCGTGGGTAAATATTAAGCTCGGGAAACAGTTGGCGAGCCGTTTCGCGGAACCGGATTTCGAACGGCCTTCCGAGAACCCTGTGGTCGGTTCGCCCCCGAACGATTGCAGTTGCATCTCCTGAAACAAAGGTCCAACCTTTGCGCGCGCAAGCGAAAGCGAGGCAGGTCTTGCCCGCCCCAGAATCACCGGCAAGAAGTACGCAGCATCCCTCGAGCGCGACGCAGGCAGCATGGGTAAACGTCAAGTAGCGCGCGGCAATCAGTACATACGCCAGCGGCTCAAGGAATTGGTAACGAAGATAGTCGGGGGAGGTGTTCTCAGCGAAGCTCGCGAACCCGGTACCCAGCCGGAGATCCGCAGTCGCGAAATTGTGGTGGTCGGCCACGATGGAAAACAGGTGCTCGCGTGCCCGAAATATGGGAGCACGGGGAGGCAGCGCCGCTTCGTCGGGAGTAACTACGATGTTCAGACGAACGGCCGGGTCGTCCGCTAGGCGGGGGTAGCGCGACCAGATTCGTCCGGCCACGAGGTGGACAAGTTCCGAGTTGGATGCGATCTGAAGCCGGTACCCCATGGGGAAATACTCGGCTTGAAGCGGAAGGGGAGTGGCCGAGCGCAGAGGATCATTGCGTTCGGCACTAGCCGCAGAAGTAGCTTGACTGCTAAGTCGAGATGTGGGCACCACAATGCTTTAGAACACCGGCCGATCCATACCGGAACACAACTTCAGCGGCAGATCAGGATGCCGCGGCGCAGGCCAGATTGGCCCGGCGATTCCGCTGCGATTCCGATCCCACTGCAGACTCAGGCGTGCGTAATACGGCCTTGAGTTTCCTTCGCGCGCTTACGATATAAGCTTTGGCGCCGCTTGGGTTCAAGAGCATCATCTGGCGGGTGATTACCGCAAGAGGAAGCCCGTGACCATAGTGAAGGGCCATGATGCGAACTTCGGTCTGGGTCAGCGTCGCCTGAATCAGCCGCCACATACTTCGAAACTGCTGGTCTCTTTCCATAGCCAAGTGTATTTCTTGCCCGTCTGCGCCCGGAAGGTCGCCGGGCATGGTCTCCCCATCTTCAACCGGCTCGACATGGCGCTTCTTTAGTGCGTTCAAACAGTGATTGCGGGTGATAACAAACAACCAAGTTGAAAATTTGGCGTTACCGCGATATGTGGCTAACCGCCTGAATGCACGTAAAAACACTTCCTGGACTAGATCTGGAACGGAATCCGGTTCTTTGATAATTCGGAAGCACCATTGCGTAACGCGCGCTTGATAGCGCCGAAACAATTCGCCGAACAGGTCATCCACAGTCTGTTGGTCGATGGCGCTGCGCAACAAAAACACCAACGCCTCATCACTGTGGGCTTCGATGTTGCGGACTCCGACGGCGCAAATCGCCGCCCGCAAATCCCAAGTGTGCAGGGGTTTGCGATCGAACTCCGTCGAGGCTAACGCCAGTGCACGGTAAGCGTGAACGGCCATGCATGCTTAGACCAGCAATCCAGGTGGTCGGGATGTAAAAGATTTGTGAAAAGGTTGTAAACGTTCTTACTCGGGCTGGCCCAGAATCGGTGGATGATATCCGAACAATCGGGTACGGGTTGAGGTTTCAGGATTTGCCGACTCCGCTCGTGCGGCGCCTGGACGTGCTGGAGTGCACCTCGATCGGCACCGGTTCAGAGCAGCGCGAAAGTCGCGCTCAAATACGGATTCGGAAAAAGCGGATGCTCGAATGCGGAGCTGGACCGGGTCGATCAGGCTTTCCACGCGGTCAAAAGCGCGCAAGGCGTCCTCCAAGGATGACTCCAATGGGTCCGGGTACAGCACTCCGCACCCGTTTCCCACAATATCCATGGCGCCCCCGCGGCTGAGCGCGATCACCGGCTTACCACTCGCAAGAGATTCGACCATGGTCATCCCGAAGTCCTCTTCTCCGGGCATTAGAAACGCAGTGGACCTGGCATAAAGCTCTTTCAACTCATGATCGGGGACGCGGCCACAGAATTCGATATTGCTCGCTGCGAGTTTCCGCAGCCGGGCATATTCTGGTCCATCTCCGACAATCTTGAGCTTCCGCCCATTCCGCGCGAACGTCTGGACGGCGTAATTAAGGCGTTTGTAAGCCACCATTTCGGACACCATCAAAAAATGGTCGCTGCTGGCGGAGTGATGAAAGGACTCGACCGGAACAGGCGGATACACCACACGCGATTTGCGTCGGTAGGTCTTCCAGATGCGATGCCTGACATTGCGGCTATTGGCGACGAACGTGTCCACCCGCGCGGCAGTCGAATAGTCCCAGGTTCGAAGGTAACTTGCGATGGGCGACATTAGGGCACGGGCAAGCGGGTTTTGGTGAAACTCATTGCGATAGGCGGGATAGAGTTCCCACAGATACCGCATCGGTGTGTGGCAATAGCATAGATGCTTGCTGGTGGAGGAAGTGAGCACGCCCTTGGCCGGGCCAGATTCACTGCTGATGATCAGATCGTAGGGCCGAAGGTCGAACGCTTCGAGTGCCATCGGCATCATTGGCAGCAGCGAACGATAAAACCTTTTGAAGGGATTCAGGAAAGATGCTTTGACGTTTTTCGAGCGGATCAGCGCGGGTACGGACTCCGGATCATAGAAGAGTGTGAAGATGTCGGCGTCCGGGAAGATCCGGCAGATCGCCTCCAGCACTTTTTCGCCGCCTCGTGATCCGAGCAGCCAGTAGTGGACCAGAGCCACTTTCATTCCGGCGCCACCCTTTCCTTCTGCGACCGAATCGCGACGTAAACGCACGTCAAGGTAGCCAGAAACATCGTGAGTACTTCGCTGTCGCCCAGGTTGTACTCGAAAAAGCCTTCAGCAAGGACGGCCGCGATCACCGCCAAGCCGCCGAGCCAAATGAATCGCTCGTCCGCCATCTCAGCCGATATTTTGAGAGCCTTCCACGAATCGGTGGCCATGCGTCCTATGATCCACAGGATAAAGACCAATGCTGGCAGGCCCCGTTCAGCGGCGTATTGGAGGTAGACGTTGTGCAAATGCCCGTACCAGCCCTTTGGAAGGGGAAGAGGAACATCCGGGGGCAGATATTTAAGGAACTGCGGTTGAACTTCCTCCGGTCCGATTCCGAACACCGGATGCGATTCAATCATTCGCAACCCCGTCCGTGCCATGATGGAGCGGCGAGAGTTGGAGTCGACGTCCCCATGGGGCCGATAAACCGAAAACACACGATCCTGTACCTGCGGGGGAGCTGCGAAGAAAAGCACCAGGGCCACCGCTGGCGATGCCCAGACAAGCCAGCGTTTGTAGTTCCAGGCAAGAAGAAGAACTCCCGCTGGAACTGCTATCAGAAAGATGCTGCGCGTGAGGCCTAGGACGATTGCGATCCAGATAATCGCCGCACACGCCCAGCCGAATATTTTCCAGAGTCCACCGGGGGCAAACAGCAGCAGGGCAAGCAGCAGCAGCAGGACGATCATCTGTTGGCCTCCAAAAGTCATCCAATGGCTCGCGAAGCCCGTAATTCGACCGTCGAGCACGTAATCATAAATCGAGGCATGAAGCCGTACGGCCTCGGCCCAACGGTGTGCGAATTGCACGAGCGCCAGACCGGCGGAAAGAGACGCGATACCCGCCCATGCGAAGATCAGATGCCGGATTTGCGAGGTACTGCTGAACGTGTTGAACAAAACCAGAATGATGGCGAACACGAAGAATTTTCGGATCTGAGGGATACCTTTCAAGGGTTCGCCCGAGAGCAGGTCAGCAATGACAGTCGCCGCGAAGAAGAGGGCGAGAGGAAGGACGATGGGCGGGAAACGCAGTCGTCTTCGCGAAATTAGCAGCGCGGCAACGCTGACGCCAAGCAGGATTTGAGATACAGCGATCGAGAAAAGAATCGAAGCCGCGGAGGCGAATGCAACCCCGTAAAGTATGCGATCGGTGCGCGCATCAGGCACAGCAACTGCTAACTCAGCCGGGGATGGCGATGCGCATTCAGTGTGCGTCATGACCCCGCAGCACCCTTGGGACAGATCGGAAGAATATCCGGAAGTACAGGCCTGGCGAGGCACATCTGACCAGCCGGAGGTCCAAGCGCTTCCGCTTGGAATAGGTTAGCCGGCTGCGGCCCATCAACTGCCAGAGTCCGGTAAGGCCGGGCCGCAGCGATAGCACTGTTTTCGCATGCGGTCCGTAGTGTTCTTCCAATTCGCCGCGCGTAATCGGACGAGGGCCTACGAAGGACATTTCGCCCCGAACCACGTGATAAAGCTGGGGCAGTTCGTCAACCGAATGTTTCCGGCACCACTTAGCGAAAGGGCTGGTAATACGGTCATCCTCGCCATTTTTGGTTATTGGAATCGCGTTTGACACGTCCTCGATCGCCAGCAGAGGACCCCATTTCTGACCTGGCTCCCACATCGTGCGAAATTTTAGTACCGGCAGTTCCGTACCCCGCCATCCCATCCGCTGGTGACGAACCAACGGAGTCCGCCGGGCGAGCATGGCGATAATTGCAGCAACGATGAGCAGCGCAGGAGCCAGAACGACCAGCGCCAGCGCCGCTATCCACGGCTCAACGGAGTAGATCACGCGGAGCGACTTTATGGGCGCCGCGGTTTCCAGCGGCAGGACTTGTTCAATTGCGGGGGTCACGTGGATACCTTCGGGTCCGGTTCAACGGGTTAGACAAGCGCGGCTGCCGCAGAGAACGCAGATTGGAAATGTTCCCAAAGCTCGGCGCGCTGGTCTCAATGGAAGAGCAGATCATCCAGCAACATGGCGTTCAAAGGGCACTTTTAAGAACCAGCATGCAATCTAAGAAAGTTGTCTTCTTTTTTCCGGCGTTCTCCAGCCAGGAAGCAACTGCGCCTCTGGGAATCCTCGCGGTATCCACGCCGCTCCTTCGCCAGGGCTACAAGGTCTGTATTATCGATTCCACAATTACTCCGAATTTCCGCCAGCGTGTACTGGAAGAACTGAAGGATGCGCTATGCCTGGCAGTCTCCCTGGTCACGGGTCCGATGATCATGGAGACGGTTCAGATCGCACGCGACGCCAAGAAGCTCTACCCGAATAAGCCCGTCATCCTGGGTGGCTGGCATCCTTCTCTTCTTCCTGATCAGACTCTCGCCGCGCCGTATGTGGACATAGTCGTCAAAGGGCAAGGCGAAGAGGCGCTGCTCGAAGTGGTGGAACGAATTGCGGGGGGAGAAACGCTGAAAGGCGTCCTGGGAGTCGGTTACAAAACCGACGGTCAGTTGACGTTCAATCCCAGTCGCCCATTGAAGCCGATTGCGGACCTGCCGCCGAAGGCATATCAACTCGCTGATTTCGACGCCTACGAACGCGTGTGCGGCCGGCGGTGGGCCATGTACACTTCCAGCCTTGCCTGTCCCTACAATTGCGGCTATTGCACTAATGACGGAGTGTACGGGCGCAAATGGAACGCGATCGAGGCCGAAAGAGTAGTGGAAGAGACTACCGACCTAGTCTCGCGCTACGGTCTGCGACTCTTGTGGATCGTGGACGACAACTTTCTGGTCGACCGCGAGCGTGCACTTCTGATCGCCGAAGGACTGGTTCGCAAAGGCGTCGAGTTTGACTGGAGCATCCAGTCTTCGACCAACCTGGTCTGCCGACTGTCCGTGGACGAACTAAAGCTGCTTAAGCGCGCCGGCCTGTCGCAAGTGTCGCAGGGCGCTGATACCGGATCCCCCAAGGTGATGGAGCTGATGGGTAAGACGTTCCAGAAACTGGAAACCATCCACCAAGCAGCGCAAAAATTAACGGAAGCTGGGATTCGTCCTTCCTTCAACATGATCTTTGGATATCCCGGCGAAGGCGAAAAAGAGCGCCGCGAATCGATCAAGCTGATCATGGACGTCTGCCGCAGTTATCCGGGCGCTGAGTTCTGGACCAATATCTTTACGCCGTATCCAGGCGCTCCGATCATGAATCGCGCCTTCGAGCTGGGAATTGAGGTCCCGAAAACTCTTGAAGGCTGGGCGGAATTCTTTCCGCGCTATACGGTGCTTCCGTGGCTGAAAGGGCCAGTCCACCGCGAGGTTCAAACCATGCGCGAGTACCTGCGCGTCGCATTCAATCGTGTGCCCATTGGCATTCGCACCAGGAATGTGGGACAGCGTGTTTTGCATGGAATGATCAGCGCTCCCGCGCGTTGGCGTCTGGATCATAACTACTACTCATTCCCGTTGGAGTTGTGGCTGAAAGATAAAGTAAACCAGTGGCTGGAGCCGCCTAAGCCGAAGGTTGACGCTCATCGTCTGGAGGCCGAAGCAGTCACATGCTGACGGCAGGGTCGCGCAAAGTTCTCCTGTTCCTACCGCCTTACGCAGGCAAACTGCTGGGACCTCCGCTGGGACTGCTCAGCCTGGCAGGATCATTGCGCGCGGCGGGATACATCCCGCAGATTATCGACGGTGCCCTGGATCGCAACTACCTGAAAACCATTGCCGCGCACGCACCCGACTGCGCGTGCCTCGGCGTGTCGCTGTTAACTGGCCCTATGATCCTGGATGCTATTGAGGCCAGCAAGCTATTTCGTAGTCTTCGGCCGGACGCACCGATCATCTACGGCGGTTGGCATCCGAGCTTGTTAACCGGCGAGACATTACGGGAAGACTTCGTCGATGTAGTGGTGCGTCATCAGGGCGAGACAACTCTGGTTGAGATTCTCCGGCGACTTGAAGCCGGACAACATCTCGACCTGGTGCAAGGCTGCTGGTTCAAGCACAATGGCCAGATTCGGATGAACGCGGATCGGCCGCCTATTCCGCTCTCGAGTTTGCCGTTACCTGCTTACGACATGATCGACTTCGACGCCTATGCGCGCTCGAGCGGAGAGCGGAAGCTCCCCTACGCCACCAGCACGGGCTGTCCGTATGCCTGCAACTATTGCACGGATATGGTTTTCTACAACCGGCGCTTCAACGCTCACGACGTGGAGCGCGTGGTCGCGGAAGTCACCGGCCTGGTAAAGCGCTACGAACTGTCTGAAGTCGCCCTGGTGGATTCGAATTTCCTCGTCGATGTTCACCGGGCTGTGGCGATCGCAGAGGGCTTCGTCCGGTCCGGGGTGCGGTTCCACTGGACCTTCCAGGCTTCCACGGACCTGCTTTGCCGCATGACTGATGAAGAAGTGAAGCTGCTGGCGGCGGGCGGTGTGAGCCACATCGGGTTTGGCACAGAGTCGGCGTCTGCCGAAGTTCTCGAGCGCATGAACAAGCGCCACCAGCATATCGAGGACATCGGTGAAGCGGTCCGTAAATGTGCGCTCGCGGGCATCCGGGTCACTCTCAATCTGATCTTCGCTTATCCGGGCGAAGAGGAGCATCACCGCCGGGAGACGCTGCGGATCATGGGCGAGATCGCCGCGAGCTACGACAATGTGACGTTCTCTCCCAATCTGTTTACGCCTTATCCTGGTATTCCTATCTGGCCGGAGTTGCGCGCGCGGGGACTCAGTGAGCCGGCGTCGCTCGCGGAATGGGCCGACGTCGATCTTGGGGCCGATCATCTGCCTTGGCTTCGCGACCAGGCTTTTGCCGAGTTACGCCGGGGAATTTCCTATTTCTTGCTCGCCAACCAAGTGACCAAGGCGCGCCAGCACGCACGGTCGGGGTTGGTTCGATTTTTACTGGCTATTCTGCGCCGGCCGTTGCACTGGCGATTGCAGAATTATTTCTTCGCATGGCCCTGGGAGCTATCCTTAGCAGTTCCGCAGAAGTGGCTGACCGTCCGGCGATCCCTTCTGACTGGCCAACCCCTGAGTCATGAACTCAGCAGGAGCGCATAGGACTCTATGGCTGACGTTCTTCTGACGCACAGCAATCATCTCTATTCGGATCCGAAGCAGGTTTCGAAGATGCAGCCATATCCCCCTCTGCAAACGATTCTGGCGGCGGCGGTTTTGGAGCAACACGGCATCGATACCGCTCTTTACGACCCGACTCTGGATTCTCCTCATGAGGGTTTCTGCGACGCCCTCGATCGGCATCGTCCTCAGTTGGTGGTGGTGTGCGAGGACGATTTCAACTTCATTTCGAAAATGTGCCTCGCTCGGAATCGTGAGCTGGCGTTTTGGATGGCGCAGGCGTCGAAGGATCGCGGGATCGAAGTGGTGGCCCATGGCTCGGATGCCTCCGACCATGTCCGCGAGTATCTCGCCGCGGGATTCAGCTCCGTCATTATTGGCGAAGTAGAGGATACGCTGCTCGCGTTCGCGCAAGGGGACCCCCCCGAAACAATCGCGGGTCTAGCCTTTTACTGCGAGCGCGGCGTCCACTACAACGCATCGCGCGGCGTGCGGTCCGATCTGGATGCTTTACCGGCTCCGGCATGGCACCTAGTGGATGTAAATCGTTATCGGGAAGCGTGGACCGCGGCACACGGTTACTTTTCATTGAACATGGCATCCAGCCGTGGCTGTCCCTATCGTTGCAATTGGTGCGCCAAGCCGATTTACGGTAACGCCTATCATGCGCGCTCGCCGCAGCGCGTAGCGGCGGAAATGCTCGAGCTAAAGCAACGGTTTCAGCCGGATCATATATGGTTCGCGGATGATATCTTCGCGCTTTCCGCGCGCTGGACTTTCGAATTTGCCGCCGCAGTGGAGAGTCTCGACGCCCGGATCCCATTTAAAATGCAGTCCCGCTGCGACCTGATGACTCGTGATGCCGTGGGCGCGCTGCGCCGCGCAGGCTGCGAAGAGCTATGGATGGGAGCCGAATCCGGATCGCAGCGTGTGCTTGACGCGATGGACAAGGAGATTCGCGTCGAGGAAATTCATGCCGCTTGCGAGAATCTTCGCGCGCACGGCATCCGCGCCTGCTTGTTTCTCCAATTCGGCTATCCGGGCGAGACTTGGAACGATATCGAATCGACAATTCGTATGGTACGCGAGCTGGCTCCGGACGACGTCGGCATTTCCGTTTCCTATCCGCTCCCGGGAACTAAGTTCTATCAGATTGTGGCAGCCGAGGTGGGCCGCAAGACGAACTGGAACGATAGTTCCGACCTCTCGATGATGTTTCGGGGCGCGTTTTCAACTGAACTTTATCGGGCCCTCGCGGATGCTCTTCACCGCGAAGTCCGGGGAGGAAAGGATCTCGACAATGCCTGGCAATTAGTGGATCAGCTCCGTGGCGCGGATCGCAGTCAAATGGTGACGGCATGACGCGTCTTCTGCTCACTCACGGATATTTCCTCGAGGAGGACATCAAGGAGCAGCAGACCATGAAGCCGTATCCTCCGCTCGGTCTGCTGTATCTTTCTTCTCATCTCCGGAGCCGCGGATTTGATGCTGAAATCTACGATTCCACATTTGGTTCGCGGCAAGAGCTGTTCCGCCTGCTGGACCAAGGACCGCCGGGCGTTCTTGGGATCTACGGCAATCTGATGACGCGCGCCAACGTGCTGGGAATTGCCGAGCGCGCGCGTGCGACTGGATGGCTGGTGATGCTGGGCGGTCCGGAACCGTCGAACTATCCGAGCGAATATTTGAGTGCGGGGACGGATCTGATTGTCGCCGGCGAAGGCGAGCTCGCTGTCGAGCGATTGCTGCGTTCTCAGTTCGATCCTACGGCATGGCGATCAATTCCAGGCTTAATCTTTCGCGGCGACGACGGTGCACCCCATCGCACAGGAGCAGCCGAACTCCTCACCAACCTCGACGCACAGCCCTGGCCAGATCGCGAGCGTGTCGATATAGGGCAATATTTGAAAACCTGGCGTTCGCATCACGGCATGGGTTCGATTTCGGTGATTACAGCCCGGGGTTGCCCCTATCGATGCGACTGGTGCAGTCATTCGGTGTATGGCCACACTCATCGGCGCCGCTCGCCAAAGGCTGTGGTGGATGAAATCGAATGGGCTATCCAGCGATATAGCCCGGAGATGCTGTGGATCGCGGATGATGTCTTCACGATTCACCATGGTTGGCTCGCGGAATACGCGACGGAAATGAAGCGCCGCGGCATCCGGATTCCGTTCGAATGCATCACACGCGCGGATCGCATGAGCGACGCGATAGCGGCACTATTGGCGGATCTCGCTTGCATGCGGGTGTGGATTGGTTCGGAGAGCGGGTCCCAAAGGATTCTTGACGCCATGCAGCGCGGGGTCACTGTGGAACAGGTCCAGAAGGCTGTCGCGCTGGCCAAGCAGAACGGCATCCAGACCGGCATGTTCCTGATGTGGGGCTACGAGGGCGAAGACATCTCCGACATCGAAGCTACCGTCGAGCATATGAAGAAGTGCCGACCGGACGTATTTTTTACGACCGTTTCCTATCCCATCAAAGGCACGCCATATTTCGATAAGGTGAGCCAGCGATTGGTGAGTATCCGACCATGGACCCAATCGACGGATCGCGACTTCGCTGTTATCGGCAGGCATTCGCGGGCGTTTTACCGCCAAGCCGATGAATTGCTGCGCAGCGAGATGGCCGCAAAACCAGACGTGGTCGCGATTCAAGCGGCGCGGCAGGCTCTTCAACTCTCCAGACATGAGGTGGAGGCATGAGTTCGTTTCCAGTCCTACCGCCCAGCCATGCCGCTGCCTACTTCGCCGATCTCGCGTCGCGCTATGACGACGTGTGGACCAACTCAGATGCCGGCAGATTGCAGCGCGATGCCGTGTGGCGTCAGCTCGATCCTCTCGTCCGGGGCGGTGATCGCATTCTTGACTTGGGATGTGGTACCGGCGAGGACGCAGTTCACTTCGAGGCTCTTGGAGGGCAGGTGCTCGCCCTGGATGTCTCTCCCGAAATGGTTCGAATCGCGCGTGACAAAGGCGTGAACGCGCGCGTTTCCAGGATCGAAGATATTCATAAGTTCGCGGTGGCCTTCGATATGATCCTCTCCAACTTCGGAGGGCTCAATTGCGTTCAGGACCTATCAGCCCTGCGTGAAACGCTGGCTCGACTGGTCCGTCCGCAAGGTTTTCTTTCCATTTGTGTCATGAGCCGGTTCTGTCTTTGGGAGACCGCCCACTATACAGCTCGCGGGTCCTTTAAGAAAGCCGTTCGAAGGTGGAGCGGAAGAGCGACAACCGACTCAGGTCTCAGTCTTCTTTACCCCTCCTCAGGGCAAGTTCGACGCGCCTTATCGCCGGCCTTCGACCTGGTTAGCGATGTGGGCGTCGGGATCCTGGTTCCCCCGTCCTTCGTTGGGCGGGTACCCCGTGGGCTGCTGCACACCCTGGCGTCGGTGGACGCGCACATTGAGACATCAAGAATAGGCAGGATCATCGGCGATCATCGACTCCTTATATTTCGCCGCAGTTAAGCACATGGATTCCGCCGCGCGCCAGCAATTTCTCGAAGACTATGCCAAGGTTCGCCACGCGGAAGGCCGCGGCTCGGCTAATTCCGCCTATTACCGTGAGTTGCCGGACAGAGACCTCAGCGGCAGAAATCCTGAACAGTGGCGTATCCGCGCTCGCAGCTTTCACGCGTTTGAGCGAACCGTTCTTGCCGATGCGGAACGACAGGCCATGCGCCCTCTGGACGTTCTGGATCTAGGAGCCGGCAACGGATGGATGTCACACCGGTTGGCATCTCGCGGTCATCGGGCCGTAGCGCTGGATATTTTCTGTGATGAACTCGATGGACTGGGAGCGCTGCCGCATTATTCCGTTCGTTTTCCGGCAGCCGCTGCGGACTTCGATTCGCTGCCGTTTGGCGATGCAGCATTCGATCTGGCAGTCTTCAATTCATCGTTCCACTATTCGTCGGATTATCGGCGCACGCTCACGGAAGTTCGCCGGTGTCTGCGTCCTGGAGGGCGCGTAGTCATCATGGACTCTCCGGTCTACCGGCGCAGCGAGCACGGAGAAATGATGCGGGCCGAGCGGCAGGAATATTTCGAACACACCTATGGCTTCCGCTCCGATGCCCTTAAAAGCATCGAGTATCTGGATCGCCGAATGCTTCAGACACTTGCACAAGAGCTGAACATCGAGTGGCAGTACAGCCGGCCATGGTACGGCTTGCGCTGGGCATTGCGGCCGTGGAAAGCGATGCTGCGCAGCAAGCGGCCTCCGTCGCGGTTTCTGATACTCACCGGGAGATTTCGAGGTCTATGATTCTCCTGCTCCATCCGAAAGCCAGCAAGCCGAAGAACCGCCGGTTTCCCCTTGCGATCCTGTCGATCGCCGCTGTTCTTGAAGGCGCCGAAGACTACGTTATCGTCGACGGTAATCTGGATCCCCAACCCGGCGTGACCATGGACCGCCTAGCGTCGGAACATCGGGTAGAGCTGCTTGCTGTTTCCGTGATGCCCGGCCCGCAAATGGTCTCTGCCATTGCGCTCTGCGGCGCTTTTCGGGAGAAACATCCGGAAGTCCCCATCGTTTGGGGCGGATACTTTCCTTCGCTCTATACGGACGCGACGCTCAATGCCGGCTACGTCGATTTCGCGGTTCGCGGACAGGGCGAACATACGATCGTTGAGTTGCTCTCCGCGCTACGAGGCTCGCGGAAATTGTCGTCTGTCAGAGGTCTGTCGTTTAAGGACGACTTCGGTCTGCACGTTCACAACTCAGAAAGGCCACTGCGCTCGCCCAACGATTTTCCGACACTTCCATATCACCGGCTGGTGCCGATTGAGCGCTACTTACTGCCTACCTTCCTGGGCCGCCGAACAGCAGTGCATCAGGCGAGCATCGGGTGCCCATTTCGATGCCAGTTCTGCGGCGTGGTGCCGATTTTCGACGGCCGCCAGAAAACCGAAGCGCCGGAGCGTACTGCGGCGGTTCTTGGCGCTCTTCAGCGCAATCACGGCATCGATTCGGTCCAGTTCTACGACAATAACTTTTTCTTGAACGAAAGCCATGCGCGCAGACAAGCCGAGCTGTTGATGCCCCTAAGCTTGCGCTGGTGGGCGGAAGGCCGGATTGACACATTCCTACGGTACTCGGACGCAGCGCTGCGGGAAATCCGGCAAGCCGGGGCAACGATGATCTTTTTCGGAGCCGAGTCTGGATCGAATAAGGTTCTTGCCGAGATGAATAAGCGCATCACCGCGGAGCAGACGCTCGAGTTGGCAGCACGCATCCGTCACTTCGGCATCGTTCCGGAGTTCTCATTCGTTGTCGGAAGCCCCACCGCGCCTGCTGAAGATACCCGCGACACGATTCGGTTCATCCGGCAAATCAAGCGCCTCAATCCCGAGGCTGAAATCATTGTTCAGCACTACATACCGACTCCGCACCCAGACGGCATGTATGGCCAGATAGATGGAAAAATTGAATTCCCACGGACACCGGACGAATGGGCCAGCGAACGATGGCTGAACTTTACGATTCGCCAGGATCCACACTTACCTTGGCTGCCTTCCCGCGTTAAGCGGCGCATTGACAACTTTGAACTTGTAATCAATTCGCGCTGGCCGACGGTACAGGACATTCACCTTCCGCGATGGAGTCGGATGCTGCTGAAATCTCTAAGCAGTTGGCGTTATGCGTTGGGATTTTACGATTTTCCGCTCGAGCTCGCGTGGGCTCAACGCTTCGTCTCTCTGCGCAAGCCACGATGGGAGAGTTTGTGACCGCGATCCCAGCGGCGGCGGCTTACCGGCTGTGGGCCAACACGTATGACCTGGATCCCAATCCCCTGGTGGCGCTGGAGCATCGCATCTTGAACGAATATCTGGATTTCACGCCCGGGGAACGGTTGCTGGATCTGGCCACTGGAACCGGCCGCGGGCTCGAGCACGCGTTGTCGATTAAGGTGCGGGCAATCGGTCTGGACCTCTGCCCGGAGATGCTGGCGGTCGCTGCTAAGAAATGCGGAGCGAAAGGACACCTGGCATGCGGGGATATCTGCGCTTTGCCTTTCGTGTCCGACGCTGTCGATGTAGCCGTCTGCTCCTTTGCATTGGGATATATCGAGCGTCTCGACTTAGCCTTTCGCGAGATGGCCCGCGTCGCGCGGCGGATCATCGCGAGCGACTTGCATCCGGATGCGGTCCGCTTTGGCTGGGTCCGATCCTTCCGCAAAGGAGACGACCGGTACGAAATCGACCATTACGACCATGCCTGGGCAGCTATCCAGGCTCGCGCACGCGCGGCGGGTCTGCGTCTGGTGTGGAAAGTTGACGCGTTTTTTGGTGAACAGGAGCGCGTGCTGTTCGAACGGGCTGGTAAGGGTAGCGCGTTCGCCACCGCGCAAAGAGTGCCCGCCGTGCTGGCTTCCGCTTGGGAGCGAGAATGATCCTCAGCGGCGCCAGAATCGCATTGGATGCGATGAATACCGAAATTCTTGACCTCTCGGTCCATGACGGGCACATTTTCTTCGAGAGTCCGGGAACATCATATTCCCGTTCACCAAGACCAATTTTGGATCTCACGGGTTTTCTTATCTTGCCCGGCCTGATCAATGCTCACGATCATCTGGAATTCAACTTATTTCCCAGTCTAGGGCATGGAACCTATCCGAATGCGAAAAGCTGGGCGGAAGATATCTATCGACCCGATGCCTCCCCGGTGAAAGAGCACCTGGCCCTATCAAAGCGCACGCGATTAGCTTGGGGCGGACTCAAGAACCTGCTGAGCGGCGTTACCACGGTGGCGCATCACAACCCTTTCGAACCTACTGTGTTCGATGCTTCCTTTCCGGTAAATGTGGTGGAGCGGTTCGGCTGGGCGCATTCCCTGGATTTCAGCCCCGACTTGGTCGAGCGTTTCCGAACGACACCCGAGGAGTGGCCTTTCATCCTCCACGCAGCCGAGGGAGTGGATGAGCATGCGCGTTCGGAAATATCCCGGCTCGATGCACTCGGCGTATTGAGCGAACGCACTGTTCTGGTACATGCGATTGGCCTGGATCAACCCGATCTCCACCTACTTCGCCAGCGGCACAGTTCCCTCGTGTGGTGTCCGAGTTCAAATGTTTCCACCTACGGGCATACGGTTGCCGCGGATGTACTTCGGTCGGGGTTGCGAGTCGCGCTGGGAACGGACTCTGCACTAACTGCTCATGTTGATCTTATCGATGAAATCGCGATTGCAGAGAGAACGCACGAACTCTCCTGGCAGGAGCTGTTCGAAATGGTCACTAGACGATCCGCTTGCGTCCTTCGGCTCACGGATGGGCAGGGCACAATTCGCGATGGCGGAGCGGCGGATCTTGTCGTTGTTGAGGATCAGAGCCAGTCGCCAGCGAAAGCTTTGCGACAGCTGCGTCCGGAAATGGTGATCGTCCGCGGGAAAATCCGGCTCGTTTCCCCGCGTCTGCGGGAAGCAATCTCAGACCTCGACGATAACCGCTGGAATCCTATCAGTGTTCAGGGGAAAAGCCATTGGTACACCAACGTGGATGTGCCTGCTCTTGACGAGAAAACCGTGAGCGTCCTTGGCACGGGATATCGCCTGGCGGGAAGGAGGATCTCGCTCTAATGCTTGATTCTCTTCCGGTACTCATCTTGAATCCGCACAGTCGTTGCAATTGCCGTTGCAAGATGTGCGACATCTGGAAGACCACCGAAGCTCGTGAACTTAGCCTCGAGGATCTCGAACGACAGCTACAAAGCATCGAGCGTCTACAGGTGCGCTGGGTGGTTTTGTCGGGCGGCGAGCCGCTCATGCACTCCAACCTATGGAGTCTTATCGAACTGCTCCGCGAGCGCCACATCCGAATCACCCTGCTCAGTTCGGGACTTCTGCTGGGGAGAAATGCCGCGTCGATCGTGAAGTATGTCGACGATGTGATCATTTCGCTCGATGGTCCTTGCGAGGTTCACAATTCGATCCGCGGCGTTCCGCGTGCGTTCGCGACCCTGGCGGAGGGCATCGCATCGATCCGTCACCGCAAGGCGGGATTCAGAATATCCGCGCGCTGTACCGTTCAGCGTGCGAACTTCCGTCATCTGTGCGAAACGGTGGACGCAGCCAGACAACTTGGCCTGAACTCAATTTCGTTTTTGGCTGCGGACATGGAATCCGCAGCTTTCGCCCGGCCAAATGGATGGCCCCCCGAAAGGACAGCAGCCGTTGCCCTGGCGTCGGCAGACATTGCAGATTTGGAAACCGAAGTGGAATCGCTGATCTTTCGGGCGGAGTGCGGAAACTTTATCTGCGAGTCGCCAGCCAAACTCCGGCGTATCGTTCACCATTTCCGGGCGGCCCTCGGTGACCTAGCGCCCGTAGCTCCGATCTGTAACGCTCCTTGGAAATCGACGGTTATCGAGGCGGATGGCACGGTGCGTCCGTGTTTCTTTCAGCGTCCGATCGGACATCTGAACTCGGGAAAGCCACTGCGCCAGATCCTCAACGACCCCGAGGCAGTTGCATTTCGCGACTCGCTGGACGTCGCGACAAATGCAATCTGTCAGAAATGTGTGTGCTCGCTGAATTGGAGGGAGTCTTAATGTTGCAGATGTTTGGTCGCCGATTCCTTCTCGCCATAGTCTTAGGGGGTGCCTGCATCGCGCAGGCGCAGACCAACCGCTACGTGAGTAACGATCTGTGCAAAACGTGTCATTCCGCGATCTGGAACGCTTTCTACAAGAACCCACACTTCAAGAGCATCGCGTCAGGCAAAGAACCGCCGGAGAACACTGGCTGTCAGGGATGCCACGGCCCCGCCGGGAATCACGTCGATAACGGAGGTGGAAAAGATACCATTCGTGCGTTCTCGGTGCTTCCCCCGGAGCAAGCGCTCGATACTTGCCTCCGTTGCCACGGCCAGACGCTTTCACGCGCCAATATTCGAACCTCCCAACACACCTTGAATGGTATGGCCTGTACCAGTTGCCATTCGATTCATCGCTCTCAGTCTGTTCACGCGCTGCTTCGGAAGCCGCAAACGGCGTTGTGCGAAGAATGCCACACGGACGTGCGCGCGCAGTTCGCCATGCCCTTCAAGCACCGGGTCGAGGAAGGAGTCATCGCGTGCACGGATTGTCACAATCCGCATGGCTCATTTGCTCCCACTTGGGCCATGGCCTCGCGTCCTCGCCACGTGGATCAGGCCATGGCGAATGAAGAACCGTGCCTCAAGTGCCATGCGGATAAGCGAGGACCTTTTATTTTCGAGCATCTCGGCGTACGTGTGGATGGATGCGAGACTTGCCACGCCCCTCACGGATCGACCAATTCGCGATTGCTCCTGCGGCCTGTAGTGTTCACGTTATGCCTGGAATGCCACAATGGCGCGGGTAACTTCGGACGCCAAGGCAACGGTGTCCCCGCCCAGACCTCGAACCATAATATGGCCGATCCACGCTATCAGAACTGCACGGCGTGCCACGTTCGCATTCACGGATCGAATGCGGATTCAAACTTTCTGCGTTGACGCTTATGAAAGTCACAATGCTATCTCTTCTGATGGTCAGCACGATCGGCGCTCAGGTTCCGGTAGCTCCCAGCCCCGATTTGGCAGGCGAAAAGAACGGAGAAAACATCCGGAACTACAACGTCGTTAATAGTTTTGAAACGGGGTACCGCTACAGCACCGTAGGCGGGAGTATTGAGCAGTATCGCAGTAGCGTCAATTTCGGCGACGGCATCCGGCTCCTGGGAAGTTCTCTGATTGTGAACTCGAAGAATGGGCATGGCGCATTCTTCGACCAGATTACATTAAGCACGCAGGGACTGGGCAACGATCCGTATGAATCGGTTTCGATGCGCATCGAGAAAAATCGGCTGTATCGCTACGACATGAGTTGGCGGCAGAACGACTATTTCAATCCCGGCCTGGTCACGGCCGGGGGCGACGGGCAACATCTTCTGGATACGCAAAATCGTATCCAGGATCACAATCTGACGCTTTTCCCGCAATCCAATGTGAAGTTCTTCGCTGGATTCAGCAACAGTTCGCAATCGGGCCCGGGTTATTCTTCTATTCAATTGTTCGACGCCGCCGGCAATATTTTTCCTCTGTTTTCGAATGTCCACCGCACTTGGCGCGAGTACCGGCTGGGCAATGAATTTCGCATCATTGGAGTACGCGTGAATTGGATGCATGGCTGGGAGGACTTCAAAGACGATACGGGCGCCACTCTTGCGACTCCCGGGGTACCGGGCACCCTGCTCTTGCCTCAGCCTCCCGCCGCGAATCTTAATAGCTTTCAGGCGAGAGATCCGAATCACGGCACCAATCCATATTGGCGAGCTGCGATCTTCGCGGACAGGGGACTGTTCCACCTAAACGGACGTTTTACATATTCCGGAGGGCGGAACGCCTTCGTGGTCGATGAAAGCGCCCAGGCATCCTCGCCTACGCGATTTCAAAACGTCATTACTCTTGGCAACGCGGATCGCCCCGTTGCTACCGGGAACCTCAATCTCAGCTTTACACCCACCTCGAAGCTGACGATTGCCAACAACACTTCCGTCTATAACGTTCGCACACTAGGCAATTCCTTCTTCGCTCAGTTCGACAGCCAGACCCAGACCACAGCGGTGCAGTTCTATAACTATCTGGGGATCCGCACCGTCGCCAACGATACGAGTTTGAACTATCAAATATCGCCTCTGTGGGGCGTCATGGCGGGCTATCATTATTCCAACCGGTTGATTACCTCTCAGAGCGAGTTCACATTCGCGGGCGCGACATCGTCAAACCCGGCGGAGCAATCAAATCAACTTCGCTCAGGCGAGATGGGGATGCGGTTCGCGCCCTGGAAGCCTCTGAGCGTATTGTTCTCAGCGGAAATCGGGACAAATAGTCACCCCTTCACCCCGATCGCGAACGCCGATTATCACGCGTTGAGCGGCCGCGTCCAATATCGAGCGAAGGCATTTCGGCTCACAGGGGCTATCAACGCCAACTACAATGCCAACTCCGTTTCGCTTACTTCTTACGCTTCTCAGTCCAGAACGTATTCCTTGAACGGCAGTTGGACGCCCCGCGACCGATTCACAATCGACGCCGGCTTCACCCGGGCGCATATCTACACGATTGGCGGAATCGCCTACTTCCTAGATCAGCAGCTGATCCAGAATCAGAGTTCCGTTTATTTGAGCAACATCAACTCCATCTACACCGGCATTCGCTATGAGTTCGGCAGTAGAGTTGACTTCTATGTAGGCTACACGCGCGTGCAGGATTTGGGGGATGGCCGCGCGACGGCAGCATCCGGATTAGGATCTGCACCTGAACTGTTTCAGGCCGTGCAAACGTTTCCCGTGGTTTTCCAGTCTCCATCGGCCAGAGTGTCGGTAAAGATCAATAACAAACTGCGATGGAACCTCGGCTACCAGTACTACGGATATCGGGAGGACTTTTCCTCGCTCCTGGGGTACCGCGCGAATACCGGATACACGAGCGTATCGTTTTCCTATTGAGATGCCTGCGGAATCGAAATCAGCCGAACCTCTGCGACAGGGAGCAGCGTCGGCATCCTTGCCCACCCGGGCGTACTTCGATCCAGCGCAGAACGCTTGGGTGCTAAGCCGCTATAAAGATGTTCTGGACGCTTTGCGTGAACCGGCGCTTCGCCAGGAGGGCCCCGAGAAGGCGCCGCCTCAGGTACGAAATGACGTCTCGGCTGCCCTTTCCCAAGCAATGCTTTCCGAGTGGGAGAAGGAGATCGAGCCCCTTGCTGATCGCATTATCGCTTCACTGCCGCAGGATCGCCCTGTCGAACTGGTCAGCGAGGTCATTCGACCCTGGTCGCTCGGCGTAACCTCCGTGGTACTGGGTCTCGACGCGTCGGGGGCACGACAACTGGCAGCTCTTGTACCCCGCCTATTCGCAAACGATGCTGGCGTACAGACCCCGCCCGGCTCACGTCGATCCTTCAGAGGCATGCTGCAAGGCGTCCGGCGCAGAATTGCGAGGGTCCGATTGGACCGATTATTACGCAGCGCGCACGTTCCCGGAGTACAATCGCTATTCCTGGGGCTTACACAGACGATGCCTGAGTTCCTGGCAAATGCGTGGCTGGCGCTATTGGAGAATCCATCTCAGCTCACGCGTCTTCGAGCCGAGCCCGATCTGATCTCCAAGGCCATCGAGGAGCTGCTTCGTTATAGCGGTCCGGTTCACACGCTTCTACGGAGAGCGGATCAGACTGTGGAATTAGCCGGCGTCAGGGTTGCCGAAGGAGAACACGTAATACTGAAAATGACCCCGGCGAATCGCGACTCCGAGCACTTCACCGCTCCCGATTCCCTCGATTTTGCACGGCGCAGTGCCGGCCACCTTGCGCTGGGCGGAGGTCCGCATTCCTGTGTGGGAGCATTGCTGGTTCGCATGGCGGCGATTTGCGCGACACGGGCATTCGTAGAGAATCTGGCCGGGGCGAAACTTATCGAACCCGCAAGCTGGCGGCGTGGCTCGACGCTCGCATCACCGTGTTCGTTGCGGGTTTTAAGGCCAGGCTAGAAACTGACTGGTTGTCCGGCCAGCAGGTGTCCGGTGAGGTCCAAAAACGGAAATCGCCATCGATCGCATCTCTCCGGCGCTCGCGACGGTTCAACGATTGGCCGGTAACGACTTAAGGTCCGGCATGAATACTATGAGGCCGTGATTAACGGTGTTGTTGGAATAACCCGCCACAAGCTGACGGTTATAGTCTGGAAGGCTGAAGTCGAAGGGGCTATGGGGAGGATAGTTTACGAGTTCAAGGTCGGAATCGGTCATGGTAAGTTTTCCGAAACGCAGCACTCCTCCGCGGTGGTAAATATAGCTGGCGGCTTTGAATGGAGGACGTAGCCCGGTCGAAGTGGCAGCGCCAAACGTCAAAACAATTCGGTCTCCTTCGACGCGTACTCCGGTCACTGTGCCTTCTATCTTGGGAGGCGGAAGAATCGTGGCAGGACTGAGAAGAATATCGTCCCCCTCGATTCTCACTCCTCGATCCTGCTTGAGGTTGACGAGTTTAGATAGATCTTCTCCGAAAAGGTGAAGTAACTCCTTCGTGGAAACGTGTGCCGCTTCGACCCTCCCCGCGCGAAGACGCACATCGCCGGCGGCATTGACGTCAAGGGTGCCTTTGACCTCAAAAGGGATGTCCATGACTTTGTGCATGAGGCCCTTTTCAACGATCTTGCCCTGATCAGTGCTAATCGTGATCTTCTTCAACGGTGCGCCCGGATAGTTGAACACTCGTTGATTCAGCAGATCTGCCAAAGTCCTTGTGCTAATGGCAACCTCAGCGGAAGTGATTCGGATTACGAAGGAGTTGGGGTCATCGAACGTCACGGGACGCTCCCTTTGGATGGGAATCATTTGCCCGTGTAAGCGTGAGATTTCCAAAACAGTGGAGCGGTCAAGGTGAAGATTCACGACTCGCATTTGAACTTCGACGGGCGAGATAGAAAGAGAACGTTTCTGCGAGTGCGCGTGGTCTCGAGCAACCAGTAACAAGATCCCCACGCCACAATAACTGCAACGCCGCATCATCTCACTGGGGGGACTTGATCGCGGTGTTGCCGTTTCAGCGTTCGTCGCTGTCAACAACACCGCACAATCGAAGATCTCGCGTAAACAAATTGTAAACAAATAATGAAAACCTTACCTCATTGGTGTTCTTCTACTCTGAACAAACTGAATTGAGGCAACTTAAACAAATCTACCGGTCAGGACGTCTGTCGAAACGGTCTACCTTTGAGGCGCTCTATTCTTTGAACGACTCATGCTGTTCGTGAAGAACCATGAAGAACGTCGTTGGCGGATCGCATCAATTTAGATCAGGTATGGAGGATGCTGCAATGACAGAACGCGCGCCATCTCGCTGGATGACTCTATCAGGAATATTACTGCTGGGCGCGACATTCTTCGTGACACTGATCGTGCCGAGAGCACAAAGTCAGTCAACGAATCAAGATTCGACTGCCAATAACGCAGTCCAGTTAGTCGTGCAGGGACGCCAGATTTTCCGCTTTGACACTTTTGGCGATCAAGCGTTTTGGGGAGACACACTTAAACTGCACCAGGCTATCGAGGGGGCCGGACTCGGAGGAGTTGGTCCAGGGGTCAGCCCTAAAATGGCGCTGACCGTTGGGTTGAAGGTGGATGTCGATGCGCTGCCGCAAAATCTGTTCGAGCAACTTAAACACGGCAGTATTAACCTGAATGATCCCGCGGTCACCGTCGCGCTACTCAAGTTGAATGCGGTGGTGGGCGTGACCGGAGTTTTCGATTCCAGTGGAGCGCTCAAATCTATGGGGATTCAGTGTGCCCTGTGTCACTCAACTGTCGACAACTCTCAGCTCGCGCTATGTGCCGGTGTCATTCAGCCGAACCCGGGCACGGGGTGCATCGGCCATCGTCTCGATGGCTGGCCCAATCGTGATCTGAACGTGGGCGGAATTATTGCTCTCGCACCTGATCTGGATGCAGTCGCAAGCCTGTTGAATACAACTCAAGCTAACGTGAGAAGTGTGCTCAACACGTGGGGCCCGGGAAAATTTGACGCTGAACTGTTTCTCGATGGCAAAGCCGCGAATCCTCAACAAATTACAGATGGCGTTACGACGGGAACGAATGTGCCCGGCGCGGTGTTGATTCCGCCGGCATTCGGATTGGGCGGAGTGAATCTCCACACCTGGACTGGGTGGGGATCGGTTCCCCATTGGAATGCCTTTGTAGCCACGCTGGAGATGCATGGGCAAGGCAGATTCTGGGATCCGCGACTGAACGATGCCACCCAATTTCCGATTGCCGCAGCCCACGGTTTTGGAGATCTGCGGCTTCCTAACGGGCAATATATCAGTCCGGATGATGACATGGTCACCTCTAAACTCCAGGCCCTGCAGTTCTACCAGCTGGCGATTCCGTCGCCCCAGCCTCCCGCTGGGAGCTTCGACTCAGCGGCAGCGGCTCGCGGAGACGAGCTTTTTAGCGGTAAAGCCAAGTGTAATAACTGTCACGTTGAGCCACTCTGGAGTGATTCAGGTTGGAATTTACATGCCCCTAGCGAGGTCTGTATCGATAGCTTTCAGGCCAACCGCGCCCCGGATCATCGATATCGAACATCCCCCATTGGTGATCTTTTTACTCATACCAAAGGCGGCTTCTACCATGATGGGCGCTTCTCCGCACTGACGAACGTCGTCGATCATTACAATACGTGCCTTTCGCTGGGATTAAACGCCAGCGAAAAGAGTGATCTGCTTCAGTACCTCCTAAGCCTGACGTTCGGACCTACCGGTACCGAAAAGCGCTCAGGGCAGCGATCTGGGAAGTAAAGTCCTGTGTTGAGACGCAACACATTGCCATCCCCGGTAGTACACGATGCATGCGTCGTCGGTTATCTAACACTTTCAGGAGAGGTTTTATGAAATTACAGTCACTGTTGTTCTTCGTTGCGGCTGCGGCCGTCGCGACTTCAACGCGGGCCGCCGCGCCAACCAACACTGCAATTCCTGCGGGTTACGCGATGACCGCCATCGCCACCGGCTTGAATTTTCCGACCGCAATTACTTTCCATGGTGACTCGATCTGGGTGACCGAGGCGGGCATCATCACACCTCCGGCGGTAAAGCAGATCGATCATAAGGGCAACATCAACACGGTGCTGACGCCCAGCATGCTTCCATCGGGCGTCTTGGTAGCGCCGCTAACTGGGATCACCTTCGCCGATGGCTGGATTTGGCTGGTGCATCGACAGACTTCGACATCGGGCGGCGTACCAGTTGGAGTTATTTCAAAATTCATGCCGCACGATCCGGTAGGTACTTTTCAAACAGTGTTGAGCGGTTTGCCCTTTTTCGGCGATCATCCCGCATCGTCGATTGCATTTGGTTCTGATGGCCACGCCTATCTCATGACCGGGCTACCGACGAACTCCAGCGTTGTGGGGCCGGATAACGGTTGGGCGGTAGGCTTACCTACGCTTCACGACTTTCCACCGGTCGATATCGAGCTAAGCGGCATCGGGTATAGGACACCCACTCCGTTCGCCCTCGACCCTGCGGCTACAAAGATTACCGAGCCCTTCATGCCGTTTGGGAGCGGAACTGTTCCCGCGGGAACAGTGGTGCACGCAGCCACACCTGCGAATCCGGGCAACGGCATCGTGACGGCCGGCGGTGGCGCGGTATATTCTTTTGATCCTCACGCGAAAAATGCGGCTTCCACGATGAGGTTGGAGGCTTGGGGCTTCCGCAACGATTACGCCTTGGCCTTCGATCCCTTCAATCCCAGTATGCTCTTTGTCAGCAACAACGGTTCCGATAGCCGTGGGTCCCGGCCGATTGCCAACGATTGGGACGACATGTTCGTCGTCAATCTTGGACAAGGCGTGCAATTTTTTGGCTGGCCGGATTACTTCCACGATCCGGTAACTCATCAGCCGCTGCCGGTGAACAATCTCTTTTTTTGCCCGCCGAACCCGCCTTACGGGATGTGTCCGCAGTTTGCGTTCTCGGATAGGTTTCGAGCGACCCTGAAGGTCCAACCGGCATTCGCCGAACTAGAAAATCACTCTTCGGCGAATCTGTTTGATTTTTCGCCCAACTCCGACTTCGGCTTTATGGGCGACATGTTCATAGCTGAAACCGGATCGATTCCGCCCGGCACGGGGGCGGCTTCGTTGATCGGATTCAAAGTCGCCCGGATCGATCGCGCTACTGGCGCGGTGAGCGATTTCATAGCGCATCCTTCCAACGACGCGTCCACCATCTTCGATCCGAACGGCTTCAACAAACCGATCGACGTAAAGTTTCAGGGCAGCAATATGTTCATTGTAGATTTTGGTGTTTTTGCACCGGAAAAGGCCACGCCTGGAACTGGCAAGCTCTGGATGGTTTCGCGGGTTCACTGAGATAAAAGTCGAGCCAACGCGGAACTGCGGCAGTTCGCTTCAACTTAGATTCGCAGCACTGAGGAAACAGATATATGGCCATCTCCGGCGCGGGCTCGGTCGGCCATAGATAAAGTGACTGACTTGGTTAAAGGAAAGGAGACTTATATGAAGAGTTGTGAATCAGAATCTCGCTCACTTGGGGCAGTCTTAGCTACTCTCGGGCGGCTGACGTTCTCGATGTGCGTGTGTCTGGCAGTCGTGATAGGTAGCGCCTCAGCGCAGGAGCCGTTGGCTCCGAATCAGACGATTGGCTTTGGAAATGGCAGGCTGGTGAAGTTTACTTACCTGCAGAATTTCGATTGCGTCGACCAGCCGACAATGGATCTGGATTTCAATGGTAAAAAAGCCCAGTCCGATCCGAATGAGATGCAAACACCGATTTGCCAGGTGGTCACGGAATCCACAGCCGACCCGGCTGGCGGAGACATTAAGCATACTGCCCATCTGTATGTCTTGGTGCCGATGTTTTCCGTTGACCATGACACCAATCCCGCCGACGCAATGCCATGTCCGAGCGGAGGAAGACCTGGTGAACTTTGTGGAACAGCGCTTGGAAATGCGTTAATCTCACTATTCGGCTTTGTCCCCGAGGCGTGGAAGGCGACAGTCAATTCTGCCATCACGACTCAGTGCCCTGACCCGAACAACGCAGTGCCGGGGACTTGCACTATGCATGCTTCATCGGTTGACCTATCCGTACTTTTAGCGAAGCCTGGTACCGTTCCCACAGCGCCGATCTTCGTGCCAACGCCAAATCACAGCCACGTTGTCGATAATGACCGTGTCAACACCGGGCCCATCTGGTGGGAAGTGAGGCCAGTACTGGTAATGTTCGCGAGCGATTGGCCCAGTGCTGATGGGAGTCGCGGTATCACCTCGTCAAAGGAAATGGACGCGGTAGAAGCGGCCGGAAGAGCGGTAGAGGTTGGCTCCAATTTCTTCCTCTTTTTCAGCTCTGAACATAATTCCATGAGCGGAATGAATCATTAAAGGATGGCCGTTAGCGAGCGCAGCCGACTATGTCTCGCGGCTTCCGGTGATCCACGAAGCGTGACTGCCTCGAAGCGGTCGTAGCGGAGTTGCTACCTGGAGGAGCGGCGGCCGCGGCGGGTCGGGTTTTCTGCGTATAGGACTCGCGTAAATTGGCGCCGCAGCGCGTCGCGGAAAGCAAGGATGCCGCGTCACGCGATCCGTCCGGTCCCCCGCACCGAAAATGTAATACCTCGGAATACCAGCGCCTTCAGCGTAGTCATAGCTCAGAGCCTCCAGCGCAGGTTTGCATCTTTCCTATTCAGCGAGATCTGAGCTTCCGACCTGACGTCCAGTATCGGCTTGGCGCAAAGTCCCGGCATTACGCCGGCCCGTCCCCATGTCCCATCCCCCTAAATCCCTCGTTATACTCTTTTTCGAATGGGTGCAGATTCATCATGGGACGCATCGTGACGGGGAAGCCGTTTGGTCAGGTGCCGTTTCAGGCAAACGTCGAGCTGCTGCGACTGTTTCTGACGCATCGCGAAGATATCGTCGAGGGCCTAGAGGCTGTTCTGAACGCCCAGCGAAACCCCATCCAGTTTCTCCAGGACCAGTCTCTTTTGTCCCGCCATTTCGAGGATTGCTTCTTTGCACGCATTGCGGCCACAGCCAGCCAAAAACTTCTCCGAGGCCAACTGGAAGAAGCGCATTGGGCCGGGGGATTCAGGCCTCGTCAGGTGCAGGGTCTACATAACGACCTGATCCATCCGGCGGAGATGATGATTCGCGGCTTTTATTGCTGGCAGCAGACACGGTGGCCGGGTCGCAACGGTCGCATGCACTATGCGCATACGCTGTTCAACTTGTATGTACTCCGGTATCTCCAGTTTCTGAGTATGCGCCTCTGGGACGAGGGCCCGATCGGCTTTGCACAGGAAAAGGCCGGCGCGCGGCTCGCCGAAATTCAAGGCTTGCTCGATGAGCTCTGGAGAAGCTCACCAGCCGGTCAGCCCGTGATCGTGCGCGATGCGCGCTGGCTGATTCCATTGGCGCAGAGCCTCATTACCGATGAGTTGGCGCCCTATTTCGAGGTCGCCCAGCAGGTCACAGAGACGCTTAAGGAAGCAGACGTGCTCGAAGTCCAGAAGGCCCATGTTCGAATGCTGGGGGGGCATCTGACCTCACAGATTCGTTACTACTGCACGAAGGATGGCCTGTCTATCAACGAGCAAAGCGTCGTTCTTCGCGCGCGCACTTCCAATGCGCTCGATTTCGCACTGCTGGTTCAAGGTCTCGTGGGGCTGCTCAAAGCCTATGACCGCGCATTGCAGAGCCGCGATGAGCGAATGCGGCTCGACATGGCAGGAGCCATCTGGCAGGGCATATCTGCCGATCCCGAGCTGTTTCTGAATCGCATCGACCTGTTGAGCGCTTACAGCATGATCGAGCACGTCTTAATCGCCACGGATCGGGAGGGAGATGTCGTTTATTCGCCCCTGGGACAGCGGCATGTGCAGATGCTAAAGGAATACGGCGCTCTAATGGACCGGTTGATCAAGTCGTTGCGTGAAGATTTACCGCGTTTCAGACCGGTTGACGGCGGCTATTCTCCATACGGAGTTATATTCGGGTTGCCATCCCATCTTATCGAGCACATGGCGCTCAAAGCCTTGCAGCACGATGCCGAAACGCGATTCAGCCTGGAGGATGTATTTCTGGATGACGTCTTTGACAATGGGAACACCAGCGCGGCAAAGCTCGCCTGGGTGAACGGCTGGCGGAAATTGCCCCACATCGACCGCGAAGCACAACGCGTGTACGACTACCCGCAACAGTTCGCCGAAGATGTTTACGACCGTATCGAGAGCGAGCTGGCCCACAAAGGGTGTGACGGTTCCAGAACCGGGCGTCTGTATATCGTGCCCGGGGACGATCCTGGGGTTGATTTGAAGGAGACGGCGATTCCAGCACTGCCGGACCGGTACTTCGTCTCTTCGGACAGGCAGATTGTGGCGGCGCACAAGGCTGAGCCATATGACCGGGCGGAACTGCTCGCGGGGCGGCGGGAAGGGCATTTCCTCGTTAGTTACGAAGTTAGTTACGAAACGCCAGGAGGATGGATAGCCCTCAAGAAGGACCTGCTCACGGAGGTCCTTGGTGCGGGCCGCGATGCCAGGATTGTCGGGCTGCCGCTCCACGCGGCTCAGGTGTTGCGGCTCATGTGCAAGGATCTGGTGATACCGGAGAACGTGGCCGATCAGGCGAGCGTGCCGCCATCGATCGAGAAAGCCGGACCTGCGATTGCAAAGGCCTCGTCCGAAGCGAAAAAGTAGACGAGCGAGCCAACTTTTTCCGCTCAGCTTATCTCCGACAAAGGCGGGGTGCCGAACGCTAGCACGTCGATGGTCGCGCCTCCTCATATAACGAAACACTAAGGCGAGCAGCCACCCTGACCTGACCGGGGATTTCTATGAAAAACAGAGTTGAATACAGCATGGAAACCTGTGAGGACGCACTATCCCGCCCAGCAATGAGGACGCCACGTGGGCGCGACCCGCGCTGGCGAGGGCGGACAATACGCGAAATATGTATGGCGCCCATTCTCAAAAAAGTGGCTGTTTTTTGATCGCATCCTTAATCATCGTGTCTATCCGTGGCCGTCGATCCCTCGGGAACAAAAGTAACTGAATTACTGCGTATAGGCCGGACCCCATTTTTTGCTTTGACGACTAACGGCAGTAGCGAGCTAGGGGCTGGACGGGGGTGCTGGGGGGGGAAGTCAGGTTGCGGCGCACGGCGGCAGTTGACTTTTTAGCGGCCGGTCGATGCTTTGGAATATGCTGTCATCATCGCAGCCGGGAAAGCACATTATCGACTTCAAATATGCGATAGGCAGTTTCATGCATACCGCAATGGCGATACGTCGCCTGGGCCAGCCCGTTTTGTCCTTCGACATATAGGCGCAGTCCACATACTGTGCCCTCCTGCTGCGCGAGGGCCTGAGCGTGAGCATAGAGGGCGCAAAAGACTCCGCGGCGTCGAAACTCACGCGCCGTGTATACACTTTGAATCCACCAGAACATGCCATTGCGCCAGTCGGACCACTCGTAGGTGATCATCATCTGGCCAACCCGTGTCCCGTTGGCTTCTGCAATCAGATAAAAACCGCGCCGAGAATCATCGAAAACGGCATGAACACCACTTCTCAATCGATCGATATCCAACGAAAGAGTTTCGGTTTCAAGCGCCAGCTGCGCGTTGCCGCGAACCAGGAACTCTGCGTCTTCAATCGTGGCGTTGCGAACAATGATTTCAGTTAGACCTTTCATAAATCCCATGAGAGTTGTAACACGAGTTAAAGCTCACGAGGTTGGCGATTCCACCGCGCATCAATCTCTGGGTTGACATCTTACCCATGCTGCCGCATACTTGGGTCAAATGCCGACCCAAGGCTCGCCTGACCGACTCACGCTTCTGCAGGGCACTCTTGACCTGTTGATCCTGCGAACCCTATTGCTGGGACCGCAACATGGGCAAGGGATCGCGCGGACGATTCAGCACAATTCGGACGACGAACTGCTGGTTGAGCACGGGGCTCTCTATCCCGCCTTACAACGGCTTGAGGCGCGGGAGTGGATTTCCGCTGAGTGGGGTATCTCCGATAACAATCGCAGAGCACGGTTTTATGCCATGACCAAAGCTGGCCGGAAACAATTGACCGTGGAAACTTCGCGATGGCGGCGATTGGCCGGCGCGATCGGCCGCGTGTTGGGACCGGATGAGGCGTGATCTATGCATCCGAAGCGCCCGCAGGACGATTTCTCCGCTGAGATTGAGGCACACATCCGGTTAGAAGCGGACCGGTTCCGGGAGCGTGGCATGACCGAGGAGCAGGCGATCGCGGCCGCGCGGCGCTCCTTCGGCAACGTGACCGCGAGCCGGGAGCGATTCTACGAATCGCGACGATGGCTGTGGTGTGACTGGCTGAAACAGGATGTGCGGCTGGGGTTGCGGCTGCTGGCGAAGACGCCGGGTTGGACCGCAGTTGCCGTTGCGACGGTGGCGCTTGGCATCGGAGCTGTCACTGCGATTTTCAGCGTCGTAGACACGGTGCTGTTGCGGCCCCTGCCTTTCGCGCACCCGGGACAACTCTATAACGTCACCGAAGGAACAACCAGGTTGGGAGATCTCGCCATGGCGCCGGACTATTTCATACTTCGCGAGATTGTGCACAGCGATTCGAACTCGGCCATCGCCGAAATGGGTGCGTACGACAGCGCAGGAGTGAATTGGACGGGAGCGGACCGGTCGGAGCGATGGGTCGCGGGACAGACGACCGCGTCCTTTTTTACGGCGCTCGAGGTTCAGCCGCTCTACGGCCGAACGTTTCTTCCGGAGGAAGACCGGCCGGGCGCGGAAAGGGTGGCACTGCTGAGTTACGCGTTATGGAAGCGTAGGTTTGGAGGGGACCCGTCGATTGTCGGCCAGCGGATTCGTTTGGATCGCCAGGCCGCGCTGGTGATCGGGATCATGCCCCGTTGGTTCGATTTTCCGCAGGGCTCGGACTTGTGGATTCCGATCGCTCTTGACGAAGCCCAGCAGCGGGCTTACAAGGCGACGCGGATCGTGAACATGCTCGCGCGAGCGAAACCTTCGTCGACCGTGGTCGCGGTCAATCGCGAGCTGCAACACCGCACGCAGGCAATTATTAGTGAATACAAACAGCATGGCCTTCTGCCACACGATGGCCTTTCGGCTCAGCCGCTGCAGGAACGGTTGACGGGAAACATGCGGCCCGCACTGCTGGTCTTTTCGGGAGCCGTGGCGTTGATGTTGCTGATCGTATGTTTCACCGTGGCAAATCTGATGCTCGCGCGAGCCACGGTAAGACGACGTGAGATTGCGGTGCGCGTCGCGCTGGGCGCTCCCCGCCGCCGTATCGTCAGCCAATTGCTTACGGAGAGCCTGTTGGTTTCCCTCGCCGGCGGTGGCTTAGGATTGGCTCTGGCTGAGGGTGCCTTGGCCGCGTTGAACGCTATGCGGCAAGTCGCGCTGCAGGGACTCCCTGAAATATTTCTCGACTGGACCACCGCGGCGTTCTCGCTAATCGTCACGATCCTGACTGGATTGACGTTTGGATTAGCTCCCTCGCTTGGTTCGCTCGGATTTGGCGTTCGCGGCGCGCTACAAGACGAATCGCGCAGCGTGAGTACCGGGACCATGGTCCGGCGGATCAGGCGGGCGCTGGTGGTCGCGCAACTCGGCTTGTCGCTGACGCTCTTGATCGGGGCGGGGCTGCTCGCCAAGAGCTTTTATCAATTGCGGAATACCGATCCGGGTTACCGGCCGGAAAACGTGCTGACCGCGCGTGTCAATCTGGCGGGCCCAGGCTATGCGACCGTCGGCCGGCAAAAAGAGTTCATTGCGGACTTGCTGCAACGGATTGGAAAGTTGCCCGGGGTCGAAGCGGCGGGCATCGGGGGAATTCCACCGGGGCTCGCAGGAAACTACGGCCTCTTCGCGATTCAGAGTCAGCCAGAGCCGGCTTCGGGTCAAGAGCCGTTTGCGGCGCAGGTGGACGTCAGTCCGGACTACTTCCATGTGCTAAACGTCCCGCTGCTCGAAGGACGGCCGCTCTCCGCGGCGGATTCGAGTGGCGCGCCCTTAGTAGTGGTAGCTAACGAGGCGTTCGCCCGGAAGTATTTTCCCGGCGAGAGTGCCCTGGGGCATCGCGTGAGCACCCTTCAACTCGACCCGCGAGATCCTGGATGGGCTGAAATCGTGGGCGTGGTGGGCAATATGCGGGACCGGGGATTGGATCAGGACGTGACGCCCGCTCTTTATCGCCCCTACATGCAAGAGCCTCTTCCGTTGCTCGCACGCGCCAATCTGCTGGTCCGCGCGTCGCACGATCCCGTTGCGATCCTGCCTACGATCGAGAAACTTGTCGCTGCCATGGATCGGGATCAGCCAGTCTACGACGCACGGACCATGGAACGGAGGTTGGCGGATTCGCTCGGCTCGCGGCGGTTCAATGCAGCGCTGACTGCCGCCTTCGCATTGATCGCGGGGTTTCTCGCCTGCATCGGAGTTTACGGCGTCATGTCGTACCTGGTTGCGCTGCGCACCTCGGAAATCGGAATCCGGCTGGCCTTGGGAGCGCGGCCCGAGCAAGTCTTGGGCTTGATCCTGCGCGAGGGCTCAAATATGGCTTTGATCGGCGTAATTATCGGCCTAGCGGGAGCGTTCGCCCTGAGCCGCTATCTTCGCGCGCTTCTTTACGGTGTCAGCACGCACGATCCAACAACGTTCGTCGCGGTTACCTTGACGCTATTCGCCGCCGTCGTGGCTGCGTGCGCTATTCCCGGACGCCGCGCCGCCAACGTCGATGCCGCAATCGCCCTCCGGCAGGAATAATCGCCGAGACTGCTTCTTCGTGAAATCGCCGGGGAGATGAGGTACCTCGTGACGTATTATCGGGATGTATGGTCCGTATATAAGCTTTACGTATGCACATCACGGTATATG